>Ga0209292_1000350_pt1 | contig 61952 bp, 47 predicted proteins | sample GOMGulsemesocosm_2_FD_184634 | JGI IMG/M metagenome (GOLD analysis project Ga0209292, IMG submission 184634) | Methane-oxidizing microbial communities from mesocosms in the Gulf of Mexico - GOM9C Gulf of Mexico (SPAdes) (version 2) | ecosystem: Environmental > Aquatic > Marine > Cold seeps... | reverse complement strand
ATTAGACGTATACGGCTTAATGATGAGGTGCTCTTCTTTGATATCAAACTTCATAAATTACTACAGGGTCATAACTAAGTAATTACTCTATTTCAATAATCGCGCCATATCGGAAAGTTCTTAAGTGCATGTATTTGTTAGGTAATGTTTTAAATGGAATTTACGCGGGTCACGATATGTCGTGGCTGCGCGGCATATCGTGGTTTTTGAAGGGTTTTTACAATGTTAACTACGATGAATGTTCAGTTTATTCATACGTGAGCGTAGGGTGCTATCGGGTAAACCAAGTATTTTTGCCGCACCAGTTTTACCACCTATACGCCAGTGGCAGTCATTTAACACTTCAATAATATAGGCTTTCTCAATCTCGGCTAAAGGTTTGTTCAGCGTAAGTGAAACCGGCGGTGCTTTACCGAACTTTTGTTGGATATGTAGCGTTGTAGAGCTTGATAAAATAACTTCACGTTCAAGAATGTTTTGCAGCTCTCTAATATTGCCTGGCCAATGATAACCCGATAGCTTGCTTAAGCTATGTTTGCTTATGCCTTTGATATCTTTATTAAGCTTTTGATTTAACTGCGCTAAAATACTGTAGCAAAGCAAAGGAATGTCTTCAATGCGCTCTCTTAATGCTGGCATAATGATAGGGAAAACATTTAAGCGGTAATATAAGTCCATCCTAAACTTACCTTGCTCAACCATGGCAAATAAATCTTGATTGGTTGCAGCAATAACACGTATATCAACTTTAATAGTTTTACTGCCCCCGACGCGTTCAAATTCACGTTCCTGTAATACTCTAAGTAATTTACTTTGAGCATCAGGGGATAGTTCACCAATTTCATCTAAGAAAAGTGTGCCTTTATCCGCCAATTCAAAGCGACCACGGCGTTTATCAATAGCTCCGGTGAAAGCGCCTTTTTCATGGCCAAACAGCTCTGATTCTAATAAATTTTCTGAGAAGGCTGCACAATTTACTTTCACGAGAGGGGTATTATGGCGCTGGCTGAGTTGATGTAAGTTTCGCGCCACCAACTCTTTACCTGTACCATTCTCACCAAGAATAAGTACAGTACTATCAGTTTGGGCGACCAATTTTATTTGCTGTAGCATAGCAACAAATAATGGACTGTTACCTTCTAAGCCGGAGCCGTGCCAACTTTCGTTAATTTCATCTTGAAGATAACTATTTTCTGCTTGCAACTTTTCAGTAAGATCTTGTACTTTTTTTAATGCAGCCCGTAGATTACTATCGGCTAATCTTTGTTGGCTTACATCACGAAAAACAGCGACAGCACCAATGAGCTCATCACCTTTAAATACAGGTGTTGAGGTATATTCTACTGGAAAGCTGCTACCGTCTTTCCGCCAAAATACCTCATCGGTAATCTTGCGCTCAATACCATCACGCATAGTGTTATAAATATTACACTCATCACTTGGATAGTTTTCTCCATTTGCGTGACTGTGATGATGGTATTGGTGAATATTCTTACCAAGTAACTCTTCTGACTTCCAGCCTGTCATTTGCTCTGAAGCAGGATTTACAAAGACAGCGAGACCATTTTTATCAAAACCATAGATGCCTTCACCTACTGCATTGAGCAATAATTGTGAGTCTGCTAAAAATTCTTTTATATTGTCGGCCATATCTATGCTCTCTCGTTATTACTCAGTACACGATATATCGTGGTGTAAGGAGATTTTATCAGCTACGAACAAAATATGCAGAAAGAAACACTGAAAAAGTGATATGCATCATACAATAATACCAGCATTACTATTAATACTGGCTTTATTGATGCACTTGACTGAGAAATGACGCTTATCTTAATGAAAAGTGCCAACCAAATGTTCGACCAATTTCATTAATCACAGCTTATAATATGCTGCTTCAGCAAAACTTATTCAGTTTAGCGCTTGTGTATTGAAAGTGAAATTAATGTTATTGTTTCAGCTAATTTATTAGGCAGTAAGGGCACTCGATTGTCAGTATATCAATTCTATAACTTTCAATTTTATCGTGAAAAGTATCAGCTAAGTCAAAATGATATTAGGGTGAATATTCGTCCTAAAACAGCGTTAGTCCTTAGCTACTTGATTGAAAATAGGCAATCTATAGTCAGTAAGAATGAGTTGTTTGAGGCGGTATGGCAAACCTCTCATGTGCAAAATCACACGTTATTTCAAGTGATTAGTGAGATACGGAAGCTGACGAATGAAGATCTTATTCGTACTCAGCCTAACAGGGGCTATCAATGGGTTGCGCCTACACAGGTACTCGCTACCGATGATAATTTCTGTATTGATTCATCAGTGCTGTCCAGTGTGGAAATTAATCCGGTAAGAAAGAGGGAATTTAGGTACCTAGCTATGGCGGCAAGTATTACGCTATTGGTTTGTTCTAGTTTCTATTTGGGGCAATGGTCGACACAAAAAGATGGCATGTCTGTTAAAGAAAATTCGGGTCAAAGCACCATTATTAAAGGCACAAATAGCCTTCCTGCTATCAATGCTTATGCTAAAGGTGTTGTTGCATTTGAAGAAGGGCACTATAGCCAAGCTAAGCAATGGTTTGATTTTAGTTTATTAGAAGATCCAAGTTCAGTACCAAGCAAATTAATGCTGGCGGAAAGCTACTTCAAACAAGATAATTATATCAGAGCACAAGATGTGGCTTTTAAGTTACTCGATTCTTTAGATAAAAGCTCTTACCACTATTCTTCAACGGCTGACTTATTAAGTCGCATGTATGCACAGCAAGGCTTAGTTTTTGATGCGTTAAATTATGCGATTACTGGCGCTAATAGTTTAGAAAATTCAGGCTCTTTTTGTTCAATTGAAGTCAGCGATCAGCGAATTGAGCAATTAGCACAACAGCTCGTTGGTGATAAAAACTTACAAGCAGACAAATCCAAATTATTAGCGGGTTATTATAGACAAGAACAGCAGAGTGAATCTACTTTACCTAAGTCGGAGATAAAAGGCTCAAACGCTAACACTTTATGTGACAAAGTAAATAAGATAACAGAAAGCAAAAAAATCGTTATTGATGATACTTCAGCTTGTTTGAAACCAGAATATAAGCCACTGTTATTAAGTCACTACTCTCGTTATAACGAGCTCAAACATATCGACCTAACCTAATCCGAAGCGTTATGTATGTTGTTGTTTATAAATGACATATACATAAATATAGATAATAATAGAACTAATGATTAGTTTTTTATCGCCGAAGAAACTACCTTAGCCTTATAAAATGTTGCCTACCTATAGACAGCATTACAATAGGGCTTTGTATGAGAAAAATTAGGTTTATATTAAATAATTTCACCGCTACATTTTTAAGTATGTTAACGATAAGCTCGTTGGCTTTTATGCAAACAAGTTATGCTTTGGATGATAGCGGGCAAGAGTTAGATTCCTCCTCGATATCGCCTGATGCTTATCAAAGTATCAATGCCTTCTTTCAAAGCATGACTAACGTTTCTATCGGGCGATATAATCAGCAGTTACTTGAAGTAAATATTGGTGCACGCAGTTTTTTTGCTAGCAATGATGGTCGATATATTTATCTAGGTAAGGTAATAGATACGCAAGAAAAAATAGATATCAGTGAGCAAGCAGCACAAAAAAATCGTGTTAAAGCGCTTGATAAGTTCAGTGATAAAAACCAGTTAACTTTCCCCGCAACAGTAAATGAGTTATTTTCGGTGACCTTATTTACCGATATTGATTGCGGTTATTGCCGAAAATTTCATAACAACATGGCGCAATATAATGCTCTCGGTATCCGCGTTAATTATGTGATGTTTCCTCGAGCAGGTAAACCTTCTGCATCTTATGATAAGACTGCTGCGGTTTTATGCTCTTCAAAACCACAAGAAAGTATGACATTTGCCATGCAAGGGAGATTCTCGGCTCCTACTTCTTCGGTGAGTAAAACCTGCCAGAATAATCTTGATCAGCAAATGTCATTAGCCGCTGAGTTAGGCATCTCAGCAACCCCCACCATGCTGTTACCTAATGGGGTGGTTATTCAAGGAGTATTAGGCCCTGAGCAATTACTGGCTCAGTTGCATAAATCCATGTTGAGTAAATAATATTTATTAGATTTAAGACGTCTAATTACTCGTGTCAAAGGCTACTAGAGTCAAAGATCACCTTCAAAAATCATTAAAGGAAGACCATGAAAAATAAAATACACTTCAACATCCTATCCGTGTTTGTACTGACTAGTTTTTTACTCTTGTCTAGTGCATTTGTTAGTGCAGCTGACTTTGTCAAGGGCACGCATTATAACGAATTAAGCATACCCATCCATACCAACCTTAATTCAGCTAAGGAAGTCAGTGAGTTCTTCTCTTTTTATTGTCCTGGTTGTTACAGGCTTGAGCCTATTATCGGCGCATTAAAAGCAAAGCTTCCCGACAATGTTCGTTTAATAAAGAACCATATTGAAGGTATGCCTGGGCGCGACGTTGCTATTGAAAAAGCGTTATCTAAAGCCATATTGACAGCCAAGCTTTTAAATATTGAAGAGGAAATTACGGCGGCAATTTTTAAATATATTCATGTAAGTCGTGCAAACTTTAGTACTAAGAAAGACATTAAGAATGTTTTTTTATTGCAGGGAGTCGATGGACAACGCTTTGATGAGGTATTTGATAGTTTTGGTGTTCAAACCGGAGCAAGCAAAATGAACAAGGAAAGAGATATACTAAGGAAACAAGGAATAACCAGTGTTCCAACGGTAATAATAAATGGTAAGTATAAAGTAGAAACAGGCGCTATAGAGTCAAAAGAACAATATATAGAGTTAGTCCTCTACTTGCTAAATCGATAACCCTTTACTGATTAGCTCAACTTAGCGTAAAGCTGCCTCAATACACTTTTTGCAATAGGTTTTGTATAGACAAGACTCACCATTATGGAGAATCTTGTCAGCAACAGCTTATTTACTTAATGCAGCTAATTCTTTTTTAGCTAAAAAATTATCCATTTTTGAGCGTAATAACTTATAAAGCAAAATAGAACCGTCTATTTCTTCTTTACGGTTAGTTAAGCTCTCAATGTTTAAACCTAAAGGTAAATCATAAGGGAGAATTGCATCTAGAATCTGCTGTAAGCTATTAACACAATTACGAATTGACTCATACAAAGGGTTGTCTGCATTAAGAATACGTAAACTTGTTGCTTCAGGTACGTTAACGCCCAACCATTCAATAAACTCTAAGGTTTTCTCACTACCACAGGGAGAAAACGTTAAGATCAAACGTTGAGGTTTTATATCTTTCTTTTGGCATTCAATAGCATAACGTGTAAGTAAATCTATAGTTGCCTGTGGGTTGTAAATCGCTTGAGAAATAAAGAAGCTACAACCTTGTTGGTGTTTTGCAATTAAACGTTCATGCTCATCTTTTTTACTGGCATGGCGCTCAGCAATAGTTACTCCGCCAATGAAAAAATCATGTTGATTATCTACTAACGTTTTATAAGCACCTGCTAAAGGCAAAGATATTTCGTTATCTTTTGATGGGCTACCAACCAGTACCACATCTTTTACGCCATATTTTTCCCACGCTTCATTTGCCCATACATTAAACTCTTCACTATTCGATTGCACAACACTTTTATAAGTAATAACAGGACGGCTTGATTTATTATTCAATAAAGAAGAATAAAGTCTCGTATCATGGGTAGATTTAAATGGGAAAGGTCTAGGTTTGCTAATACGCGAATTTTCATCTTGGATGTCATAAACAATCAGGCCATCAATATCGATATCACTGACACGCTCAAGCAGCTTTTCGGCAATTTCATTCACTTTATCAAGTGGTGTATCACTTTTAGGTGGTGTAGTACCAATAAAGTAGACACCTCGATTAATGTCATTGTATCTAGTCTGTAGCTCTGATTGCGTAGTCAAAATATTTCTTCTTTGTTTGTTTTTAGATGTTTGGGCGTTTAGATGGCTATATACTCTTTCAAATAAGCTCTCTTGTCAACCACTGAGTCTAGTTTACCTTTAAATTTTTATTCACTCAGGAGAAAATTTCTTTGTTGATGAGATATATTCCATAGCAGACCGAGTGAGTTCAATTCTAATAAGCCTATCTACTTAAGTAGCAGGCTTCAATTTGGGCGTTAAACTATTGTTATCTCAAGTAACAAAGATGACTTGCTTACTATTCTTATTTATAGGTAGATATTCATTGATATTCAACTAGTTATTTCTTTAGGAATAGCTAAGAATATACTCGCTTGCTCAGTAATGGTGCGGTCTGTATGATTTGTATCATCATGAAGGCAAGAACAGAGCAGCCGGCGCTTTGACTTATTATTTAGCTAATAGGCCAAATAATTACACTCACATAGATACCCAAATGTTCCTTTTGAAGTAACTTGGGTATCGTAATAAAAAGGAATTATCCATGTCACTGCCAACAACATTAGGTGAACAGTTTAAAAAGATACGAGCAGAGAAGGGCTTAAGTCAGCCAGAATTAGCCGAGCTAGCAGGTATAGAGCAATCTTACTTATCAAAGTTAGAAAATGGCAAGTCATTACCTTCAAGTGATGTATTAAGGAAACTAGTTAGTGCTTTTAAGCTCACTGTGGCTGAACTTATCGCTCCGCTTGATAACAGCTACATTAAAAATAATCTACTAGCGATTAGTGATATCGCACAGCTTTATCAGCAAGATAATAGCAATAAATTAAAACAACAACGCAATATGCTTTACCTTGCGAGTACACTCATAGTGATTGCGGTTACTTTATTTTATATTGGTTACTCGAAGCAGGTATTTAATGAAACATTATATGAATATCGTTCCGACGGCGTTGTCTTAGCGGGGGAGCCAAGTGATATTTTCAGGACCTGGCCTGCACTCATCGATATTAAGGACCGCAATAAAAAAGATGAGAAAATGCGTCAGCTAAGAGTTGTTATGGCGCAACGTAGTGATGTTTTAGTCAAGTTAATACCTGATAATAAAGGCTATTACTTTGAAGAGGCCGTTGAAGGTGGTAAGCGTTTATTTACCAAGTCAAAGCATGACTTACCGATAGAAGAGCCTAGAGCAATAAATGCTTGGCTGCAAGTGTTGGGAGTTTTGTTGTTAGCGAGCGGTATCATGGTTTTTGTTTTAGAGCGTCGTTTCTTTCACTTACCTCGCTAAGTGAAAATAAGAAACGATTATGCCTATCGGAATAATCGTTTCTTTTAATGATAGGCTCAAGCTAATGACGATATCTTGATGTAACTTTGCTCTAAGTGTTTTAACCTAATTTATAAGATAAGAGCTTATAGGTTTTTTCATTAGCCAATGAACAATTGAAAACACTCGATTTTGCTTGTTCTAATAAATGGGTATTTTTATCTTTAATATAGGTAATACTCATGGCTATTTCGTGAATAGCGGCAGTTTGCTCTTCGGTTGCTCCTGAAATGGTGTCTGTCATCTGATTAATGGTTGCTACATATGACATAACATCGGTGAGTGTTGTGCATGATGTATCAATATGAGTGAGGTTGTTAAGGCTGTTGTCTTTACACTTTTCCACATTAGCTACCGCATGTTTAGTTAATGATTGCAGCTCATTAATTATTTCAGATATTTGATTGGTTGATAACTGTGTTCTGTCTGCTAACGCTCTTACCTCATCAGCGACCACAGAGAAACCTCTACCTTGCTCTCCAGCCCTTGCGGCTTCAATAGCCGCATTAAGTGCTAATAAATTTGTTTGATCGGCAATGCTTCTAATTTCATTAATGAAGCCACCTATGGACTGGCATTTTTTTTCAAGCAAAGTAATATCTGCTGAGGAGTTTACCAATTCATCGGCATTGCCTGATAATGATGAGGCTAATTTATCGAGTTGAGTTTTATTGATCGCCACATGTTTTGATATTTGTTGTGCGGTGTTATTCGTTAGCTGAATATTTTGTGCTACTTCTAAGGCACTTGCCTCTAACTCAATGGTTGCTGCAGATACTTGCTCACATTGTGCTGATTGCTCAACGAGGTTTGACTCGGTAAGTTGGGCATTCTGTTCAACTTGTTGGCTCACCGATTGTAAATCTTCCACGGCTTTGTTCATTTTGTCGGTAAATTGAATAAAGCGGTTCACTGCATCAACGACTTCGCCAAATTCATCATCCGTTTCTTTTGGGATTTGTAAGGAAAAATCTCGACTTTTAACCAAATCTTCAATACTCGCGACAGCATTTTTAATCGGTAAAATAACAATGTTTATTAATTTAAAAATAAATATTGCAAGGGCAATTGAAATCAAAATGAACAAGCTAAATGATATTGTTGTAGCAAGGGTTTCTTTATTCTTTATGTACTCAGTTGCAACAGAGATGGAAACTTTCAATAAGCCTTCAGCATCATGTGTCGCTGCTCTCATATTACCCATAAGCCCTTGAGTAGGGGATAAACCTATTTCTCGGTTAATCGTGGCATAGGAGTTTATCGAATGTTGATAATTGTCAATAAGGTTCAATATTGACAAGTTATCAGGAAAACGGGACTTTAATTCGGTAATACTGATGGCTAGAGTAGCGAGATATTTCTCGTCGTTTCTGAGCATATAATCTTTTTCGTGCCGACGCATAGTCAATAAAATAACTTGGCTTGCCAAATCACCTTGATCTGCGAAAGCTTCTTCTAATTCATGGGTAGCCTTTCGTAATTGAGCGTATTGTCCAGAGTTTTTATCTAGACCTTTGATAACCATTAACTCTGTGAGCTGGGTAAATGATGTTTTATATATCGAAAACAAGTTTGAAAGCTGGGTTAGTTTGATATCAGCATTGATATCTTGCTGTTCGATATCTTTTATAAGGTTAACAAGTGATAAATTGTTTTTGTTGAATTTATCAAGATACTTCATGTCCTTACGTAACATAAAATCTTTTTCATTACGACGTAATTGTAATGAGTATATTTTTAATTGTTGAACATTATGTTTTAACTTTTTAAGTTGTCCTATTTGACTATTAAAAAAACTGGTTGTCGTTAATAGTAGTAATAGGGCAAAAATAACTGCAGCTAATAAAATAAGTAATTTTCTTCGAATTGATAATGTTTGAGAAGGCATGAGAATCTCCATATTTTTAATTATTCAACCTTGAATACACTAAAGGTAGCACAAATTAAAATAATCATTAAACGTAATAGTTATTATTTAGAATAAGGGTTCTGTATACAGTATATCAATAATTTTCTGACGATTTTCAGTCTGGATTTAAAGCTGCCAGAAGGGGCTAATAGGCAGCTTTAAATCGGTGTAGTTTTAGACAGTAAAGACTTTATTTATCGGTAAATCACGAATACGAGTCTGGCTTGCGTGGAAGATCGCATTTGTAATACTCGGTGCTACCGGTGGTACGCCAGGCTCTCCAATGCCGCCAGGAGGTGCGTCAGACTCTACTATATGTACAAAGAGTTTAGGTACTTGATTCATACGTGTTACAGGAGAATCATGAAAATTACTTTGCTGAACTTTCCCCGCTTTTACTGATATTTCACCCATTAGAGCGATAGACAAACCAAAGATCATTGCCCCCTCCATTTGTGCTTTAACTCTATCTGGGGTAACAACAATGCCACAATCAACAGCCGTATGCATTTCCAATACGGTAACCTTATTATTGACCACTTCAACTTTGGTGGCAGCGGCGACAAAGGAGCCAAAACTACGTAAAAAGCTAATACCCCAGCCTTGGTTTTCAGGTAATACTTCCTCTACTTTTGCCTTATCGCTAATGAGATTGATAAGATCTTTCATACGTTTAGTATCGATCGGGTGATCTTTCAAATCGAGATTGTAGTTTGAGTATTTAAAACCATTATCACTAGGATCAACATGTCGATTATCGCCGAGAAGATTCATCCACATTTGTCGTGTTGATAACTTTGCTTTAACGGCAAGTTCATCAACAAACGAACCAAGAGCAAAGCCATTGTTAATACAAGCAACTGATCTAACCCAGCCAGGCCTAACAAAAGAGTCAACAGCATGTTTTTCAATGCTTAAATTATTTAAAGCGAAAGGAATGTCACCAAAACCTAAAGCAAGTTGCGCATCATCAGGTACTTTTGCATCTGGGTTCCATAACCAGCCAATTGGAGGGTAGGCATTACGACTAATCCAATGATCGGCACTGCCATTTGTGGTGAGTTCAGCTTTACAGTAATTTGCTGAAATTGAATGATAATAGCCGTGCTGAATGTCATCTTCACGACTCCAAATAACTTTAACCGGACGTTTACTCGCCTTAGCTAATTCAACCGCTTCAATGATAAAATCAGCTTTGGATTTTCGACCAAATGCGCCGCCCATCAAGGTGATATTTAACTCAATATTATCCTGTTCGTCTTTACCTAAACCTATTTCTCGAGCCACGTTACCTTTAGCCCATTGTGGATTTTGTGTACCAGCCCATATAGTGCATTTTTTACCTTTAATAACAGCGGTAGCTGCAGGTGTTTCCATTGGTGAGTGGTTAATGTAAGGCAGGGTATAGGTGGCTTCTACCGTATTATTTTCATTATATTTGTGGGCATAAACATCGCCCTTAGTTGTGACCTTCTCACCTTGCTGATTGACTTGTTTAGCAAGCTGTTTACTAAATAGAGCGCTGTTATGGTGCTGTTTTTCACCATGATCCCACTTTATCTTCAACTTTTTTCTGCCCTCTAATGCAGCCCAAGTATTGTTGGCTAACACTGCTATACCTGATAAAGGATTGGTTGTGACAGGAATACTGCGAGGCTTTAAGGCAATGACATCAACAACCCCTTTTATTTTTAAAGCGTCACTGGCATCGAAAGAAATGACTTTACCTCCGACAACGGGTGGTCTGACAATAGTGGCTATTAACATATCAGGTAGTTGAATATCTTGTGCGTATTGAGCCTTACCGACAACAATATCGTCTAAATCGACAAGTTTGACATCTTTACCGATAAGTGAAAAATCGGCATTACTTTTTAAGGTGATAGTTTTACTATCAGGAGGAGTAAGTTTCGCGGCATGACTGGCTAGTTCACCAAAGCTGATTTTTTCACCGGTTGTGGTATGAACAACAAAGTGCTTTTGTGCTTTGACGGCACTGCGCTTTACTTGCCAAATATTAGCCGCAGCTTGCTCTAACATATCTCGTGCTACCGCACCTATCTGCCTAATACTGGTAAAATGACTACGAATAGAAGCCGAGCCAGCAGTACCTTGAGAGCCATATTTTTTATCTGCTTTTGCTTGAACAACGGACACTTTTTGCCAGTCAGCCTCTAGCTCTTCAGCGATTATTTGTGGCACGCTGGTTCGAATACCTTGACCCATTTCACTACGATGGCAAACTAACGTCACCATAGAGTTGCTGGCAATACTAACAAAGAAATTTAGCTCATGACTCAGTGCTGAAGTGCTTGATTTAGCCTGTGCAGTAGCAAGGGGTAAGTTCATACCTAAAACAAAGCTGCTACTGGCAATGCCCGCAACTTTTAAAAAACCACGGCGACTTACATTTTCAATAGAATTCATGGTTAGGCTCCTTGCTCATTAGCGACTTGACGGGCATCAAAAATTTCTACGCCACTTTTAGTCACTGTTGCCTTAGTAGACGCGGATTTTATCGCCGCTTTAATACGTTTATAAGTGCCACAACGACAGATGTTACCTTGCATATGCTCAATGATCTGTTCGTCAGTTGGCAAAGGGATTGCCTTTAATAATGCGGCTGCACTCATCATTTGACCACTTTGACAATAACCACACTGTGGTACCTTAAATTCCCGCCATGCAACTTGTACGGCACTCTCACCTGGTGTGCCATTAGTATCAGCTAAGCCTTCAATGGTAGTAATGGCTTGTTCTGCAATAGCCGATACAGGCGTTATACAAGAGCGTATTGCCTTACCATTTAAATGCACAGTGCAAGCACCACATTGTCCAGCACCACAGCCAAACTTAGTGCCAGTGAGTTGTAACTCATCACGCAGAGCGTAAAGTAAGGGCATTTGTGGATCGACATCAAGCGTAATAGGCTTATTGTTTAAGGTTATTTTGATCATACTGGCTCCAGGTTTTGTCAGTGTGAATGTGTTTATTGGTATTAATTATTGTTAACAACTGTGTAGATAATTTTGTGGTAAGTTTTTTAAATGCAGTCTGACTTGCTCTAAATCAGACCAGGTATCAATATCGAATTTTGCACCTGTACAGGCTATCGCATCTGTGGGTGAAGCATATTGATTTAGTAATTTACCTGCGCCAGTATCACCGTGTAACTTTATAAGTTGTGGAAAATATTTTTCGGGGAAAATAGCAGGGGACATTAATTTTTTTTCGCATAACGTAGCAATGATTTTGTTAGGTTGATTTTTACTGGCATCGAGTAATTTTTGGTAATGCTCTGTGGTAATTAATGCATGATCAGCTAAGGCAATGAGTACATGACTACTTTGTGCTTTTATACATTGTACTGATTCAGCAATTGTATGGCCCATGCCATCTGGCCAATGCTGGCTTGCAATCACTGACACCTTTTGTGGCAAGCATGCCTGAATGGTATTTTTATTGGCACCTAGCGCAACGTATAGCGTTTTAATGTGTGGTTGTTCAAGTAGTTGATGTAATTTATCAATGCAATGGGCAATCAAGGGCTTTCCATTGAGCTGTGCTAATTGCTTAATGGCAGCATGACCTGTTTTGCTTGGGGATGAAGATTGAAATCGTTGGCCTTTTCCTGCCCCGAGTAAAATAATATTAACCTGCATGGTTAACGACTTGTTTTATATTGCTAGTGAAATAGCCCAACGACTTGCCAGATGTTTGTTCTATTGCAGCATGCGCTTGAGATAAAATAGCTAAGGCAATTGATTCAGGTAAATCACCACCAAGGTCAAAACCAATCGGGTTTGCTAGCTTACTTGGCAAGTCGGTTGAAAGTAATTGTGCTGTTTTGAGTACTTGCTCTGTACGATGTTGTGGGCCTAATAAGCCTAAATAGCTTGCTGATGCTAACTTAGGTTGGCTTTTAACTAACTGTAGCGCGAGCGCGTCAAGCGATACGTTGTGGTGCATGATTACGACAGCGTCCGCTTTTGGCAAAAGTAAACTCTGTTTTACGTCATCATAATCTTGATTGATAACCAGATCTGCTTCTTTGAAATAGGCAGGTCTGGCATAAGCTGTTCTGCTATCAATTAAACAAATAAACCATCCTAAGGTATGCGCTATCTTAACGAGGGGCTGTGCGTCTATACCACCGCCAAAAATCACTAATGCTGGAGCGGGTTTTATGGGTATTAAGGGCTCAAGGGAACTAACGGCTTTTAATAATACTTGATTGTTACTTGTACAATCTTTTCCTGTATTGAAGGTATCAATATAATAAAAACACGCATTACGGTTATCAAGTTGGCTTTTTAAGGTGAGTAAATCGAGGTAATTATTATCGTTATTGATGGGTTGTAATAACACCTTAACTAAGCCGCCACAGCCTATACCGAGCTGCCAGGCTATATCACTATCATCTTGCATATCGTAGCAAACAGTAATACTGGTATTTTTATGCCAACACTTTTGTGCTTGCCGCTTCAAGTCAGCTTCAAGACAGCCGCCACTTAGTAACCCATAGCTTTTCCCTAGGCTATTAATAAGCATCATGGCGCCAGTTTTTCGGTAAGAAGATCTTTGCGTTTCTATGATGCTAGCAAGCACCCACTGACATGAATCTTTTTCGGGAAACCAGTTAGCTAACAATGCAGTAAGGCGATTACTCATTTATGATTAGTTCACTTAAATAAATATTAAGCTAACATAAATGAGAAAGTCGCCAAATTAAACCATTGTAGGTAATTAAAATGTAAGTAATTAATTAGCGCTTTTACTCAATAGTTTCGTTAGGACCACTGATGGCTATTTTTGGCTGCCATTCTAACCAATCTTTATCCATATTCTGGTGTAAAATAAAGTCTAAAGGTAGACCTGTAGACTCATCATCTAACTCTGGTGTCGCAAAGGCTATACCACCAGCAATCAAGGTTTCTATCGATTCAGAATCTATGTTAACGCCAGAGAAAATTCCCGCTTCTATATTAATGCCACTGGTATTCCAAAACTGGCTTTTTTCGTTAACAAGGGGAGCGTAACGTTTAGCAATATTAATAAAAATATTTACTTGATCGGCAGTAGGCGCTAAATCGAAACCAATGACTTTGCCTACCTTAATTTGACGGTACAAAACAGGATTACCTACTCGTACCGAGCCAAGACGTGCTGTGGTTAATTTTATATTTAACCCGTAAGCTAGCTTTTCAACGGTGGGAGTTAACTCCAGCGCATGAAACTCACTCTGCTGTTTAGCATCTACACTATGCCCAGGCAGTAAACCAATAAAGGCACCATCAAGTATCGAGACAATATTTTTAGAACCCACTAAGCCAATTTCAGGTTCTATTTTCCAAAATTTTGTGCCTGCACGAGCATATTGACTACCTGCATCATTCAATAAAACTAAAGCGGTAACGCCAACTTTATTGTCACTAAAAATTAAACGTTGAACAGAGCCCATGGTTTGATCTTGATAAACTACTTTGGTGTTTACTTTTAATCCAGTAACATCATTAAATTGAATACTAATAGTTTGCCCTGCATTTTTGGCATGCTCTGCATGTTGAAATAACGTAAAGCTAGATAATTCATCAACGGCTGTATTGGTTGTTAATGACATTTTTGGATTATAAAAGCTAATGGCACCGCGTAAAATGGCGTCAAGTGACTCGGTTTTTACCACAAAATCAGTGATGCCACCTGAAATACTAATGCCGCCTGCATTGTAGAAACGGCTGCTACTTTTTAATAAGTCTCTGTGCTCTTCATCAATGGTGATGCTGACTTTAATATTATCATCTGTTTTATTTAGGCTAACATTATCCACTTGACCAATAGTAATGCCACGGTAACTAATCGCACTGCCTGGTGGGGCGACATTAGCGTTGTCAGTGGTTAATGTCAGTTGTAACCCAGGTGCACTAGCACGTTTTACTGGCGGTTGGCTGAACAAATTAAAGTGAGTTTTAGTGTCACCTTCGCCAAGGTTAAAAGTGATATAGGTGCCACCGAATAAGGCATCAGTATCGCTTGCCCCAGAAAGACTTAAGCTTGGTTTAACCAAATAAAATTGTGTATTGGTTTTTAATATATGCTGATATTTAGGTAATAATCCTAATTTCAGTTGTTGGTAGTCACCTTGCATAATTACTTGATGAATCGCACCAATTTCGATACCGCGATATAAAATACGGGTATCATCACTTATTTGTTCATTAGCCGCGATACTTAGTGTAAAACTTATTTTCTGCTTAGCGAGTTTTTTATTCGCATAAAGTGAGAAGTTGTCACCATTTTGAATCAATTTTTTTTGTGAATCTTGTTTGTTTCCTTGGCTAATAAAAGTAATGCCACCGGTTAAAATACTTTGTAATGACTGGGCTTTAACGTCCACACCTAATAGGTTTGCTGAGATAGTAATACCTGAATTATTATAAAATCGACTGCTGTTGTTAACATAATGACTAAATTCAGGTTGTACATGAATATGAATCAAATGCCGTTCTGGTGCAGTAGTTTCTATGGCTTGGATATTACCTACAATCTGTTGTTTATAATAAACATTACTCCCTACTTGTAACGAACTACGATCATTGCTCGTTAACATTAAATGCAATCCAGGCTCGGCGTATTTGTAGGGAGGCTTGCTACTAAATACGTTAAACTTGTTACTGGCGTTGCCAGCTAAAGAAGGTCTAATGCTAATGTAGCTACCGGTTAGCAAGGTTTTAGCGTTTGATAAGCCTGAGAGGCTAATCTGTGGAGCAACAATATAGAATTGTGATTGATCTGTTAAGTAAGGTACTACGCGTGGGTTAACTTTAGCCGTTGCGGTAATTTTTCTGGTCACGGGATCAATTTTACTGAATGATTCAATAACACCTATGGTTAAGCCTTGAAACAAAATCGCGGCGTTGTGATCTATGCCAGAATTCCAATCTAATGTTAATTCAACTTCATGGCCCATTTCTGCTGATTGAAAGTCAGCATGCAAAGCATAACTTTGACCATTTTTAGCGGGAGCTAACTCTGCTTGATAGCTTAGGGTATCAACAGATATACCACCAGCCATAATCGAAGCCAATGAATCAGTATTAATTTTTACCCCACCAGAGAGCGATGCTGTTACTTGTACGCCACTGGTATTGTAAAACAGAGAGTTTTCTTTGACTAAGTGGGAAAATTCAGGTTTGATGAAAATGTTAATGGCTATCTTTTTACTGCTTTCTATGTAGTGATAGCCAGTAACATAGCCAATGGGTATCTGCTTAAAGTTAATAGGAGAGTTTTCACTAATAGAGCCTAATACGTCGGTATGTAAGGTCAGGTGCAAACCGGGAGTCGACATATCTAATGTAGGTGCTTCAGTTAAAGCGATAAAATGATCTTGGCTTACAGCCTCTTCATTAGTATCAGGCATAATGGTGATATAACTACCTGATATAAGCGTGTCTAAGCCTGATACACCTTGAAGTGATATATCTGCACTAACTAACCAAAAGCGTGTTTTATCAGTCAGGTAGTCAGTAAAGTTTTTAGAAATTTCGACTTCAGCAATCACTCGCTGTAAATCTTCCGACGGCACAACTTTTTTCACTAAGCCGGTAATCAAACCTTTATAACGTACTTCTGTTTTATTGGGCACTATTCCAGAGCCATTATCAAACTCTATGGTGATAATGGTGCCTTGCTCAGAAACAACTTTTGCAGTTAACCACAAGCCAAAAATTAAAGCGATGAAAGGCACAAACCAAATAATTGAGATACCCTGTCTGGGCACAACTTCAGCATGGTTATTAGTATTTTTACTATGCTCAGAGGCAGCAAGCTCTTTTTTGTTGGTCATTTATATCCCTTTCTTCTAATAAAAGTGCCAGGTAAATTGTCGGTCAATTTATTCAGATAATAACAGTGTTTGTATTTCAGTTTTATCATTCAGCTTTTTTATCCCACAACAAACGTGGGTCAAAACTGTTGGCAGCAAACATGGTGAAAATTACGGTTATGGTAAAATAATTGATCGCTGGTCCTGCTGCTACAGAGGTAACAAAGCCTAATTCAACTACGGTAACCATTAAAGCAACCACGAAAACATCAAGCATTGACCATGGGCCTAAAAACTCAAGTATATGGTAAATCTTGCTATGCTTATCTGGTTTCAAACGTATACCAGTATGTGCCTTATAAACTAACACAAACAAGCCAATAATTTTTATTAAAGGCACTATAATGCTGGCAGTAAAAATAATAATAGCGATAGGGTATAAACCATGGTCAATAAATTCGCCAATACCCGATAATATGGTTGCTTCACTACCAATACCTAACTGATAAACAATCATTATTGGGTAAAGGTTCGCAGGAATGAAAGCGATTAAAGCAGCAAAATTCCACGCTAAAGTGTACTGTAAACTATTACGTTTACGTTGATAAAAATGGCCATGACAACGGCTACATTGAATTTTATTTACTGTGGCGTTATTGAGTTTATGGCATTTAGGGCATAAAGCTACCCCAGATTGTTTAGCTGTTTTCATCATCAGCCTCATCTTTTGCAAAAGCTTTTTCTAACTTATCCCAAATATGATCTTGATCTAGTGCAACCGCTGACATAGTGGAACAGATTAGCCAAAAAATAAAAGCAAGTAAGCCAAGGTTAACTGAAAGCTCAGTATCATCAATTAATTTATACATAGAAACGACAATGCCAAGCATGAAAACATTGAGCATAGCCCAATTGTCAAGATGATGATAAGCACGAAAAAAATTTAACAGCGAGGGTTTTAACTTATTAAATTTAAAACTGTAGGAAATATAGAGTGCACCGGTAAGACGGACAATGGGCACAGCGATGGCGAAAAGAAAGACCAATAAGGCAATCATAAAAAAACCGCGGTCAATCAAGACTAAGATACAATCAAATAGTGAAGCTTGATGGAATTGACCTGCCAAGGTAACACCCATAATAGGCAATAAAATAGCCGGTAACATTAACATTAAGCCAGCAAGTGACCAGTTAAAGCTACGTTCAATTGAATCGACTTTTCGCTCTATTAACGTGCTGCCACAGCGGTGACATTTGGCAAGCTGCCCTTGCTTTAATCGTGGCTTGTCATATAAGGCATCACATTGCTGACAAGCGACAAATAATGAAGTATTAATTTTGTTGTTCATTTTAGCTGTGTCATCCATTGATACCAATTTGATTAAATTTATTTCCAACTCAGAGCTTTACTCAATGTTCAATAACAAGGAAAATTTTTTTAGTCTAGTCATTCTAAACCACATGAATTTAACGATGTTAGTGGTCATTGAGTAAGCTCCCATAGGGCGAATTTAAAGGGTTAATATGCGGCGTTATTGATTTCGACAAGGACGCTACATGGATGTAGCTTCTTAGAGAATGCAGGAGCTTATTCTCCTGAATAACCATTCTCTTCAATCAATGACTTGCCTCTAAAGCCTTTAACTTTCGCTGAGTGGGAAAGAACTTAATCAACTTGGTACTACTTCTTAGAAAGTACAATGAAAAAAAAGCAGCGATAAACGCTGCTTTTTAGAAACTTGTTAATGAAGCAACCAAGCCATTATTATTTTAATGACGTGATATATTGAGCAACCGCTTCAATATCAGCATCTGATAATTTTATTGCGATATTACGCATAATGCCGTTGTTGTCATTACCACGACTTCCGTCACGGAAGCTAGCAAGTTGCTTTTTCAAGTAATCTTTACTCTGACCAGTAATGCTTGGGAAGCCAGCTTGTTTCATGCCTTTACCTGTTACACCATGACAAGCAATACAAGCTGTAACGCCTTTAGCAGCATCGCCACCTAGGTATAATTTGTGGCCTGTTTCATTTGATTCTCCAGTACCTACTTTAGTGCTTTGCACTGCAAAGTAAGCTGCTAAGTCATCCATATCTGCTGGCGTTAACGCTGCAACCATGCCAGCCATTACTGGGTCTTTACGATTACCTGATTTAAAATCAGCTAATTGCTTAGCAATATAATTAGCACTTTGACCAGCAAGACTTGGGTACATAGGTACTAGGCTGTTACCGTCAGCGCCATGACAAGCGGCACATACAGCTGCTTTAGTTTTTCCTGCTGCAACATTACCTGCATAAATAGCTGCTGCTGGAGTTGAAGAAACAATTTCAACATTACCAGCTGCTGGTGCTGCTGTTGGCGCTGAACCAGTGCTTTCACCTGAACTCTCTGCCGCAGCAGCTTGTTCATTTGCACTTGGTAAACTTGAGAAGTGAGCCGCTAAATCAGCCATATCTGCTTCAGATAAGTTAGCGGCCATAGGTGCCATCATGGCATCAGTACGAGCACCTGATTTAAAGTCTTTTAATTGCTTAATAATGTAAGCGTCATTTTGACCCGCAATGTTAGGAAACATAGGACTTGCACTAACACCGGTAGGACCATGACAAGCGCTACAAGCACCTGATTTTTCTTTGCCTGCATTTGCATCTGCGGCTTGTACAGCACTTACTGAACTTAAAGCTACAAATAGCGAAAAGATAATTTTTTTCATTGAGTTGCTCTCTGCTTGTCATTAATTACGTAGCTGTTTTAATAATCTCTATAGCTATCTAATTAAAAAATGATAAAAAGTATGATGGATGTGTCGGCATTTTACACGAATATTGGCGCCGTGTAACAGTGGTGAAGTAAAAATAGAACAAAAAAAACCTTAATTTCACTGTTTTATGCATTTTTTTAATAATAAAAGCGAAAGAAAAACGCTATAATGACGAAAATTTTAAACGAGTGAAGCCCTTGTCTTCTACAAAGATACATTTAACTAAAGCCGCCTTTACCCTAAGCGCCCCAGATATCCGCCGTTTACCAGCTGATGCTGGTATTGAAGTTGCTTTTGCAGGGCGCTCTAATGCAGGTAAATCAAGTGCTTTGAATACGCTAACCAATCAACGTGGTTTAGCGCGCATTAGTAAAACTCCAGGTCGAACTCAGCTTATTAATGTGTTTGAAGTGGCAGAGAATCGACGCCTAATTGATTTACCCGGTTATGGTTTTGCCCAAGTGCCATTAGCAATGAAGAAAAAATGGCAAAAAGCATTGGGTGAATACCTAGAAAAACGTCAATGTCTTAAAGGGTTAGTTGTTTTAATGGATATTCGCCATCCGTTAAAAGACTTAGATATGGATTTAATTCATTGGGCAGTAGAAAGTGATTTACCTGTTCTTGCATTATTAACTAAGTGTGACAAGCTCTCACAGGGTAAACGTAGTGCTGAAGTATTGGCTGTGAAAAAAGCATTATCTTCATTGAATGCTGATATTAAAGTGCAGGCTTTTTCATCACTCAAGTATACCGGAAAAGAACAAGCCGATGCCGTTATTTGTGAATGGCTTGAACAAGAAGCTGGAGAGTATGAGCTACCAGAAGAAGGTGATGTAGGTATGCCTTTTGAAGATGAATAATAAGCGATACGGATAGTGGTCACACCGTAGAGTTAAAACGGGAGATAGCATGACGCGATTCTCCCTTTTTTGTACCTGTTTTTTAGCTAACTTAGCTTTTTAAACTGCAATTCAACCAGTCTTTGATACAAGTCACAGCTTTGTAATAGTGAGTGGTGATCGCCCATTTCAACTAAGCTACCGCCATCAAGCACAGCAATCTTATCAGCATGTTGTATGGTTGATAATCGGTGCGCGATGATAATAGTGGTGCGGCCACGCATCAATTCTTCTAATGCTTGTTGTACATGATGCTCACTCTCACTATCAAGGGCACTGGTCGCTTCATCTAATAATAAAATATGTGGGTCTTTTAAAATTGCTCGAGCAATAGCAATACGCTGACGTTGACCGCCTGAAAGGCGCACACCACGTTCCCCTAAAAAACTATGATAACCTTCAGGCAATTGACTTATAAACTCATGAGCATGGGCTTTTTTAGCCGCTGAGATCACTTCTTCATCGGTTGCCTCTGGCTTGCCATAGCGTATATTATGAAAAACATCACTGCTGAATAACGCTGGCTGTTGTGGTACTAAGGCCATTTGTTCACGGAGAGCTGTCGGGTCAAGCTGACGTATATCTGTGCCGCCTAAAGTAATACGGCCAGACTGTGGGTCATAAAAACGTTGTAGCAATTCAAACAGTGTTGTTTTTCCTGCGCCTGATGGACCCACTAAAGCTAATACCTTTCCGGGTTCAGCTATTAAGTTAAGCATTTTTGTTGCCGATTGATCTGGCCTAGAAGGGTAATTAAAATTAACCGCTTCAAAGGCAATTTTTGCGTTGAGATCCTTGGCTGAAATAGTATTTCCTACAGGAGGCAAAATATGGCTTTCGACTTGCAGAATTTCAATTAACCGCTCAGTTGCACCGGCAGCTCGCTGTAACTCACCTAACACTTCTGAAATAGTGGCTAAAGAAGAGGCGACTAAGATGGCATAAAATACAAAAGCACCTAAATCACCGCCACTCATTTTACCTTGAATGACATCGCTACCACCGACCCATAACATGCCTGTAATCGCGCCAAAAACAATAATAATAACGCCAGCAATTAACGTTGCGCGTTGTTTTATACGACGGCGACCAATATCAAATGATTTTTCGACTTCCTTACCAAAAGAAAGTCTTTCATGTGGTTCGTGGGTATAACTTTGCACTGTTTTTATATGTTCAATCGCCTCACCAGCATAACTGCCTACATCGGCCATTGAATCTTGACTTTTACGTGATAACTTTCTGACTTTACGACCATAAAATAATATCGGCACCAAGATGAAAGGCACTGACAACAAAACAATAAAGGTTAATTTAATATTGGTGGCAAATAGCATAACTAAAGCACCTAACAGCATTAATACGCTGCGAATCGCCATAGAAAATGAAGAACCAATAATACTCTGTAGCAGGGTAGTATCTGTGGTGATGCGTGACATAATGTCGCCACTGCCATTGGTTTCAAAGTAACTAGGATGCAGGGTGATAACATGATTAAAAACGGCCAAACGTATATCTGCACTGACGCGTTCGCCCAACCAAGAGACGAGATAAAAGCGGGAAAATGTTCCCCCAGCAATTAATACGGTAATTGCTAATATAAACAAGACTGCATGCTGTAACTGCTCAATAGATTGTTGAGCAAAGCCCTCATCAATGAGCATCCGTACCCCTTGACCTACAGACAGCATGACCCCAGCGGTAAAAATAAGCGCAATAAAAGCGGCCAATACATGACCTTTATAGGGACGAATAAACTGAATAAGTTCAAAGAGTATGGCGACTTTTTTTGTTTGATCACTTTTGTCTGACATTGAGTTAGTAAGTGTGTCAGCGGAGGATTCTTCCGACATAAAAGTCCTTTATCTATTATACCAATCGGACTAATTTATTGACCATTTAGCGAGAATTAAAAGGTTTAGAGGCAAGGCATTGATTGAAGAGAATGGTTATTCCCTTGTCAAAATCAATAACGCCGCATATAAACCTTTTAAACTCGCCCTTTGGGAGCTCAATAGCAAACTGATAACATCACAAAATGAATTAAATATAGAAAAACTATGTTTAACTCATTTTGTTTGTTCTAAGCTCGCTATTGAAGCTCTAAATTGGTCAATTAATTAATCCGTTTGGTATTACTAGTAATATGATGAATTTAGCGATTAACGCATGAATTATTATCAATAGTTTACGCTTTTCATTACTGTTGAACTAGATGGTATTATCTAAATAGAGTCTTTTAGTACAAAAAACAGTGTCAAAGATGTAAGAGGAAGTTACTTGAATAGATCCTACTGAATGGAATAGGGCATGGAAATGGGGTTTTCTAAGCTTATTGCTATGTTCAAAGTCCAAACAACATGGCATTCTTTCTGATTTTAAGACATAAAAAAGCCGATGAAATTTTCAAAACTAGTCATAAGTTAAGAATTGCATCGGCGTAAGCTTATGGGGAAGCTATAAAAATTATTACAATAAGTTGTTCGCTTAAGAACAATGATACTATAGAGCAAGAACTCTATATAAGTAAAGCTAATTATAGAATAGTTACTCTATTCTTTGATGCAGATCATTTTTAGCCAGTTTGGGTGGTTAATCTGTGGATCGTCACGCGACAAGAAAATTCAGTTGCGTTTATTATCCGCTGTGCCACCACAGCGCCCATAGTGACTAGCGATACTTCAACTCAAGCACATTTATAATTTGTCTATTTTAGCTAATCCCATTAGAACGAATTTTATTCACATTTAAATTCATCAAATGACGAAGAAAATAGCGAAAAAGCACCTTTTTAACACCCGAAAGGTTACTACCGTGACTTGAGTAAAAATCATCTGGTTGGCTATATTCACCAAAATCATCCGCTATCCCCTCACTTTGTATATAGGTGTCTTCTCCTCTCCAGTCAATATCAGGTGTAATAAGGCACTTAGTAGATATTGCATAGCCTGAAAATTCTTCACTTTGGCTTGCAAAACTGCGCTGAACTTGCTTCAAATAGGACTTGTCGAGGATGTAACCTTCCAAATTGATCCAACGATCATTGTAATAAACTTCAACCCAACTATGAATAATACGCTTAGGTGCAAAGAAAAATAAATAATTAGGAATAGCACCGCGTTGTAATTCATTGAAAATAGTGAATCCATGAAAGCGTGTTGATATTCCAACAGCCCGTAAAAGAGCCATTAACAATGTACCTTTGGTATTACACTGGCCATAACCATCTTTAAGTACTTGGCTTGCTGGTAAACGGTCATCTGCATTATAGCCAAAGCGAATCTCATCACGTACAAAGTTGTAGATCGAACCAATAGCATCGTACTGTGATAAGTCACACCACTTTCTTTTTTCAATTAAGGATTGAATTTGTCGGTGATTAAAATCCAACATGCTAGTTTCTTTTAGATAATCATTTGATAATTTAGTCATAGCTACGTTCCTTTATAATGAATGTAAATAAAGAAAGTCCAGCTAATATAAATATGGGATGTAAAATCATGCCATGAAATATAGATATATCAGCAATATTGCCATGTATAAAAGTAGCCAACACGGTTATTAGCGCAACGATAATTAAAAGTGAAGTGGTTAATTTCTGTTTCATGGGGTATTCCTGCTCAATGAATGTGCATATAGAATAACCAAGCACTCAACAGATAACTTGAATAAACTAGCTAACTTTTTCGAAAAGAGTAAGGGCTTGCCTTATTGTCATACCGAAGTTATTTCGAAATGTTCGGCTTAAGTGAGCACTATCTGAAAAACCAGCCAGATAAGCTGCATCAGTTGCAGAGTTGTTGTTGATTATCGCTTGAACAGCACAAATAATTCGTCGCCATAATAAATATGGTCGCCAAGAAATGCCTAATTCTTCACTAAATAAATGAAGAAAACGACTTTCAGATAAAGCTAATTGACTAGCTACTTCAGCAGCCCGCCAATTGTTCGGTTTAATACAGTCACCATGTAGACACTGATTTAATTCACTTAACAACTTCTGAATACGTTTATCTTTTACAGTACTTTTATTAAAAACTAATAACTGTTTTGTAAGTTTTAATTCTAAAAATAAAGGCGTTAAAAAATGAGTGAAATCTTCAGTTTGCATCGGTTGTTTAGTGCTTTCAAACAACAGTGTGTTAAATGACTTAAACGGCTGCTGCATTAATTTAGAACACAATTCCTGTCCAAAGTCACTTTTTGGCTCAATGAGTAGCACCCAACCTGCTGCCATTTCTAGCTGGTGCTCAACTTTTGAAGCTATTATGGTTACGCCAGATATATCACTCCCATTTAACTTACAAAGTGAATTACTTTGCGGCCATACTACTTGTATAGCATGGTGGCTGTGGGATGTGGCATCTAAACTTGAACCATAGATAGTAACTGCACCAGGGTTCATCCAAACAGTAGGTTTAATCACTGCGGTACGCCTATTAAATGAAGATAGAACTCTATGTTGTCATAAGAAGCTGATAGTGGCTATATTCTTCATCTATTGAGGAAAACGAAATCACTCCATATTGATGGAATTAGACTCACAGTTAACATCTTAGTTTAGCAGCTTAGTTTGAATGATAAGACACTATGGGATTTTTTATTGAACCATGTATTTTAATGTTGAGTTCTCGGCAGTAGGAGAATAAATCAGGTGGTTAATAGGTGTTAAGTTAATAAATATAAGTGGCTGTCTGCTATTAGGGCCTTTAACACTGCATCAGGGTGAGATGTGAACAGACGCATTTCAATCACGGTACAACTCGCTATCACTGACTACTTTCTATTTGAAATAAAAGCATTTCTTTAATAGATAGCGCCTAACAAGTTATAACAATTTTCATAAAAGTGTAACTTATGCTGATTAAACTTACAGGGAATACTCTTAACCTTGGAGATAGCCTCAATGGAAACTATTTTTTCAGGAGCATGGCAAGAAAATAATCAACCTCTCATGACAAAATTGGCTCAATTAGCCCATATTGCACTAAACGAGTTTGATATTGAAATATCGACGGAAAAAATGCTGCTAGAAGAAGATTACCGTCAATTGGTAATCAGTGAATTAACACAACTTGCACACCAAGATATTTGCCAGATAACTTCATGGCTAACCGCGATTGATGAGCCGGCATCAAAAAGTGTAGAAGCTGAGGTGATAAGATCGAACAAGCGTCCCCTAAAGGTGCTGCTAACGTTAACTTTATTGATAGTCGCTGCAAGTGTTTTTTGGTATAGCAATACACTTGCACCGAATAGCTCACCTTTGCCCTCCAAGACGCTGGTAATTAATACGGCTATAGGGACAGATACCAATAGTGAACTTAAAGGCTCACAGACTAGTACTTCCTTGCCATCTCCACAAGCCAAAGAGGATAGGATAAAGACGATAACTACTCCTGAAATTGAGACAGTATTTCGCTTGCATGGTTCTAATACTATTGGCGAAAAATTAGCACCTTTATTATTAGAAGGTTTTTTGAAACAGCAAAACATTAGCAACTTCACTTGGTCACGTAATAGCCCACTAGAACGTGTTTTACACTACAAGGTTGCTGATAAAAATTATGCCATTGAATTAAAATCTCATGGCTCTAGTACTGCATTTTCGGCACTAAAAAATAAGACCGCCGACATAGGCATGTCTTCACGTAGGATTAAAGACAGTGAAGCTAAGCAATTAGCTAAAACTGCTGGTCATTTAAATAAACTAGGTAACGAGCATATTATTGGTTTAGATGGCTTGGCTGTTATTGTGAACCAGAATAATGCGGTCAAACAACTTTCGAGTAAGACACTAGCTAAAATCTTCTCAGGGGAAATCAATAACTGGTCTCAAATAGGTGGTTCCTCGTTACCTATAAAACTGTATGCCAGAGATCAGCATTCAGGTACTTGGGACACCTTTAAAAATCTAGTATTAAAAAAACATGGTGAAAAATTATCTCAACAAGCGAAACGATTTGAATCAAGCTCTCAATTGTCTACGTTAGTCTCACAAAATGAGGGGGCAATTGGCTTTATTGGCTTGAATTATGTACTACATAATAAAGCGATCGCTATTTCTGCCAGTCAAGGTACTAGCGCTATTTTTCCTACCCGATTTACTGTAGGAACAGAGGATTACGCGCTTTCAAGACGTCTCTACTTTTATACGCCAACTTCAGCCTCTAATTTGGTCAAAGATTTTGCACAATATGCACTTTCCACTCAAGGGCAGCAGGTGGTTTCACAGGCGGGTCTTATTTCACAGAATATAAAGTTAGAGCAGGTTTACCCTTTAGCAGAAGCGCCTAAAAAGTATCAACAATATGCCAAGACGGCTAAACGCCTTTCACTTAATTTTAGATTTGACTATGCCACCAAAGATCTTGATAACAAAGGTAAACGCGATTTACTGCGCTTGGTAGATTTTATGGAAGATCATCAAAGCCGTAGAGTTGTACTCATGGGGTTCTCAGATAGCATAGGCGCACAACTAAAAAATACTCATTTATCATATAAGCGAGCAAAGTCAGTTGAGCTAGCCCTGACCTCTCGTGGTATACCTGTATTGGCCGTTGAGGGTATGGGTGAAGCATTACCTATAGCAAATAACAATACCGATGATGGCAGAAAACGTAATCGCCGTGTAGAAGTTTGGTTACTTTAATAATTCAGCAACATTTGACTATTACAATGTAGCAGTCAGTTTTATTATGGGAGATAAATAATGTTTAACCTACTATCAAACCAAACAAAATTACTAAAATTTGTTAGCAATTACACTGAACAAGAGTTTGAAATAGTTTGTAGTAACTTCAAGTTGATGATTGAGTTACTCAGCATCAGTACCTGCGACTTATTGGCCAATCGTCGAACTTATGGTCTTTTATTACCTCCCGCCGATGCAGTAACAAAAATAATGAGTAGTGACGAGCCTTTGATGGTCATCAATGCACAGTTATTACTTGAGAAAGATAATATAATATCTGCCATCAATACTTTGTGTTTAACTGAAGCCATCACTGTACGTGATAACTTCATCAATTGTTTAGAGCTTTTCAGTGAGCATGGTGAGGGGGCTAAGAGTAGTAAACAGGAACAAAAAGCATTAATAAATACTACTCAAGAGCAAAGCGCTGAAGTAGTTATTATTAGCGACAAAAGTAATGTCTCACCTATTCGATTAATTGAAATTAAGCAACGCCTAGCACAGGCTGTTGAAGTATCAAAAGAGAAGCAAAATAGTATCAAAAATCGCCTCAATCAATTGTTAGATAAACCTACTGAAACCCTATCAAAATTATCAGCCAAACAAGCTTAATTCCTAACCTAGAGAATAAATCGATAAGGTCCATGTAATAACCTTATTGAATAAAAGCTGGCAGAATGCTTTTCGCTATTATCTTCATAGTATTATTTTCTCTCGCATGGGCGGTAAACACGACAGTTAAGTCAAGCGCTTCAAATGTTAAAATGTATTGCTCACCACCACCCCAAGCAAATTTTGCTTGGTAGCTTTTATCTTTGATTTGAATATCGCTTTGATACCAAAAATAACCATATGAAAAGCTGTCGGGTATCCAGTCTTCTGTAGGTTTTGTTATGGCACTGGTAGCCTTTGATAAGAAGTCGGCTGAAATAAGTTGCTCGCCTTGCCATTTTCCTTTGTTGATGACCAATGTGCCCACCTTGAGCATATCGCGAGAGGTTACACTAGAACTGGTCTCAGCTACAGGTAGGCCATTAATATCATTCTTCCAACCGTAATCTGTAATACCTATTTTAGCTAACACTTCATTTTTGATAAAATCTATAGCTGAGCCAGGAACTACGTTATTAAGCACTTGCATGGTCATGCGTGGATCGGCATCTTGATATTTAAACGTTTGTGACTTGGGTGAAATAGCATCACTATGTTGTAAAAACTGTTCAGTGACATTAGACCCTTTGGTTTTAGTGCTGCTATCCATGATTAATTTTTGCCTTTCAGCGCTAACGCGTATGCCTGAACTCATGCTCATTACTTGATGAAGGGTAATTTTTTCCGTCCCTTCAGCTATTTTTTCTAGGTCAATATCTTTAAGAAAGCTAACAACAGGTTTGTGTAAGTCGGCCATTGTCAGGTGACCTAACTGAATTGCTCTACCAATGGCTATCGATAAGTAGGACTTGGTAACAGAAGCTTGAAAGTGAGGTAGGTTAATACGACCTCTGCCGTAATAAGACTCAAAAATAAGCTTGTTTTGATGGGAAATAAGCACGCTGTCGAACTTACCTTCGTTATTCTCTGCTATTTCCTGCGCCATCTTAACAATTAGATCTTTATCATCACTTATAGCTAATTTACCTATGGCAATATCGTCTTTTCTATCACTAGGCGCAGTATCGATAAAGGCTTCATCAAGATACTCCATATCCCAAAAAGATAGTTTTGTTTCTGCAGCTGATACTTCGGCCGTGGAGCTATTATTTTCTTCTGCATTTATTACAGCAATGTTACTAAAGCCAGTTAGTAGAGCTGTGATGATTGCATGTTTAAGTCTTAATTTGATGACCATTAGGCATCCTCTTCGTTAAAGTAGATATGTTTACAAGTTATTAGCCTGTATTTTGTAAAGTAGTTTTAGTTAGCTTTTTAGTTAACTCTCAGGCTCTCTATAATCTGTGCATCCACCCAATAGATATCTATATTCCCCTTCTTCATGGTTCTGTTGAAGAGTATGTACTTGCCATCAGGAGTGACGCTTGCATAGAAATCGGCTTGATTTGTATTAACTTTATCGCCCATATTGATCGCAGGTCCCCATGAGTTATCTTTTTGTCGGAAACTAATATAAAGATCAGTGTCTCCATAGCCGCCTGCACGCTCGCTATCCCAAATAAGGTAGCTTTCATCAGGTGCTATGAAAGGATGAGCAGTCCATTTACCGGTATTGACTATATGGCCCATTTTTTTTGGTGCTTGTCGCCTGCCATCCTTTATTGTAGAGATGCGGATTTCATCATTGCTTTTATAATCGTCAAAAACATAGGTGCCCTTGGCTGATGCCGACAGACGCATAATGCCCCAGTCTTTCCTATCAAACATTGGCCCAAGGCTTTTAAGCTCTGACCAACCATCGCCGATTCGGTCTTTATACCCTTCAGCCATATGCATACGCTTGCCATCAGGTGAAAATACAATTTCACCTGTCCTAGGGAATTCAGTGTATTTTTTCCAGACATTCTTATGCTGGCGAAAGCCGATTACAGTTGGCTTGAATTTTTTAACGTCGGTGGCGCGGTCTAAGGTGAAGTAAAATTCTTTCATGCCAGGGGCAAACACGCCCTCAAGCTCCCAACCTTCTTTAGATATGATGCCGGGAGCAAAGGGTTCAGCTAGCATGCCTGGCGTTTTTTGCCCCATATAGGGACCTTTTAGGATTGGAAAGTCATCTTGGCCATAGCTTTTGCTACTCATGGTTAGAGTAGAAAGTAGAAGAGCGATATAAATAACAATAGATTTCATAATTTTGTTCTCATTTAAGATAAACTTTTATTTAAGGTTAAGGGCTTACTGTTTATGACTTATTTTTTAGGCCTAAGCATCTTGATAATCTTTGCATCTAGCCAATAAAGGTCGCCCTTTCGATTAAAGAACAGGTACTTTCCGTCTGGCGTGACATAAGCGCCATTTTCTTCATTAGCGGTATTTACCTTGTCTCCTAAAGTAATGGCGGTCCCCCATGAGCCATCTTGCTGCTTGAAACTAATATAAATATCATTATCACCAAAGCCACTGTCTCTCTCTCCATCCCATAAAATATATGACTCATCAGGTGAGATGAAGGGGTGAGCATTCCATTTACCGGTATTTATCGCTTTGCTAAGTGGTTTGGGCTCTTCACGTTTGCCATTAACTAACCTTGAATAACGAAGCACACCATTACCGTCTCTCGTGCCTTCGTCAAAAAAATAAGTCCCTTTGGAGGAAGACATAAGGCGCATGATGCGTATCTCCTCAAAAGGAGAACCCAAGCTTTTTATGGCTGACCATCCATTTTTAGTACGCTCTTTGTACTTATTTCCTAAATGCATGGTATTACCGTCAGGTGAAAAAATTGGTCGGCCTACTCTAGGCTCCACGGCAGACTCGCGCCATTGATTACCTTCTGATTGAAAAGTTATTAACGACCACTTTCCACTACTGTTATCTCTTCTGGTAAAATAAAAGCTCTTCATATCCGGAGTAAAAAATCCGCTACCGTCACGATGCTCTGTTGAAACAAAACCTGGGGCAAAGATTTCAGGCGTTAATCCCGGTAGTTTTTGTCCTAGGTATGGCCCCTCAAGAACAGCAGGATTATCATGTCCATAACTTTCGCTACTTACAGTGAACACAGAAATCAGTAGGGCAATAAAAAGTGTACTCATATTAGTAATGGGTTTCATGGCTTATTCTTCCTCTTTTGACAAGCTTGATAACCATTTCACACTGCGCACGCCTAACATAGGGAATGAGTCGCTATGGCCTGAAGACTTAATAACTACATGTTTTATTGACGATAGCCCCTGATATTTTTTATTTTTTAGCTTGCTAATAAAATCTTCAATGTGGTGACTTAACTTCTTCTCCAATTCGCCATATGAAATATAAAGGTTAATCGCTTGTTCTTGACTCTTTAATGCTGCATTTTCAAGAGAAAAAAGTAAGGGGATATCTCGCCAAAGTGATGGACTTCCGAGAATGTAGTTTTTAAAGGTATCGGGTTGTGCCATTAAGATATAAGCGCCAAAGCGTGCTCCTGCGGAAAATCCAAAGTAAGTACGATTGTCAGGGTCAGTTCGGTAAGTTTTTTCTACCGTCTTAATGACATCGTTACGAATAAAAGTCAGATGATTACTGGCCTGCCCAAGTTGATATTTAGCCTGAATTTCTGGCTTGCTTGACTTGCTTATGGAGTAATCTCTATTTCGACTTACGTGCTGCCCCTTTTCTTTTAATAACGCTTCATTAATATCCTTCTGCCAGGAAATGCCAACTAAAATAACATCTTCCATCAAGAACTCAGTAGCACCGGATAATATTTCGATTTGCCAAAGTGCATCGGTAAAATAGATTACCGGATAGAGCTTATCTTTGTTCTCTGAGTATCCTTCAGGTAGCTTGATATAGAGTTCATACTGTCTATCGGCCTGAGTATCTTTAATCGGCAGAACTTGTATTTTCGGTAATGTTAAATCACTTGTTTCGTACGCCTGAACAGATAGAAAAGGCAAAAAAGATAGGAAAACTAAAATTATAATATTTTTCATAGTCGTTAAATATCTCACTGGTAAAACGCTAAAACCTTGTAGGGTTTTCTTGAACATCAAGAATGCTTTAAATCTACATGAATAAAAATATAAAGACCTGACGTGCCACTGATTTTTAGCTGACTTCAAACTGATTTTTATAGCAAAAAAACAAATAGTCCTTAATTATCATGCGATTAAAAAGTCAGCTTTAGTTGTATTCAGCATTCATGTTAAGATGATTTTCTTGTTTATACTCAATTTTTGAGTAACAACTTTCATTCTGGTAATAAAATTTATGACGGTAAAGTATTGGGTAGGCGATTTTTTTGTCGATTTATCTAGAAATCAAGTCACTCAAAAAGAGCACTCGAAAACTATTGCACCTAAAGCTTTAGCGGTTTTAACCTACCTTGCTGAAAATCAGGGCAGAGTGGTTAGTTACGACGAGTTGTTTGATAAAGTTTGGCCCGACACTGTTGTTACACCTAATACCTTACAAAGAAGCATTGCCCAGCTAAGAAAAGTACTGGGTGAAGACACTCAATATCAGTCCTATATTAAAACCCATACCAAGCAAGGGTATAGTTTGGAATGTGAGGTTAGGTGGCAGGATAAAATCGATGCCGAATTGTCCGTTGAACCAGAGCTCCTATTAAAACCTGATAATGAAAATCCTGAGATAGTGCAAAATAATGGCTCTTCACATCTCCCTATTGAAAAGACTCTTACAGAAAGTGCTGATGCTGAAAATAAGCCTAGATCAGCTGTAAGCTTTTTCACACTCTTTGCCGGAATAATCATTTTGGCTATTATTGGTGTTAAATACCTTACACCGACACCAGCTTTCAAACTCTCCGTTGGAGAACTGCGTTCATTAACAGCGACTGACAATAAAGAATTTGGCGGGCTCTATTCGCCTGACGGGGAATACATTGTTTTCCTGCGCTATTCAGAAAAGCTCTGTGTTAGTAGTAATATCTGGGCAAAACACACTAAAACTCAAAAAGAAATCCAGCTGACACAAAACATGGCACGCTTTGGTACGCTTAGTTTTTCTAAAGACGGCAAGAAATTGGTCTTTGTTAAAACTGAGAATTGCAGCCAGCCAATTACTCAGAAAGAGTGTTATAAACTAATGACTTTGGATTTTGAACAAGCGCTTAAGGCTCCTCAATCCCCGAGTTTATTAATGGAGTGTAGAAACTCAAGAATAAGCCAACCTAGATGGCTAAATAATAATAACGTCGCTTTATTGCAAAAATTGTCTAATCGTTGGCAGTTAGTCAACTACTCAATAGTAGACAATAAAAGTAAGGTGATATATTCGATAGAAGATGGCAATTTGATTGACTATGACTATTCAGTGAAGAAGGATTTGCTTGCATTGACCAGTATTCATAACGATGGCCAGCTTTATATTGAAACACTTCATCCCGATGGCCAGATCTTATCAAGCCATAAAATTGAATATCCACCCGAGATACCTAAATTCAGATTTCTCTATCCCAACTTTACACCGATAAATGAACAACTTATTTTCAGCACAGGTCGACAGCTTTTTGGCTTATCTTATCAAGGTAAAATCACCAATATTAGTTTGCCTCTTGATGAACCTATGGGCTCACCAATATTTCACCCTGATGGTAAAAAAATGCTGGTGATTAAGGGCAATTGGGATAGTGATATCGCAACAATCCCTTTATCGCTTATAACGACGAGCCAAGAGGAACAATTCCTCATTACTGCAGATAACAAATACTCGATAATAGCTCGTTCGACACTTGCTGAAGACGACGCCAAATATCAACCCAATGGTGAGCTAATCGCTTTCAAATCTGATCGTTCTGGTGAGGATCAACTTTGGATAACTGATGGTAATAGTCCGCAACAACTCACCTCTTTCCCGATAGATAGCCGTATTGATGGTCAATCTTGGGCAGCTGATGGTAAGAGTATTCTAGTCAATGCTAATAATATGCTTACTCAGGTGCCCTTACATTCAGAGCAAGGTTCACAGCAAGAGTCCTTTCCATTCGACTATCGTGTTGAGCAACTTTTCCATTGGAGGAGCCAAGATAATACCGCCTTAATAACGGTGCGAATTAAAGGCATATTAACCTTTGGTGAATTCGATCTTAATAGGAAAGAATTCAGAAAAATCACTGATAAAAAAGTAAACTGGGCGTTTAAAAGTGCAGATGGGCGATTAGTGTACACAGATCATTTGGACAGATTTTGGCAACCAGGTCCCGCCGAGGACCAACTCATTGAATCACTTGAACAGCAAGGAAGTGACAAACGTTTCATAATAAAAAACCATGTAATTTATGGCATTAATGAGGAGTTTCAATTGTGGTCATACGACCTTACCGATAATACCTTTGAAGTTATTGCTAACACACCTATTAACGTTGATTATTTAACTGATATGAATCAGTCTAATATTTTACTGACAATTCGTATTACGGCTAAGAAGGAAGTAGCAGAACTTACTCTAAAGTGACGATAGGGTACAATAAACGAATAAAATACAATTAGATCAATTTTTTGAATGGCTTTAATAATGTCTTTTTAACTGTGCGCCAATGCGTTCTAGGTATTATAGGAGCCATTTTTAATAACTGCTGGTAATCATTATCTGTCAGGCTAACCTCGCCGCCATGAGCAAGAATAATAGTCTCAGCCTTCAATGCCATTATCTTATGTAATGATGCTCGATAACGATTAGGGTAAAAAATAGGGAAGGGGGGGATATATTTATTTCTTACCTTTACCATTAAATCAGCGACATAGACTTTATTACTAGGTAAATGCTGTAGTGATAAGTCTCTGTCAGTATGACCTTGTGTAGATAAGGCTATCCATTCAGAAAATCCGGGTAATTCATCGCCATCATCAAGTTTATAATCCGCGACTAGCTGGCTTGAATACCACATATTATGACGTGGTTTTTTCATACGTTTTGCGACCCATTTTGCTAAAAACATATCCGTTAGGTGCATAAGTCTGCCATCTAACCCTGAATACCATTGACCACTAACATTGGCTGTAGCTATTTTACAACCCGTCAATTTTCGCAGTTTATTGGCTGCACCCGCATGATCAGGGTGCATATGTGTTACTACTACTAAGGTTAAATCATTGAGCGGACGCTGTAAGCTATGGGTAATGAAGTGCTTCAATGTGGTAATGTCAGATCGGCAGCAACCATCAAGCAATAAAAGCTTATCAGGATACTCAGCAAGTAAGATTGTTTGAATATGACCGTCTATGTGGTGAAGTTTCATCATGATAAAGCTGTTAAAAATCTTAATGGTGACTTTATACAATAAAAGAAAAACCTATAGACTGCACTATATTTAATCGAAGCATAAATTATTTTCGATCGTAATTATTGTTAACTTTGTTCATGGTGGCTCTAATGACTTGGTTTATTTCACTGACTTTAGACTATTATTAAGTTATCTATTTGCTTTGTTCGAAGTTTTGGTGAAATCATATGTTTAAAGCTGTAATTAAGCGGCTGTTTTGTAAAGATAAAAAACCAAACTATTTTTACTTTGAAGAAGATGAACACTTAGAAGACGCCCTGCAGAATGCAGTGTTAGATAATGTTGAAACGGTTAGCGCATTAAAACCACTACGTTTATTCAGTGTTGAAGAAATTCATCAGCAAGAGTTTTATGATTTTTTATTTGGTCAATCGCCAGCGACGACTCAGCATGACGAACTATCTCACTATGTTGCAGCTCAAATTGATACCGTATTGGGAAATCCCCATGCCATTTTGCAGGAAATGCCAGTATTGCCTGCCTCTCTCAGCAAGGTAGTTGAGCAGTTAAGTGATAATAACTTTGATACTCAAGAGCTCTTGGACCTTATTCAACAAGAGCCCTCAATTGCTGCTAAAGTTATTGAGCTAGCCAATTCGTCTTTTTATAACCATACAGATAAAGAAATAGTCGACCTTAAATCAGCATTTATGTTACTGGGCAGTAACGGGCTTATAGAGGGTGTTATCAACGGTTTTGTCAGTAAATTGCTACCGAAATCGCAGATTTATTTTAAGCAGTATGGCAATAAAATCTGGCAACATAGCCTTACGACAGGTGTTATTGCTAAAACATTAATAAAGACTTCTGCTTACAAAGAAAAAGCAGCACAAGGCTATCTTATTGGTCTTATTTGTAACTTGGGCGATATGATTATTTATCAGTTACTGATGGATGCCTTTTCTTTTGTCCATCCTGATTGTCAGCCGAACTCTTATGCCTTTAAAGCGTTAATGCTGAAAAATTCAAAAAAAATCGCCTACCACTTAGCTAAACATTGGCAGTTTCCTCAGTCAATTTTAGATGCATTGGCCTTACAAGTTAAATTAACAAAATCTTCAATGCTATCAGCTGCCTTTGCTAAAAGGCCTATCGCTTGCTTTGTCTTTGAAGCAAATATTATTAGTGAGTTAATCATGATGTTTGATCACAAAGATAAAAATGAAGAGGAGGTTTATGAGGCGGTAACAGCCTTACTCGATAGTGAAGAGGCAGAGCAGTATATAAAACTCTATTTTGCTAACCCATGTATTAACCCTTAGTTTATGAGGTATTAGGCATAAGTTTGATGTTACGCAATAGAGAAAGTTATATTTGAGGTAAATTAGGCGGATTATTATAAAACTAAGATTACCTTACATGTTTGATTTAGATGAGAAAAAAATGAAAGAAGTTGTTTCGAGCTTTCAAATTCCAGTGAAGCCTAAAATATTAACTGATATACAATCACTGCTTACTAAAGCTGAGCCCGATATGGGAATGCTTGCAAAATTGATCTCAAGTGATGTTGGGCTATCATCAGCTATTTTGAAAATTATCAATTCTCCATTTTATGGTATGAATAGAAAAATTTCAGAAATTAAGCAAGCTGTTATGATTCTGGGACTAAAAACCATTAATGGTTTGGTGACAGCATTATTATTAAAAGCATGCTTTAAAGGCAATGCTTCAATTTCGCTTGAGCGATTCTGGGATGACTCTCTTGATGTCGCCAATGCAATGGCATTCATTGGTAATAAGGTTAAAAATAAAATCCCTGTCGATATGCTTTATACCATAGGTTTATTCAAAAATTGTGGTATCCCACTATTGGCTTTAAAGTTTTCCAATTATAAAGAATTATTAATTGAAGCTAACAGTCAAGGCGAGAATTCTATTGTGCTTGAGGAGAGTTATTACCAAACGAATCATGCGGTACTTGGTTATTATGTAGCCTCTTCATGGAATTTACCGAAAGAAATATGTGAATTAATCTTACGCCATCATGATGCGAGTTATCTTGATACGATTTCAGGAAGTAATGAGCAATTAGTTTTTTCTGCATTAAAAGCAGCAGAAAATATGGTTGAACGAGTAAAAAGGCATAAAGTCGCGCCAGACTGGGAAAAGGTTAAAGGCCAAGCATTAGATACACTGGGTATTTCAGCCATAGATTATGAAGATTTAGAAGAAGACTTCTCTGATCTGCTGCTTCCTGCTTTAATAGATTAAATGACTTAATATTAAATAAAAAGCCACTAATGCTAGCAGCAAAAGTGGCTTTATAACCTGAAGGTACGTAACTAAGCGGTTTATACTAATTCTGTTAAATTAATGAGCACTTGTACGAGCAAAAACACTTCATGACTGCGTTGCTTTCAATCCTAATAGCCAGCGATTAGTCAATCTAGCGTCTTGCCTTGAAATATTTTTACTCCGTATAACAAGATCAGAACTTATCAGAACAGGTATTGGTTAATTTACCTGCGTTAGTGTTGAGTCAGTAACTTGTATTGATTCATTGGCAATATTTTGTCTCTTTTCTGCTAAGAGCAAATAGAAGCTAGGTAAAATAAACAAAGTAAAGATAGTCCCAATAAACATCCCCGCCACTAAGATAATACCAATACTATTACGTGCTTCAGCACCAGCACCAGTCACTAATACTAGCGGAAAATGCCCCAAAATAGTGGCTGCTGTGGTCATCAAAATAGGGCGTAAACGTGTAGTTGCCGCTTCAGTGACAGCGGCTAGTTTATTGGCACCTTGCTCTTGTGCATGATTAGCAAACTCAACAATCAAAATACCATTTTTTGCAATTAAGCCTATTAGGGTTATTAAGCCTATTTGAGAATAAATATTGATAGTAGTTAATTCAATATAAGGTATGAGCAGGGCGCCTGATAAAGCTAATGGCACACAGCCAAGTAACACCACTAAAGGATCTCTAAAGCTATTAAACTGTATTGCCAGTACTAGAAACACTATTAATAGTGAAATAGCCAATACCATGATTAAGGTATTACCTTCTTGACGTAATTGTCTAGATTCACCTGCGTAATCAATGGAGTAACCTAATGGTAATATTTCTTTTGCTGCATTTTCTATCGCTGATAACGCAGCTTCTTTATTCGAACCTGGTGCAACACCACCGTAAATTCTAAAAGATGATTGTTGAGCAAATGTGCCTAGTGCTCTAGGTACTGTTTTCCATTTTAAATTGGCAACAGATGAAACAGGTAATAGTTCACCGGTAGGCAATTTAATATCTAATGACAAAATGGCTTCTGTTTTACTGCGGACGTCATCATTAATAATAGGGATCACTCGGTATGCTTTACCATTGGAGTCAAAGCGATTAACAAAATTACTCGATAATAAAATACCTAATTGTTCACTTATTTGTCCGACCGTCATGCCTAAGTCAGCAATTTTCTCACGATTTAATTGTAATTCTACTTGTGGTAAATCTATTTTTAAATCGGTATCAGCAAAGAGAAATTGACCACTACCAAAGGCTGCGCCAACCAGTTGATCAGCATATTGCTTCATCTCGCTATAAGGGGCTGAGGCTTTAACAATCATTTCTATTTCAAACTGACCCGAGCTTGGTAATGAAGCCGGTAAAATAGGAAACATATTTAGGCCTGGTATTTGCGCTAATTTACCATAAATACGGGGTACTAGAGATTGTGCACTGTAATCACGGTCATCTGTATTCACTAACTCTAAACCACCAAATCCGCCACCACCAAAAATGATTTGCCAAATTTTCTTACCACCTTCAATTTCTTGTAAGCTTTCAACAACGGGATTCATTTGAGCAACGTTATAAATCAAGGATGCATCAGGCGGTGATTGAATAACAAACATAACCATGGCTTGATCTTCTACAGGTGCTAATTCTTTTTTGGAATAGAGGTAAAAAGGTACTGTGAGTAATGAAACTACCAAGGCAATTAAAAATACTTGCCCTTGCCATTTAAAAATATTGTGTAATAACTTGGCATAGCTTGTTTGTATTTTATCAAAAAGATGATTCACTTTAGTCGTTAACCAACCCTCTTCACCACCTTTAGGTGAAACATAAGCACTCATGATTGGTGATAATGTGATGGCAACTATGCCTGAAATGATAACGGCAATGGCTAGAGTAAAAGCAAACTCTTTAAATAACACACCCGTTAATCCTGATAAGAATCCGATTGGTGCATAAACAGCTGCTAGTGTTAATGTCATTGAAATAATAGGTACAAGCAGTTGACGAGAGCTAATGAGTGCCGCATCAAATTTAGACATGCCTTGACGCATTAAGCGAGCTACATTCTCTACCACAACAATAGCATCATCAACGACTAAGCCAACCGACAAAACAATAGCTAATACGGTTAATAAGTTTAACGAAAATCCCATCATAGCCATAGCGGCAACAGCGCCTAAAATTGAAATAGGTATAGTAATTAACGGTACGATGGCGCTTCTAAATGAGCCCATTAGCAGAACAACAACCAAGCCAACTAAAATCACGGTTTCGATCAGTGTTGTGAAAATTTCTTTTAAGGCATCGCGCATGTATAAAGTGCCGTCATAGGCGTAATCGATTGATATACCATAAGGTAGGGTTTTATTTAGCTCAGCTACTTTTTTATATACTTTATCGCCAATGGCAATTTCATTGGCGCCAGGCAAGGGCCAAATAGAGATATAGACAGCATCTTTATCGTTTAGTCTAGCCGTGACGCTGGTATCTTCTGCGGCCAGCTCAATACTTGCTACATCTTTTAAATAGATGTTAGCGCCATCAATCTGAGTAATAACTAATTGCTGAAAATCTTCAACACTACTGAGTTGGGTATTGGCAACAATATCGATTTTTTGGCGACTATTTTCTACATAGCCCATAGTGGCTATGGTGTTATTTTTTGCTAACGCTTGATAGACATCACTAGCACTTAAATTAAATACTTGTAGGGCTTGAGCATTTAACCATACTCGCATTGCCGGTGTTCTAGCACCTTCAATACCTACGCGCTGCACTCCTTCAATAGCATTTAAAATAGGGTTAACTTGGCGATTTAAGTAGTCGGTAATACGCGATAAGTCATTACCATTAGCTTGGACATTTAAATACATAACAGCGAAAGGTCTATCGGCACGACTCACTGATACGACAGGGTCTTGCGCACCTTGGGGTAATTCAAAACGAATTTGCCCTAATCTCGCATTCAACTCTGCTAATGCCATTGTTGAATTTTCGTTTAATTTAAGCCAAACCGTTACTTTAGAGCTACCTGAAGTACTGACTGAATCAACGTATTCAACACCAGGTACTGTAGCAGCGGCTCGCTCAATAGGCTCGGTGACAAAGCCTTTTACCACATCAGCGGAAGCGCCAATATAATAGGTATCAATAACTAAGGAGGCACTGTCAATTTTTGGAAATTGCAGTACAGAAATTTTACTTGCAGACCAGATACCAGCAATGCAAATAATAATCGATAAGACAATAGCAACTACCGGTCGTTTGACAAATATGTCCATTATGGATGATTTACTTTCTTGCATCATAATCCCTTATTGTGCGTTAACATCAGCAGTTGCAGTTTGAGCAGCTTCTTCAGCAAGGTATACTTTCATACCTGGGAATAATTTGAATGAGCCTTTATTCGCAATAAGTTGACCTGCTGCTACGCCATTAAGGATCATTACGTGGTCCCCTTGTCGTTCACCTAATTCAACTGGCACTATCTTAGCGCGGTAGCTACCTTCGGCTTCAGCTTCTAAAACAAAAACATAATTACCTAACGCATCACGCTTTATCGCTAAATCAGGCACGCTAGCAACTGTTTTTTCATTAGAAATAGGCACTATTACTGATACCAATGTATTTGGTTTTAACGCTAACGTTGTAGAGGGCAGTTGTGCACGATATTTTAAATGACGTGAAACACGTGATAACTGTGGATCGATAGCGACAATTTTTGCTGAAAATGTTGAATCTTGATTGATAGGGCTAATTTTTACCGTCGCGCCTAAATCTAGCTCTTGATAAAATTGTGGTAAATTAAAATCAATCCAAGTGAAGTCATTAACACCGACGAGTTCAAGTACCTGGCTGTTTTTATCTAAATATTGACCTAATTCTAAGGTATGAATACCTACCGTTGCAGTAAATGGTGCCGTTAATATCTTTTTGTCGATAGCTGTAGTAATCACTGTGATGTCAGCCTTGGCAATTTGAACTGCTGCGCGGGCTTGGTCAACTTTTTCTTCACTAATGCCGCGGTTTTTCTGTAGTTCAATATTACGATCTAAGGTCTGCTGATTGAGCAATAGTGTAGCTTTAGCTGCGATTAAGCGAGCGTCTTCGTCCCTATGGTCTAATTCAAGCAATACTTGGCCTTTATTGACAACCCTACCAGAGGCTGCATTTAACCGGGTAATTTCACCGGCCAACTCATTATTGAGCATTAAAAACTTAAACGCTTGCACTTCACCACTGACTTGAATATGTTTTTGATAGCTAATATTACTTACTTCTATCGCGGTTACTGTTGCTGCCATCTCTGGCATCATCGCTGCTTGAGCATTAGCTGCTTCTTGTAATGATGATTTATAGCTATGTAAGCCAAATACTGTGCCGGCTAGGATAATGATCACTAAAAGCCATTTGGTTATATTCATGATTGTTAATTCTTCCCTTAATTTTGATCACTTAATGACAAGATGATTAAGCGTTTTCATATGATTTCTTTATGTGATTACTGTGTTATTACAGTCATTGGTTGTAGTCATGTCTTTTTATATTATCTAAGCCCGACATCTACTAAGTGATTGCAAACGTTAACTATATCGTCGCTTGAAATTTTATTTCGCCAATCGTAACTATTAACTAAGCGCACCATAGTATTGATGTGCAAGTCATCAGGAGCTAGTACTAGTGTGCTTTCTTCTGTGTGGTCATTGGAACTAACATCATATTCACTCTGTAAGTTCTGGTGCAAACGTACGGTTTGAAAATAGCCAACAGATAAGGACCAAGCACCTAAGTTTATTTCTTCAATATCTCGATTACCTGAAGTTAATTCACCCGAGTTTGCAGCCGTTTGTAAAAACTGCTGGAACATTGTTTGGCATCGCTCTCCGCAAGAGATCATTTGTGTTAACCAGCGCTCGGAACATCGTTTCATCATAGCTTCAGTATTAACAATATTTTCAAGTTGGTTATCAAAGCTATACATATGCACTTTAGAAAAATCTAACAGACTGATCGCAATAATACGCTCAGGTGTTGTTAACGGGAGTGCCAGTACTTTTTTGAAAACACCTTGGCGCTGTTGATACATACGCGTGGCTAAGGCAATTAATACGTCTTCTTTACATTGCACAAACTTATAAACGGATCCCATAGAAAGACCTGCTAATTTGGCAATGGCGGACATTGAAAAATCTAATAAGCTACTTTCTTCTATTGCTTTTATCGCTGCGCATCTGATTAACCGTTCTTGTTCTTCTGCACTAAATCGTGGAGCTGGAGCCATGTGAAACCTATGTGTAATTGTATTCGAATGTTATTCAAATGCTATTCTAACTTACTTATTGTTAATTTCAAGTACAAAGTTATTATTGGATAGCTCTTTAAGTAATCAATTTAGTGCTGATGAGAGAGGCTGATAAAGTGACTTTTCGATCAATAAAAATAGCATTGATATCGACATTGGCCTGGTATGAATGTCGATATCAGGGAGTTGCTATGGGTTACGAACTATTTGTTAGTCTGTGTTTATTAGTCAATAATTTTAGACATAAAAGTGCTGTAAGGATCTTCTTGATAATCAGAAAAAGGCTGACAATGCTCAAAACCTAGCTGTTGATAAAGTTTTTGCGCTGGTAGAAAAGCAGCCATAGTACCCGTTTCAAGGCATAGCTTTTGGTAACCGCGAGCACTTGCTTCGACAAGTATATGTTCCATAAGTAATTTGGCCACACCTTGACGTAAAAAATTACCGGAAGTACGCATCGACTTAATTTCACCATGCTTGTTATCTAACGCTTTTAAAGCTCCACATCCGGCGAGTTCATTATTATGCCAAACACTCCAAAAGGTGATGTTTTCTTGCGCTAATGATGATAAATCAAGGGCATGCACACTTTCTGGTGGCGAGTGTATTAACATATCTTGATGATGTTCTTCTAACAATGCTATGACTGCAGGATGTGTTAGTGAGCCGATACGAATTTCCATTATTTACGAGCCTGTTTTTTAGTTTCTTTAAGTAACGCTTCTTCAAATTCTTCAGGAAATAAGACTAAACCTTGATTATCTTGGTTGGGAAAAGTTACCAAAGCTAATTCATCATCAAACAAGCCGGTACTCCAGTGACTATACCATTTGCTTAATGAGATAACCTCAGCCTTACAGTGCTGCCATTCATCGGTTGCCCAGCGTTGTGCAAATTCTTCGTTAGGCCATACGGGAACGCAATCTTCATCTTCAGTATTTAGCATGACACAGCCATGCTCATCAGCTAATATCCAAATTTCTTTGTTGCTAACAACTTGTTGAAGTAAGTAGCTTAAGCGTTTTTCTTCATCGTATTTTTCTATGGTATTAAGTTGCTCTGTTGGTATCGGCATGGGCAGGTTGACTGTTTAAGATAATAGTTAACTATTTTATCCCGAGTTAAGCTTACTTGTCACTATAACCTGTCATTTCAACAAAACCTTCGCCCTGATGGCTACCACTAAAACGCACCATGCCTTCAAAGTATTCAATACCAAAGCGCATTATTTGCTGCTCATTGATTACTTCTACCTTGAGATTGATGTCTTCTTTAGAAATAGCCAATGAAAAGCTTTGAGGGTAGGGTGAATCACTGGTGGTATTATTGTGGTGGCTGATAAGATTGATATCGCTTGAAGCAATGCTACGAATTTCGCCATTGCGCGACATTATGCTGGCATAAAAGTAATTTTTCTGGTCTGAGCGGACACGAAAAAGCATCAGAGCAGTGTTTTCATTTAGGCGCAGTGAAAACCAATCCCAACCTTGCTGATCTTGCCCTAACATTTGTGAAGCCCATTCACGATCGAACCAAGCGGTACCCGTCACTTTATGCCACTTACCTTGCCAATAGACCTTACCCGTAACGTCAATAAAGGGCTGAGAATAATAATGGCTGGCGATATTTAAATTCGGGTGCTTAATGCTAAAACCGTTGTCGCCCTGTAGAAAATACTCTGCTGTGGTGGCAAGTTTCAACTCTACCTGCCAGTTGCTCTGTTTAGCGACTACCGCCTTTGTTGCATCATGGGGAGCATCATTTGTTACCTCACCTAGCTCTGAAGCATCTATAGCACTATTTATTGAGCCAACAGCGGAGCCATAAACTAAGCTTGCCGGCAGTAAGTTTGATGTAGATTGCCATCGCCAGTCATCTATTGTGGCATTAAAAGGCTCAGTGGTTATGTTGACGTTACCTAGCTCTTCACGGCCATTTCTATAAGCGGCGCTATGGTTATTTGCATCAGCTAAAGCAGCATGTGCGAAGTACCAATGTTTATCGCCCACGGCGCGACGAAAAAGGGTCCATTGGCTTGCTAAAGACTGACCATCTTCGGTTGTTAACATCGCGGTTAAATACCACCATTCTTGGCGGTAAGCTTTTTTCGGGGCATGCGCTTGTGGAAAAATTATCGGCTTATCCAACGAAGCATTAGCAAATTGGCCATCAGCATCAGCAAGCAACTTTAACGACTGGCGTTTTTTTTCAGCTTCGCCACTACAGCCAGTAACAAGTATGGCTGTGGCTACTAAGATGAATAGCGGTTTTAAGCAATGCTTTAAGTGATATTTTAGGTGACGTTTCAAGCTAAAAATTATCATGACAAACTGGCTCTCACATTGAGCTTATATAAGGGAATAGCTAATGCCGGTAATAATATGATCAGCCCAGTAATACTAGTGATGGCAAACGGCGCGATATCTAACACCAGCGGCATGGACCAACCAAATGATGCCGGTAATACTTTGGCTACCAAGGCTTTAGCAAGTAAACCCGCTACCGGCCAACTAAGTAAAAGTACACCAAAAGCTAACAATAGCCACTGCATTAACATATGACTAAAAAGCTCAATACGGCTATAACCTAGACTACTTAAGGTGTATAAATCTGGTTTGCGTGCCAACTCTAAATTATTGGCTGACAAAAATAGACCAAAACAGGCTATGGTCAGTAAAACAAAAGCGATGGCCTGAGTAAGTACAAAGGTTTGCTTGAATATTGCTAGCGCCATTATTTTGATTTGTTCGGGCTCAAATATCTGCTGTTCATCAAGACCTAACTGTTCGGCTATTTCTTGCTTACTCAAGCGATTACTATCATTAAAGTAGACACCAACGCCACGCTCACGCCAAGCTGATAGTGGGATTTTGTTTGCCTTTAACGGAACTTTTACCGAATAGCCTTGATTGCCATAGTCATAAAAAATAGCAGTTATTATGCAGTTGAATGTCTGCTGGCCTTGTTTGATGGTGAGCTGTTCATCTAAGGCTAATGATTGTTTCAAAGAGAGCTGTTCGTTGATATAACAATTGAACTGCTCCGTGATACCTTGCTTGGACGATTGACTTTTAAACAATAAACTTTGCTGTTGTTTTGCCGACATAAGCGCATGCACGGCTAAGGTACTATCACCATATTTGGCGGTAGTTTCTTTAAAGATAATATATTCATCAATAGTGTCTTGTTGAGTAAGCCATGCCTCAACGTGGTCTTTTTGTTGTGGGTTATAACTGATAAATAAGTCTGAGCTGAGCAGCTGATCCAAATAGGCAGTGAAGGATTTTTCAAAACTGTTGACCATAAGCGCCGCTGAAATACTGGCGGTTAATGCGAGATAAAATGCTGCTAAGGGTAAATAACGACGACCAACTTGTTGGTTGGCATCTTTAATAACGAAGTTAAGTCGAAACGAATGGCTAAAATAGCTCATTATTCTAAGTAAGTAGCTCAGTAAATTTGGTAATAAGGCGACACTGGCTATTAGCAGTAAGCCAAATTTTATCATTAATTGATGCCATGAATTTTTAGCATAAACCTCAGGCCAAAGTAGAAACACAGTCATTAACGTTATACCTATTGTTGCGCTTACTTTGTAATTAAATGATTGTGGTACATCACGGGCTGTTAGAGCGATTTTGGCTGAGCTAATAACCCTAAATTGTTTTAAAAGTGCTAAAAAAACCGCGATACCAGAAATAACGAATGCCCAAAAGCTATATAACCAATGCCATTGAAAGTGTCCGGTTTGTCGTAGTTGATAAAGTTGTTCTAGGGTAATTCCTAATACCGGCAGTAGTATTGATACCAAGACAAAGGAGATTACTATACCTATTATGCTGGCGATCAAGGTCAAAGCTAAGGCTTCACATAACATTACTTTTTGTATGCTGGCTAATTCTACGCCAAGTAAGCGAAGCTGTGCCGCTAACTCACCGCGTTTCTGCCATGCTTGATTAGCGGCTTGAAAAGCAATAAATAAACAAACGATAAAACCTAAAATGGCCAGCGCTAATAAATTTAAATGTAAAGCATTGGCAAAACCTGTCCGTTCTTGAAGTGACCAGGATTCTTGTATTGCTAAATGTTCAGGTAATAGTTGCGCTAACCGCGCTTTTTCACTCTCGCTAATAGTAGCCACAACTAAATGACTAAAACCTTTGATATCGGGAAAAATCTGCCAAGCAAGGGGTAAATCAATTAAGGCGACTTTACCCCAATCGTTGATTTGGTTGTAGTGAATGTTAAATGGTTCGCCATCAACTAAGCGAACTTGATTATCGGTATTGTTTGTAGTCGTAGTTGGGGTTTCAGTAGAAGAGTGAGTTGAGGCTTTGGTTAAACCAAGGGTTTTTGCATAGTCATAACTTAGATTTATCTGTTTAGTCTTGAAACTCTCTGGCATCGTTAAAGCCAGAGGCAAGATATCCATGGCTCGGAAGGTGATTTTTTCACCCGACGTTAGCGTTTTACGAAAAAAGTGTGTTGGCGCAAGCTGATGAAACCCCTGCTTTTTTAACTGGCTAAAGTCACTGATATCAATAGTGCGGCCCTCATTGGCAACAATATAAAAGGCTACCGGAGATTTTAAGCGACTATTGGCTGTTTGGTATTGCTGCTCACTGGCGTGATTTAATACCAAAATGCACAATAACGTGCTGGTCGCTATGGCTAAGCTTAAAATAAAGCCAAGGTTTAATAAAGGCTTGTTTGAATATTCAGCAAGGTGAGCTTTTAATACTAAGTAAAATTCACTAGTACTTACTGTGTTAGCTTGGTTTTGCATCAGCTTAACCAGTAACTAAGCTGACAGCAGCATCTTGTAAACGGTAGACCTTATCCATACTAGCAGCCACATCAGCGCTGTGAGTGACCATAAGTAACGCTGTGTTGTTTGACTTAGCTAATCTGACTAACTGTTGAACTACCTGATTACTATTATTTTCATCTAAATTTCCGGTAGGCTCATCAGCAAGCAATAATTTAGGCTTACTATTTAACGCGCGAGCAATCGCCACGCGCTGCATTTCTCCCCCTGATAGGGTGGCCGGATACTTGTGTAATAAATGATTAATGCCCAGCTGCTCTGCTAGTGCTAAACCATGTTGAGCATCATAACGCCCAGCGAGCTTGGCACTAAACTCAATATTATCTTGCACTGATAAACTTGTTAGTAAGTTAAATTGTTGAAAAATAATACCGATATGCTTTTTTCGTAACTGGCTAAGTTGCTTATCACTAGCTTGTGTCAATGATATGTCTGCTACTGCAACTTTACCTTGTTGAATTGGTTCTAAACCAGCTATCAAGTTAAGTAAGGTTGTTTTACCACTACCGCTATCTCCCATTAATGCAACGCATTCACCGGGCGCTACAGATAAGTTTACCTTGTCTAATAAATGGCGACGATTATCACCATCGATGATCTGATGGTTGAGTGATTGGATAAATAACGACAAAACTATTCCTTTGAGTATTGCGGAGTGCAGTAACTATTTACATGGTAGAGCACCATATAATGCAATTAGTTTTGAGTAAATAACAAATATTAACGTTATTGTAACAAGTTATCTGTTGCTTGAGTGAAGACTGAATACCGGCGAAAAGTTTATTTGACTGCTAGTTATACCCGTTACCAATCAAGGTGCAGGTTTCAGAGTGCTTGAGAAATTTCAATTCAAGGTGCAGTGATGAAATAATGGTTATTCTCGTATAAATCACAGCAACCATGGTTATCGCCTGTTTTATTTCAGGCAAAAAAAAACCGATAGCAAAGGCCATCGGTGAGTTAGCTATGAGGAAAGCTAGAATATTCAATTATTACAACAAGCGTCCGCATAAGGGAACGAAGAGAAGTATAGAGTAGCTGCTCTATATTTGCAATGATTTTTGTAATTTTATTTCATAATCGTTATTTTATTACGTGGGTGTATTGCCTGTGATATGGATTTTTAGCCTTCACAGCCTAAATATCATAGTTTTACTTTAGTTAGATCAATAAAAAGTTAGTGGGGTATTTGGTGATTTAGCATGCATACAGTAAACTGTCGTCAATTATCGTTTTAATAATGTTTTAAGTGAAAATATCATGTCATCCACAGATCAAAACTCTCAAGCAAGTGACTTATCGACCAGCCCGAAAATATCAGCAGATGCTGATGCTTCAGCCGATAAACAAAACACCACGCATTTTGGTTATAAAACCATTGAAAAAGACGATAAAATTTCGATGGTTGCAGGCGTTTTTCACTCGGTGGCTAAGCAATATGATGTGATGAATGATTTAATGTCATTTGGTATACACAGGTTGTGGAAGCGTTTCACCATCGACGCGAGTGGCGTGCGTCCGGGTAATAAGGTTTTGGACCTAGCTGGCGGAACGGGAGATTTAACGGCTAAGTTTTCACAGTTAGTCGGTCGTGAAGGCAAAGTTATTTTAGCTGATATTAATAGCTCAATGTTAAATGTTGGTCGTGATAAATTACGCGATAAAGGCTTAGTGCAAAATATAGAATATGTGCAAGCTAATGCTGAGTATCTGCCATTTGAAGAGAATACCTTTGATATCGTAACAATCGCTTTTGGTCTTCGTAATGTCACTGATAAAGATAAAGCCTTACGCTCTATTTATTCCGTTTTAAAGCCAGGCGGCCGTTTATTAGTTTTGGAGTTTTCAAAACCAGAGCATGAATTATTGAATAAAGCTTATGATTTTTACTCATTCAATATCCTGCCTAAAATGGGTGAATTGGTAGCCAAAGATGGCGAAAGCTACCAGTACTTAGCAGAATCTATCCGTATGCACCCTGATCAAGAAACGTTAAAAACTATGATGGAAAACGCTGGTTTTGAACAAACTACGTTTAAAAACTTAACTGGTGGGGTCGTTGCCTTACATAAAGGTTATAAGTTTTAATCATGTCAGTTTCGAATAACCAGGCATTAACTCAACTAAATACTCAAGCAAGTACCAAAGTGAGTGACAGTCTATTATTACCACAAGTTGCTACGGCAACCATTGAATTAATTATTAATAAAGCTTTAGCGTTGAATAACAATAAATTGGTTTCTTTTAACGCGATAAACCAAAAAACGTTAACGCTAAAATTGGCAGAGCTGACATTTCCATTATCTTTTACCGTCAATAGTACTTCAAGTGCAACAGCTATTATCGTTAGAACGCATGTTGAGTCTAGCGACTGCACTATAAATACTAGTATCAATACCCTTAAAAAAATAAAAGCTAATCAGTCTTTGACGTTATTGATCAAGCAAGATGAATTAGATGTTCACGGTGATATCAAATTAGCACAGCAATTTGCTAACATTGCTCAATCACTTGCCATAGACTGGCAATCTGAATTAGCGAGACATCTGGGTGATGTACCGACCCATAAGTTATTACAGTTTGGTAATAAAATTACTAAATCAATATCTGCAGCAGGTAAGCAAATAGAAGCAGATATTGGTGAGTACCTAGTACATGAAAAACGATTAGTGGTAACCACTAGTCAAATAGAAAATTTTAATCAGCAAACAAGAGATCTCGCAAGTAAGGTCGACTCTCTGTCTGTACGTATCGATAGGCTCTGCTCAAATATCGCTGAAAAGTCAGCTAAATCATAGTTAACCATTCGACTAATAATGCATAGGAAATAATAATCGCCGTGAGTAGCCAACGTCTTTATCAAATAGTTAAAACCTTCTTGAACTTTGGTTTAGACAAAATGGTACCTGCGGGTATGTTGCCTTGGTATGCAAAACTTGGTCGACAAAGCTTATTTTGGCTGAGAAACAAGCATAAAGATAAAACCCCTGAGCAACGTTTTCGTTTAGCCATTGAAACGTTAGGTCCCGTTTTTATTAAATTTGGTCAAATGTTATCGACTAGGCGTGATTTATTACCGCCTGAGCTAGCGGATGAATTAGCCTTATTACAAGATAAAGTAACACCATTTGAAGGCGAGCAAGCAAAAGAACTGATCATTTCCGCCATGGGCATTGATGTTTTTGAGCAATACTTTAAAGACTTTGAACTAACCCCATTAGCATCAGCTTCTATCGCACAAGTTCACACAGCAACCTTATTAAGTGATGGTGAAGAGCAAGATATTGTAATCAAGGTATTAAGACCTAACATCAGTGAAACTATATTAGCCGACATTAAAGTGATGTCATTATTTGCTGGTATTGTGGCGCGTTGGTTACCTGACGGGAAGCGCTTACGCCCTAAAGAGGTGGTCGAAGAATATCGTAAAACCATTTTAGATGAATTGGACCTTAACCGTGAAGCCGCTAATGCCATCCAGCTAAAGCGTAATTTTGAACAAGGCAGTGAATACGACAAAGCGCTTTACGTACCTGAAATTTTTAGTGAATATAGCTTTGAAAATGTTCTAGTGATGGAGCGTATTTATGGCATAGGTGTAGGCGATATTGATACCCTTAACCAACTTGGCGTGAACATGAAATTACTGGCTGAACGTGGTGTTGAGGTGTTTTTTACCCAAGTATTTCGTGATAGTTTCTTTCATGCTGATATGCACCCAGGCAATGTTTTTGTTGATGCCACTACCCCTGAAGACCCTACATGGATAGCGATAGATTGCGGTATAGTTGGTACCTTAAACCGTGAAGATAAGCGTTATTTAGCTGAAAACTTTGTTGCTTTCTTTAATCGTGATTATCGAAAAGTAGCACAATTGCACGTTGATTCAGGCTGGGTGCCAGCCAACACCAGTGTCGATGAATTTGAGTTTGCTATTCGCACTGTCTGTGAACCTATTTTTAATAAACCCTTGTCAGAAATATCCTTTGGCCAAGTATTGGTTAACTTATTTAATACCGCACGGCGTTTTAATATGGAAGTACAGCCGCAGCTGGTCTTGCTACAGAAAACCCTATTATATATTGAGGGCTTAGGTCGTCAACTCTACCCACAATTAGACTTATGGCAAACAGCGAAACCGTTTTTAGAAAACTGGGTTAAAGAGCAAATGGGCGTTAAGGCTGTCTTTAGTAAAATTAAAGCCAACTTACCTTTTTGGAATGAAAAACTGCCAGAAATGCCCGATTTGATTTATGACTACTTAAAAACTAGTCGTGAAAACCAACACCAACAAACCCAACTAATGCAAGTGATGTTGGCGAGTCAGCGTACAAGTAATCGGCGAATAATCTATAGTATTATTGTTGCAGCCACTGTTATTTCTGCAGCGATTATTTTAAGCCACTAGAGTTAAATAAGTGATTAAGATAATGGATTCCCGCTCAGTGACTACGGGGATGACAGTGGTCAACTTTACTTTATAGTGTATGCCATCTGCTTATACCCGTTACCATTCAAGATGCAGGTTTCAGAGAGCTTGAGCAATTTTAATTCAAGGCGCTGTGATGAAAGAATGGTTATTCAGGGGAATGTGCTCCTGCATTCTCTAATAAGCTATATCCATATAGCGTCTTTGTAAGTCACAGCAACGATGAAGTAATGTTGCTCAAGCGCTTCTTCGATGGGTTTAAAATGACTTTACACTGCGTTAAATAAACAAAACATAGAATAACTATGCTTTACTTATTTTACTTGTCTAAAGCCATTTTAATTCCCACTGAAATCCTGCACTTTGATTGGTAGCGGCTATATGTTTATTTTTTAGCTTCTTTTGCCTTAGCAAGGCGTGCTCGTATATCTGCTATGCCCTGTTTATTTGACTGCTCAACGTGTTCTACTGTTTTTTTCTTTACTGCGCCTAATTCCCAATTTAAATCATCTTGCGGTAATTCATGTAGAAATCGACTTGCTTCGGTACGAGAAACTTCACCAAATTGTCGACGTTCTCTAGCATAGGTGAATATTAACTCACGCTGTGCACGAGTAATACCAACATAAGCAAGACGGCGTTCTTCTTCAACACTGCCTTCATCAATACTGGTTTGATGGGGTAATAAGCCTTCTTCCATACCAATTAAAAACACATAAGGAAACTCTAACCCTTTAGAAGCGTGTAGTGTCATTAACTGAACTTGATCGTTACTGTCTTCTTCTTCATTTCGCTCCATCATGTCTCGCAAGGTTAAACGAGTCACAATTTGCGGTAAAGTCATCGGCTCTTCGTCATCACTGCCTTCGAGCATTTGCGTAACCCAACTAAATAGCTCAGTGACATTCTTCATACGCATCTCGGCTGCCTTAGCACTTGGAGAGGTATCATAAAGGAAGTCTTCATAATTTATTTGACGGATCATAGAACGCAAAACAGCAGCTGTATCACCGCGTTCTGCCTGATCACCAATATCAACGAGCCACTGGGTGAAAGCTTGCATCTTCATTAAGCTGCGACCTGTTAAGGTTTGTTCTAAACCAAGCTCGAAACTCGCAGCAAACATACTAATTTGACGCATGTTGGCGTAGGTGCCTAATTTTTCTAAGGTCGCAGGCCCTAATTCACGCTTAGGTACATTAACTATACGTAAAAATGCATTGTCATCATCAGGGTTAACCAGTACCCGTAAATAAGCCATGATATCTTTGATTTCAGAGCGGGAGAAAAACGACGTACCACCACTTATTTTATAAGGGATACGGTTTTGCATCAGAGCCTTTTCAAGTAATCGTGATTGGTGGTTACCACGATAAAGTACTGCGTAATCTTTATACTGGCTACGATTCATAAAGCGATGACCAATGAGTTCACCAATCACACGCTCAATTTCATTCTCTTCATTTTTCGCTTGTATTACTCTTAGCTCAACGCCGTAGGCAAGCTCACTAAATAAAGCTTTATCATAAATATGAGGATTATTAGCAATCAATACGTTAGCGCATTTTAAGATACGGCCACTTGAACGATAATTTTGCTCTAATTTAATTAATTTTAATGTCGGGAAGTCTTTACCAAGTAATACTAAATTTTCCGGTTTAGCACCACGCCATGAATAGATAGACTGATCGTCATCGCCTACTACGGTTAAGCGAGCACGCTCACCTGCAATATTCTTAACTAATTCATACTGGCTAGCATTAGTATCTTGATATTCATCCACCAATAAATAGCGAATCTTGTTCTGCCAACGCTCACGTACTTCAGGATAATTTTTCAGTAACAGTGTTGGAATAAGGATTAAATCGTCAAAGTCTAAAGCATTATAAGCTTTCATATGTTTATGGTAACGCTGATAAAATTCAGCATATTCACTACTATCTGCATCATTTGCTGCTTTTAGGGCATCATCAGGCAAAAATAAGTCATTTTTCCAATTGGAAATTTTGCTTTGTAACTGACTCAGTAAATCTTTATCACCATCAAGTTCGTCAATAGTCAATTCTTTAAGTAATGCGAGGGAGTCTTGATCATCGAATAACGTAAAACCGGGTTTGTAACCTAGCGTTTTAATTTCGCGGCGAACAATATCAAGCCCTAAAGAATGAAAGGTAGAAACGGTTAAACCACGAGTAAGATCTTTCCCCAACATTTTTTGAATACGCTCTTTCATTTCACGCGCTGCTTTATTGGTAAACGTTACCGCGGCAATATTACGTGCTTTGTAATCACACTTTTGAATGAGATAAGCAATTTTTTGACATATAACACCGGTTTTACCCGAGCCAGCACCTGCCAACACAAGGCATGGGCCACTTACAAATTTTACCGCTTCATTCTGTCCGGGATTTAGTTTCATTTATTTTTAGCTACTTTATGCGAATAAACTCTTATGCGGTAGATTTTACCTGTTTTTAGTCATGTGCAAAACAGTTACAATGAGATCAAGTGAAAATTTGATGAGAAACTATTATGATCAATGCTAAAAAAATTGAAGAAATTGCCAAGCAAGTAACAGAGTCTATCCCGCCGAGCTTAAAAAATATGGCAAATGATTTTGAAGATAAAGCAAAATCAGTGTTGCAGAGTAAATTATCACAGCTTGATGTGGTATCGCGCGAAGAATTTGATGTACAAACACAAGTTTTGATCAAAACACGCGCAAAAATATCTGAATTGGAAGCTAAATTAGCTGCGTTAGAAGAAAAAATCGAATCAAGCTAATTGCTACCTTTGAACCTTACTTTCTACAATAACATTATACAATTACCAAGGACGAAATCATTTCATGTCATCTTCTAAAGTAGCCTTAACATCAGGCCCTTCTGCAATTACCTGTTTTAAAGCATATGATATCCGCGGGAAATTAGGCGAACAATTAAATACTGATGTTGCCTATCGCGTTGGTCGAGCATTTTCCCAGCATACCAAAGCAAAAACGGTTGTAGTCGGTGGTGATATTCGCTTAACCAGTGCTGAGTTAAAGCAAGCATTAGCGGAAGGTTTAATGGCAGGGGGCACTAATGTTATTGATTTAGGTTTAGCGGGCACAGAACATATTTACTTTGCGACCAGTCACTTACAATGTGATGGCGGTATTGTTGTTACCGCAAGTCATAATCCTATTGATTACAATGGTATGAAGCTAGTACGAGAAGACTCAAAACCTATTAGTGGTGATACCGGTCTTTTTGATATTCAAGCGCTTGCAGAGAAAAATGAATTCATTGAGGTTGATGCACAAGGCACACTAAGTACTGTCGATATTAGCCAGTCTTATACCGAGCATTTATTAACTTATATTGATAACAAAAACATTACGCCATTAAAGTTGGTGGTAAATGCAGGTAATGGGACGGCAGGTCCTGCCCTTGATGCTATTGAAAGTGCTTTTAATGCGTTGAATGTACCGGTTGAATTTATTAAAGTTCACCATGAACCTGATGGAACTTTTCCTAATGGTATTCCTAATCCTTTATTAGTCGAAAACCGCGCTGCGACGCGCGATGCCGTTATAAAATACGGCGCTGATATGGGGATAGCTTGGGATGGCGATTTTGATCGTTGTTTCTTGTTCGATGAAAATGGCGAGTTTATTGAAGGCTATTACATTGTTGGCTTATTAGCAGATAACTTTTTAAGTAAAGTTGAAGGCGATAAATCACAAGCAAAAATTATTCATGACCCAAGGTTAACTTGGAATACCATAGACATAGCTGAACAAGCGGGTAGTCAAGCCATTCAAAGTAAAACCGGTCACGCCTTCATTAAAGAGCGTATGCGCAGTGAAGATGCTATCTATGGTGGTGAAATGAGTGCTCATCATTACTTTAGAGACTTCTTTTATTGTGACAGTGGTATGATCCCTTGGTTATTAATCGCTGAGCTAGTTTGTCTACGCAAACAGCCATTATCGAGTTTAGTAAAAGAGCGTATTGCCGCTTATCCGTCTTCAGGTGAAATTAATAATAAAATAGCTGATCCTAAAGCAGCCATTGCCCGTGTCTTTGAGTTTTATCAAGAACAAGCACAAGTAATTGATAAAACAGATGGTATCAGCATGGAATTCGGTAACTGGCGATTTAACTTACGCAGTAGTAATACGGAACCTGTGGTTCGTTTAAATGTTGAATCGAAAGGTGATGTTGCGTTAATGCAGGAAAAAACAGCGCAAGTTTTAGCTTTGTTGTTAGCCGAGTAATTCTTTAAAAGGCCCAAGCTAACACGTTGAAGTGTTAATATTTATATACAAGAATATGATGCCGAACATTAGTTCAGGTATGAAAAAAATTAAGTAAATATCCATAACCGTTAAAAGTGTAGGATTTCAGGACAAATTAAGATAGCTTTAGCTAATTAAAATAATCTGAGTATACTTTAAACCCATCGAAGAAGCGCTTGAGTAATATTACTTCATCGTTGCTGTGACTAACAATGGAAAAACCATTCTTTCATCACAGCGCCTTGAATTAAAATTTCTCAAGCACTCTGAAACCTGCATCTTGAATGGTAACGGGTATATAACGAGTTTGTAAGTGCAATACCTGAAGGTATTAGCTCAATAATAATAAAAGGAAATTCAACATGAAATTTGTAAAAGCCTCCCTCTGTTTAAGTATCGCTCTGGCAATATCTGCCTGTAGCGAACAAGCCTCTGTTGAATCTCATCTGGAAAAGGCTAGAAGTTACCTTACTCAAAATAAAGTTAATGAAAGTATTATTGAATTAAAGAATGCCATCCGAGCTGATACTCAAAACGCAGAAGCGCGGTTTCTATTAGGGAAGACCTATTTAAACTTAGGTGATGGTCTCGCTGCTGTTAAAGAATTAGAGCGCGCGCATTCATTAAAGTATGCCGATAATAAAGTACTACCCTTACTTGCTAGAGCTTATATTTTAACGGATAGCGATGATGATGTGTTAGCGTTAAGTACAGCCACTAAAAATTTGGCAGCGGAAGATAAAAGTCATTATCTAGCTTATCAAACACTCGCAGCACTAAGAAGTGAGCAACCTGAATTAGCAAAACAAAGTGTTGAATTAGCGCAGTCTATTGCCAAGGAAAGCATTTATACAATGCTTGCTTCTGCTTACTTTCAGTTATCAGAAAACCAATATGATGAAGTAAAAACACTTACCTCAAGAATTCTGACTGTAGATGCTAAGCAAGTAGATGCACTGATGTTACAAGGTCAAGTGGCTATGGTGACTAAAGACTATCAACTAGCAGTGGACAGTTTTAAACACTTTATAGCGTTGCAGCCTCGATTTGGTATGGTGCAGCTATTATTAGCGAATGCACTACTTAAAGCGGATCACACTGAGGAAGCTGAAGGGCATGCAGACGCGATATTAGCTAGAGTGAAAAACCAACCTTTTGCTCATTATATTAAAGCCATGGTTCGCTTCCAAGACAAAGATTTTGCCAAAGCAAGTGAGCATGCTGAAGCTGCATTATCGGTAGATTTTAATCAATTTAATTTAAAACTAGTGGCAGGAGCAAGTGCTTTTTACCTTAAACATTGGCAGAAAAGTCATCGTCATTTAAGTTCGGTTGTTAAGTACTTACCTAATGATCATCAAGCACGTCGTATGCTTGCCGTTACTCAACTAGAGTTAGGTTTAATTGATGAAATAAGTACAACGATTGGTGATTTTGATAGTAAGGATGATGGTAATTCTCAATTTTTATCGTCGTTAAGTTACAAGCTATTAGAGTTAGGTGCGACGACAGAAGCTAAAAAATTACTTGCTCAAAGTGATCAGAATAACTCAGAAAGTGCTTCTCATAATGCCCGTCAGGGTATTTTAAAATTAATGATGAATGACCCGTCAGGCATAGAAAACTTGGAAGATGCGGTAAAGTTAAATCCTGAGCTTATTGAGGCGGAATTGGCAATCGCATATGCTGCTTTACAAAAGGGAGATATTAATAAAGCTAAGGGCATTGCTGAGAAATGGCAAAGTCAATATCCAGATAAAATGGGAAGTTATAATTTATTGGCAAGTATCGCAATAAAAGAAGAAAAATTTGTGCTAGCAGAAGAAAACCTCAAGAAAAGTTTGAGTATACAGCCAGATAACTTTTTTGCACTCTCTGAACAATTACGTATTGCACGTAAGCAAGAAAACACTCCATTGAGTAAACAACGTGCTGACTATTTAATTACCATTGCTCCAAGTAATAATAAGGCATTGAGACACTATTTTGGTGTTTACCGTAATGAAATGGCGTTAGCAAAACTTAATGCAGCTTATGAACTGGATAAGTCGGATATCAGTAAAGCTATCTTGGTGTCTGAAGCTATGGTGAGTTTGGGGCAATTAGACCAAGCTGAAAAACTACTTGTTTCAAAAGCGGGTAGCGAAAAATTACCTAAGCGCTATTGGCAAGTATTGTTATTCACCTATAAAAAACAAAATAATGGCGAAAAAGTACAACAAACACTAGAGAAGTGGTTGAAAGCTAATCCTTATCATATTGAAGCCGTAGTACTGTTAACAGATTTATATGCTGGTCAAAGAGATTATGAACGTGCATTAACTGTAGTTAAAAGGGGCCTTGATAATCATAATGACAACTTAGTATTACAGTTAGTTAAAATGCAATTATTGCTCAATAGTAAGCAAATATCGCCAGCGAAAACACTTTATGAAACCCTAAAACTTAAAGATATTAATGATGCACTTAAGCAAGGTATGCTTGGACGTATTCTTCTACTTGAAGGGAAATTTGTACAAGCTATCCCTAAGTTAAATGTGCTTTATAAAACTTACTCGAGTAGCCAAAATGCTATTTACTTAGCAGGAGCGCATTTAGGTAATAAAGATAATGCTAAAGCTATACAAATCTTGGAGCACTTCTTAACCATTAATCCTAATGAAAATCGCATCAAAACTATGCTTGCGGGTATATACCTTGAAAATGATACTAATAAAGCGATTGCAGTTTATGACGATGTTGCTAAAAAGCAACCTAAAAACTTTATTGCTCATAATAATCTAGCTTGGTTATATTTAGAGCAAAAAAATATTGATAAAGCACTTGAACACGCTCAAATGGCTATTGAATTAGCGCCAAAGGTTGCTAACATTGTTGATACTTACTCCCAAGTTCTTCTTGGGTCTGGCGATAATAAGGCTGGTTTGAAGTACGCCACTGAGGCCGTTGAACTATCAAAAGGTAAAGATGTAGATATTCAATTAAACTATGCTGCGGCCCTTATTGCTAATAGTCAGTTAGATGATGCTAAAAACACACTTAGTAAGGTCATAACTAAAACAGATGAACAGCAAGATAAAAAATCAAAGCTAACAGCGCAGTTATAGCTTTACTTAACTCATACTCAAAACGGTTGTCATTACAGCCGTTTTGAGTTTCTGTAGGTAGTACAATATAGTGAAAAACAGTTAATTTTTAGTAAAGTTTTATATCTTGCCTACTATATTTGGCATCAAAAAAAGCCCCCTGTTTAACTAAGTTAAGCAGGGGGCTTTTTTAAAGGACTTGAATAGCTATCGCTTATTTCATCGCTGCATAATAAGCAGCAAGATTATCCATGTCAGCATCAGAAAGCGCCATAACCATACCTTTCATCGTAGGATCATTACGTTTTCCTGATTTGAAATCTTTAAGTTGCTTAGCTAGGTAAGCTTCTTTTTGACCAGCTAAATTAGGGTAAGTTGGTACAGCAGAAACACCAGCAGCACCGTGACAAGCAGCACACATTACAGACTTGCCTTTACCCGCTGCTGCATCACCAGCAAATACAGGAGATGCCATCATAACTGTTGCTGTTGCAACAGCAAGCATAAGTTTATTCATAGTTTCACTCTCTTTGGTTCAAAGGTTTTGTAACTTGAATACAATGCAAGCATGATAGTTGAGTTACAAAGATAAATTATCTATTTTGAGTATATGAAAAATAAGCTAACTTGTCGTTGATTTTTTTATTAAAACCACTGATTAACATCAAACTTTAGTCGTATAATTAACGATATTTTATAAGATATTAAAACAGAACATTATGAACCCTTTAACACCCTCGCAAAGTATTGAATCGTTAACGTATCAAGAAGATCACTTGAACGTGAAATTTAGAAACGATTGGTATCAAGACAATATTAGTCAATTAATTGAATTACTATTTTTGCCAATAAATCCAGTGGTTATACAAGAGAAAATTATTGGCGCAGATCGAGAGAATATTCGCTTTAGCTGGAATGACGGCTATTTTGTCTTGAATTTTGAATACTATAGTCAATCATGTTGGATTGAAGGGCAAGATAGTGTGAATATACAGCAGTTAATGGCACTTCATTTGGCGATGACAACACAATGAAAATAAAAGATAAGTCTATTGAAAAAATTTTAATTAGTGCCTGCTTTTTAGGTGAGCGTGTTCGATACAATGGTATAGTTCAACGGCTTTCGAGTCAGCTATTGCAACAGTGGAAAACACAAGGGCGATTGATTGCTATATGCCCAGAGGTCATTTCGGGCTTGCCCGTACCTAGACCTCCTGCAGAAATAAATCAAAGTACAAAAAAAATTATGACTATTGAATCTGTTGATGTGACTGAGCACTTTACTCAAGGAGCACATCAAGCATTGTTGTTATGTAAGCAACATAATATTAAATTCGCTTTATTAAAAGAGTCGAGCCCTTCATGTGGCAGCAATACTATCTACGACGGTACTTTCTCTCAAAAAAAGATTAACGGTGAAGGCATGACAACGGCACTTTTACGTGAGCATGGTATTCAAGTTTTTTGTGAAAATTCAATGAAAGCATTGGCTGATCTTATCAATATTGACGACCCGACTCATTAGAGCAAAATGAATAAATCACACTTATTGCTCTCTATGATAAGGCAGTGTTTATATGCCAGCGACGATAGGGCTGAGAAAATAAAATTGTTGTATAGATAGGTGAAAAAGAGCGTGCTGAAGTTGTAATGCTTGATGTCTTACTATGAGAGATAGTATAAAATAAAATTCAAGGGAACGGCACTATGTTGACAAGTAATGAGTATGATTAAAACGAATAACAACGGGAATAATTTTATCGGCAATCAAACTATTGAAACCGAGAATAAGTCTAAGTCATTTTATCAATACTTTTCGGCATACCTTATAGTAATATTTCTGATTGTTGTTGTTGCACTCTCTTCAGGATTATTATTATTCTCTCAACAAACTAAGTCTTCTCAAGCGCTAATAACAGATCAACTTATACCGTTACAAACGCATTTTTTGCAACAAGCCTACCTAATTAATACTAATAAGCTCATTGAAGACATATTACAAAACGCTAATGTGGATAAATTTATTAGCTTGCAGCAAGCACTTTCTCTACAAAGCGAAAAATTATCATTACTAAACCCTCAGTTTAAAGCGACTTATCAACAATGGTTTCGTAACAATATTATTACTACAGCGTTAATTACTCGCATTAAATCAAACCATGATAATAATGAGTTATTAAAAAATAAGTTATTAATTCAAATTGATACCTTACTTGATGGCATAAAAATACAGTTACGTAATTTGAAAACACCCTCAAAGAATGGCGAACTATTAGCTCAAATAGAAAAGCAGCTAGTGGATATTGTCGTAAGGCTAAAACCATTGAGTTTACTGACTCCTCTTGAAACTTTTGGGCGTTTACATAATAGAATAGATGAAAATTTGACTGCCGATTATGCTAAAGCACTGGCTAATCACCAATCTGAAAACCAAGGAATGGCTGATATTGTCAGAGACTTAATTCGTTTTGAAGACATGATATTAAAAAGTAAAATATTGTCTAAATGGCAAAATGACTTGCACTTAATGCATGACTATCAACAGCAGCTCACTGCTCAGAAG
>Ga0209292_1000349_pt1 | contig 61977 bp, 54 predicted proteins | sample GOMGulsemesocosm_2_FD_184634 | JGI IMG/M metagenome (GOLD analysis project Ga0209292, IMG submission 184634) | Methane-oxidizing microbial communities from mesocosms in the Gulf of Mexico - GOM9C Gulf of Mexico (SPAdes) (version 2) | ecosystem: Environmental > Aquatic > Marine > Cold seeps... | reverse complement strand
AGCACGCCAACGAAGTGGCTAAGAAGATGAAAACCTCTTCGGATAAGCCACCTGTGCCGATCATCTTCACCAAAGCCGTGACTTCTGTGATTGGTCCGGAAGCGTCTTTCCCCGCCTACGAAGAACTAACGTCAAAGCTGGATTATGAAGCCGAAGTCGGTCTGATCATCGGTAAAACGGGTACTAACATCGCGCCAGAAGATGCCTGGGATTATGTTTACGGTTACACGGCTATCAACGACGTATCGGCTCGTGATCTGCAAAAAAGCCACTTCCAGTGGTTCCGCGCCAAGAGCCTGGACGGTTTCTGCCCAATGGGTCCATTGGTTGTACACCGCAGCATCATGCCTGAGCCAAAAGACATTCGCGTAAAATGTTTTGTGAATGGCGAAGAGCGTCAGAACGAAACCTTCGATAAACTGATTTTTGATGTGCCAGCGATGATCTCCAAAATGTCTGCGGGCATGACGCTATCGGCGGGCGACATTATCGCCACCGGTACGCCAGCAGGTGTTGGCATGGGCTTCACGCCATCTAAATACCTGAAAGCGGGTGATGAGGTGGTTGTTGACGTGACGGGCGTTGGCCCATTGCGTAACTTCGTTAAGTAATCAGGAATAAAAACCGTGTCACAGCTGCCGGAAAAACGCCAATACATCGCCATCAATGAAGATCAGAGCTTGAGTGTCGCCGAAGAGACGATGCCTGAGCTGAAGCCGGATGAGGTGCTGATCAAGGTGGCGGGTGTGGGTGTTAACCGTGGAGATCTGCTGCAAGTTAAGGGGCAGTATCCACCCCCGGCTGATGCCTCGCCGATTCTGGGGTTAGAAGCTTCCGGCGAAATTGTTGCCTGTGGTACGAAGGTAACGGAATGGCAGGTGGGGGATCAGGTTTGCTCACTCACCCACGGTGCCGGTTATTGTAATTACACCGTCGTGCCAGCCAGTCAGTGTTTGCCGGTTCCTGAGGGAGTTTCGCTGACGGAAGCGGCGGCCTTGCCCGAAGCGCTGTTTACGGTTTGGCACAATGTCTTTCAGCGCTGCCAGCTCAAGGCCGGTGAAAAACTACTGATCCACGGTGGCAGCAGCGGCATCGGCAGTTTGGCAATTTTGATGGCCAGAGTGATGGGGGCTGAGGTGTTTGTCACGGCGGGCAGTGATGCCAAGTGTCAGTTTTGTGTAAACCTGGGTGCCAGCCGAGCAATCAATTACAACACTCAGGATTTTCTTGAGGAGCTGCCGCCTGTCGATGTGATTTTTGATATGGCCGGAGGCGACTTTATCCCCAAAAATATCAAGTTAGCCGCAGCCGATGGTCGTATCTGCTCCATTGCCTTTGCGCGCGGACATCGCACTGAAATCAGTTTTGTTCCTGTACTGATGAAGCGACTGACGCTGACGGGCTCGACGTTACGAGCGCAGAGTTTTGAGCAAAAGGCGGTGATGGCGAAGGAGTTCGGTGAACACATTCTGCCAGCCTTTGCTGATGGTCGTATGCACCCGGTTATTGATTCGGTATTTGATTTCGCCGATGTGGCCAGTGCACATGAGCGTATGAAGAGCGGTCAGCATATGGGTAAGATTATTCTGAAGGTGACGCACTAGTCGTTTTGTCATTTCGACCGAAGAGAGAAATCTTTTCAAACTGAGCTAAAGACTCCTCAGATCCGTTCGAACTTTAGTCGCAGGGAACGGTTATGAGTGTCTTTGTAATTTCCCAAATCCTGGCCGCGCTGGCCTTTGTGTTCGGCATGGCGTCCTTTCAGTTCAAACTCCGTAAAACCGTTTTACTGTGTATTTTCTTCTGCGCGATTTTTAACGCCAGCCACTTTCTGGTGCTTGAACGTTATGGCGCGGGCACGCTGATTTTTATCAATTCGTTGCGCTTCTTGGTGGCGGCGTTTATTCCAAGTCGAGGCTGGATGTGGGTTTTTATCGGACTCAGTCTAGTCGGCTTTGCTTTTACTTGGACGGATACCGTTAGCCTGTTGGGGTTGGCTGCTACCTTGATCGGTACTGTGGGCACCTTCAAACAGACCGACCGAGAAGTCAGGCTCTACCTGATGTGGGTATCCGCTTTTTGGGTGGTACATAACCTGTTGGTGGGCAGCCCGGTGGCGATGCTGATGGAGGCTTGTTTTCTGCTCAGTAACTATTGGGGCTGGCGACGGTTTTATGCGAATAAAAATTAGGGGGAGTGTAAGAGAGCAACGTCTCCCTTACACTGAAAGCTTTACTGCGCAATTCGCGCTTTAGCCACCTGTGCGCGATAGTTACGGGCGTCATCGGCGCTGGATAGCCCTTTAATAGCCGTTGGAATGGCGGTTTGCTGGCCGGGTTTTAAGGTGTCCGGCACACGGTAGGCATAGGCGTAACCGCTGCTATCACGGACATGCACTTCGATACCGGTGACGGAAACTGCCGCGCGGTTTTTAATAGCAACTCGCAGAATGCCGTTTTTATCCACATAGAGTTGGCTGGCGATGTATTTATGCGGTGCTTGAGGTAATTCAATCAGCGTCGCTTTTAGTAATGCCTGTTGGCCGAGTTTGCCACCGGCCTGGGCGGCGCTTTGGTAATACTGCATAGCCTGTGTGGTGTTGTTGTCGGCCATGGCTAATTCGCCTAACACATAGCTTGCGGCTTGAGTTTTTAACAGTTGATTACTGCGCACCAGGTCGGAGCGAGAATCACCTAGATCGCCGTGTTCAAAGCGCAAAATACCACGCGCCAGATGGTGGCTGTAGAGGTCGGGGTTTTTGCCTATGGCGGTGGTGTAGGATTTGTGGGCGTTGCTGAAGTGCTCTTGCATTTTCCAGGCGTGGCCGCGTAATTCCCAGAAATAACCATCAGCTGGCTGAAGTTTTACCGCCTTGTCCAAATGGCTCAGAGCCAGTTTTGGGTTTTTAGCTTTTAGCGCTTTTTCGGCTTCGATTTCAGCTTTGTAAGCCGGTTTGTCGCGCGTCAGTTGAGCGATTTTTTGTTGGTATCGATCCCGGTAACTACTCCCCTTGGGCAGGCTTTGCGCTAATTTTCGGTTGGCATCAACACGTTCCTGTGAGGGCGGGTGACTGGCAAACAGGCCCTCAAGGAACCCGGGAGTTTTATCCTTGCTGAGTTTAACGAAGGTTTCCTGAAGCTTGACGGCACCGTAAGGGTCGTAACCGGCGCGGGCCATATATTGCATGCCGTAGGCGTCGGATTCCAGCTCAGCAGAGCGGCCATAACGCGCCATAAAGGCAGCACCGCTCAATTGGGTGGCTAAGCCGGCAGCTTGAGCGTAGTTGCTGTCGCGTAACATGATGCCGACGGCTTGAGAACCAGCGCCGAGCAGGGTGCCTCGAGTGATTTGTTGGGCGGTGTGGCGAGCGGCGGCGTGTACAATTTCGTGGGCCAGAACGGCGGCTAATTCAGCTTCGCTGTCCAGGTGTAATAACAGGCCGCGGTTGATGGCAATTTTACCGCCGGGCAATGCCCAGGCATTGGGTACTGAATTGTTTAGAACGACAAACTCATAGGGTAAGTTAGGACGATCACTGACGGCTGCCAGCTTTTTGCCAACGCTGCTAACATAAAACTGAATATTTGGATCGATATAGTAATGACCGCCCTGGGATTGCTGTGAGGGTTGATACTGCTGCTGCCCGATGCTGATTTCCTTATCGGCGGAGACCAGTGAAAACTCAGATTTTCCGGTGACCGGGTTAACGCTACAGGCGGCAACCAGTAACGATAAAATAATCAGGCCAAGGGCGCGGGCAAAGATGTTCATGGTGTATTCCTTTCGGGCATTCCAGGCGATATGGGTATTTGATGTTAGGCCTACAAAAACGTTCTATAGCATACAATTCTTGTGCACATAATTCACGGCGCAGGGCGCTAATAAATTAATGCTTAGTGAAGGCGGGTGAATGCTTCAGGGTGCACCGCTGGTGGGATCTTCGTCGTTTGTTTGCGCGGGCGTGGTAATTTTCAGGTCGTTGTCGGTGCATTCAACGCTAGAGCTAATTTTATCGTCCTGAATGGAATGTAGGTGTACATCAAATTGCCACAGGTTGTGTAAATGTTTGACGACTTCGCAGGTATCTTCAGCGTGTAACGGCACGCGATTATGCTGGGTGTGGTGCAGGGTGATAGAACGATCGCCGCTGAGGTCAACGTTGTAAACCTGAATATTGGGTTCCTGCTTGCTGAGGTTGTATTGGTCGGCCAGTAACTCGCGCACGTAACGATAGCCCTGTTTATCGTGAATGGCGGTGATTTCGATATCTCTACGCTCGTCGTCATCCAGCACGGAAAATAGTTTTAAATCGCGGATCACCTTGGGTGACAGGAATTGCAGGATAAAACTTTCATCCTTAAAGTCCTGCATGGCGTAGTGAATGGTGTCGAGCCAGTCTGATCCGGCAATGTCCGGGAAGAAGCTGTAATCCTCCTCGGTAGGCTCTTCACAGATGCGGCGAATGTCACGATAAATGGCAAAGCCCAGCGTGTAGGGGTTGATGCCGGAAAAGTGAGGTGAATCAAAATCCGGCTGATAGATGACGCCGGTGTGCGATTGCAGAAACTCAAACATAAAACCGTCGTTGACCAGTCCCTCTTCGTAGAGTGTGTTGAGAATGGTGTAGTGCCAGAAGGTCGCCCAGCCCTCGTTCATCACCTTGGTTTGTTTTTGCGGATAAAAATACTGCGCAATTTTACGCACGATGCGCACCGCCTCTCGCTGCCAGGGTTCCAGCAGTGGGGCATTTTTTTCAATAAAGTAGAGAATGTTTTCCTGTGGTTCGCTTGGAAAACGCGGTTTTTCCTGCTCGATCTGTGCTTTTTTCTGCGGAATAGTACGCCACAGATCGTTAACTTGGGTTTGCAGGTATTCTTCGCGTTCCACCTGACGCAGCTTTTCTTTTTCAAAGGAGATGGGGGTGGGGCGATGGTAACGGTCAACACCGTAGTTCATTAGCGCGTGACAGGAGTCCAGCAGCGCTTCCACCTCAGCAACACCGTGGCGTTCTTCACATTGGGCGATGTAACGTTTGGCGAATAACAGGTAGTCGACAATGGCACTGGCATCGGTCCAGGTTTTGAACAGGTAGTTGCCCTTGAAAAAGGAGTTATGCCCAAAGCAGGCGTGGGCGATTACCAGCGCCTGGGTGGTGAGGGTGTTTTCCTCCATCAGGTAGGCAATACAGGGGTTGGAGTTAATCACCAACTCGTAGGCCAAGCCCATTTTGCCGCGTTTGTAACCCTGCTCGGTATTGAGGAATTGTTTACCAAAGGACCAGTGATGGTAGCCCACCGGCATACCGGTTGAGGAGTAAGCGTCCATCATTTGCTCGGCGCTGATCACCTCAATCTGGTTGGGGTAAGTGTCGAGCCGATAGCTCTTAGCAATACGGGCAATTTCCTCCTCGTAGCGTTGCAGGTTGTCAAAGGTCCATTCGGAGCCTTCGGCAATGTACTTTTTCTCGGCACCGGCGTTAGCTTTGTTCATGAGGTGCTCTTCTTCTCAAACAGGCGGTGGAACACCGGATAGATGTCATCCAGTGATTCGATTTTCTGCATGGCAAAGGTGTCTGGGTAGCGTTTGACGACATTTTCATAGGCGTACCACAGTGCCTGATGATCGCGCGGGGTGATTTCCACGTAGGTGTAATACTGTACCTTAGGCAGAATTTTATTGATCAGCAGCTCGCGGCAGGCGGGTGAATCATCGGCCCAATTATCTCCATCGGAGGCCTGTGCGGCGTAGATATTCCAGCTGTCCTCGGGATAGCGTTCATGGATGACATCATCCATCAGCCGTAATGCGCTGGAAACCAGTGTGCCGCCGGTTTCGCGGGAATAGAAGAAGGTTTCTTCGTCGACTTCGCTGGCGTTGGTGTGATGGCGGATAAACACCACCTCAATTTTCTGATAATTACGTTTCAGGAACATGTAGAGCAGGATAAAGAAGCGTTTGGCCATGTCCTTGATGTCCTGCGTCATGGAGCCGGACACATCCATCAGGCAGAACATTACGGCGCTGGTGGAGGGGCGGGGAATCTCAATCACGTTGTTATATTTGAGGTCGAAATCATCGAGAAACGGAATATGCGCCAAGCGTTTTTTTAGTCGTGCCAGCTCGATTTTGATTTCTGCGATGCGCTGTTCAGACGTTTCTTTCAGGCCATTTTCACGATTATTGAGCGCCTGTTTCTCGAGTTCTTTTAACTCCTCCTCCAGTGCCTTGATGCGTTTTCTGGCGCGACCGCCCAGCGCAATACGACGAGCATGGGCGCTACGCAGCGACTGCACAACATTCAAACGCGCCGGAATACCTTCTTTGGTGTAACCGCCTTTGACGCGGGAGTAGCTGGTGGTGTGGACTAATTGTTTTTTGACCAGGTTAGGCAGTTCCAGGCCTTCAAACATAAATTCCATGAACTCGTCCTGAGTCAGTTCAAAAATAAAATCATCCATGCCTTCGGTAGAATCACTGGGATCGCCAGGGCCGCCACCGCCGCCTGCACCTCCGCCCTGCGGACGTTGAATATGATCGCCGGCTTTGAATTCCTTGTTACCCGGGAAAATACGCGTTTGGCGACCGCCCTTGCCATGGTGGAAGACCGGTTCGGACACATCACGACGTGGAATGCTGACCGATTCGCCGCGTTCCATATCGGTGATGCTGCGTTGTTTGATGGAGTCGGCGACCGCTTCACGAATGTGCTTGCGATAACGGCGCAGGAAACGCTGCCGGTTAACCGCGCTTTTGTGTTTGCCATTGAGGCGCCGATCAATTATCAGAAAAGCCATAGTCACCTGCACGCCGGTCATTTATGTAACACAGCTCTCGTTACGCTGTTTTACCTTGAACTGCCGGAGCGGCTAGGTTTATTAAGGATGCCGCTCCGGCTCCCGCCTTTATTGAGACTTGCGTACCCGCAGGTACCATTCGGACAGCAGTCGTACCTGTTTCTCCGTGTAGCCGCGATCGATCATGCGGTCGACAAAGTCCTTGTGTTTGCTTATGTCCTCTTTGGAAGACTTGGCATTGAAGGAGATAACCGGCAGCAGATCTTCTGTACTGGAGAACATGTTTTTCTCGATCACCAGGCGCAGTTTTTCGTAGCCGTTCCAGGCAGGATTTTTACCCTGATTGGCTGCCCGAGCCCGCAATACAAAGTTGACCACCTCATGACGGAAATCCTTCGGATTACTGATGCCCGCCGGTTTCTCGATTTTTTCCAGCTCGTCATTGAGCGCGTTGTGGTCGAGAATTTCACCGGTTTCCGGGTTGCGGAATTCCTGATCCTGAATCCATAAATCGGCATAGGTAATGTAACGGTCAAAGATGTTCTGGCCGTATTCGGAGTAGGATTCCAGATAAGCGGTCTGAATTTCCTTGCTGATGAAGGCAATGTATTCAGGAGCGATAAATTCCTTCAGGCAATTCAGGTAGCGGTCATTTAAATCGGTGGGGAATTGCTCCTGCTCGATTTGTTTTTCCAGCACATACAGCAGATGTACCGGGTTGGCGGCAATCTCTGACGGGTCAAAGTTGAATACCTTGGAGAGAATTTTGAAGGCGAAACGCGTGGATAGGCCATTCATGCCTTCGTTAACCCCGGCAGTATCTTTATATTCCTGAATGGATTTTGCTTTGGGGTCGGTATCCTTGAGGTTTTCGCCATCGTAGACGCGCATCTTCGAATAGATGCTGGAGTTTTCCGGTTCAATCAACCGCGATAAAACCGTGAACTGCGCCAGCATATTGAGTGTGTCCGGTGCGCAGGGCGCCTCATCAAGCGAGCTGTGATTCAGCAGCTTTTTATAAATCTCGATCTCTTCAGACACGTGCAAACAGTAGGGCACCTTGACGGTGTACACCCGGTCGATAAAGGCTTCATTGTTTTTGTTGTTTTTGAAATTCTGCCACTCGGCTTCATTGGAGTGGGCCAGGATAATGCCGTCAAAGGGAATGGAGCCAATCGACTCGGTACCGTTGTAGTTGCCCTCCTGTGACGCGGTTAACAGTGGATGCAGCACCTTGATCGGTGCTTTAAACATTTCCACAAACTCCATTAAACCTCGGTTGGCTTTACACAGACCGCCGGAGAAACTGTAGGCGTCGGGGTCGTTTTGTTCGTAGTCCTCCAGTTTGCGGATGTCCACTTTACCCACCAGCGAGGAAATATCCTGATTGTTCTCATCGCCGGGTTCGGTTTTGGATACCGCCACTTGATTGAGCACGGAGGGGAAGTGTTTGATGACGCGAAATTGGCTGATGTCGCCGTGATATTCCTGCAAACGTTTGGCTGCCCAGGGCGACATGACCGAGGTCACGTAGCGCAGCGGAATGCCGTATTCCTCCTGTAAAATCTGACCGTCTTCATCGGGATTAAACAGTGAGAGTGGCGATTCCTGAATGGGCGAGCCCATCAGCGAATAGATGGGCACACGTTCCATCAGCTGTTTGAGTTTTTCAGCCAGCGAGCTTTTACCACCACCCACCGGACCGAGCAGATATAGAATCTGTTTCTTTTCCTCTAATCCCTGTGCGGCATGACGGAAGAAAGACACGATCTGTTCGATGCATTCTTCCATGCCGTAGAAATTGTGGAATTCGGTGTAGCGTTTGATGACCTTGTTGGAAAAAATTCGACTCAGGCGCGGGTCCTGCGACGTGTCAACGAGTTCAGGTTCGCCGATGGCGATAAGTAGACGCTCAGCTGCGGAGGCGTAAACGGTGGGGTCCTGTTTGCAGAGGTCCAAATACTCCTGCAATGAGTACTCTTCCTGTTGTGCGTCTTCGTAGCGGGTTTGATAGTGGTTAAAAATACCCATGTATTTCTCCCCTTCCTGTTAGTACCTCATTTGGTGCTACATAGCTAACACGTAACTTTCCGTAGTCTTCGTCCCTGTTGTTCAGTATAGATCTAAAATCAGGCTGCGCGAAAGTGGGTATTTCAAAATGTCCGTTTCAGGGTTTTAGAGGATGGCGATGGGATGAAGTTCAGGTTTTAGATTAACTCGCGTGGAGTTGATGGCTGTTGATATGCAAAAAAAACACTTGAAAGCTGGCGCTATAAGGGCTGGGGTTATTATGCTTCAGAGCTACATAAGTCTGGATACTGCTGACGCCAAACTTCGTAGCCGCCATCAAGACTGTAGACGTCGCTGAAATCTTTTTCGACAAAAAATTGTGCGGCGCTTTGGCTGCTGTTGCCATGGTAGCAGCATATGATCAACGGAATATCGAGATCGGCATCCTGTATAAAACCTTGCACTGATTGGTGATCAACATGCAGGGAGTTGCTCATGTGGCCGGCCTGAAAACTGGCTTCATCGCGAATATCGATGAGTGTCACGGCACCCGCATCAATCATGTCTTTAGCCTGTTGCACGGCAATACGTTTGAAATCGAACATTATAAATACCCTTTAAAAATTTATTTGACCGTTTCGCAACTACAGCTGAACAGGCGGTGATCTTCCAGACGCATCATGGTTAGACGGCCACCCCATACGCAGGCCGTGTCGAGGGCAAAAACTTTGTCTTCATTGCTTTCGCCTTCCAACGCTGCCCAGTGACCGAACAGAATATTGGTGTCGCGGGTTTTACGATGGCTGTGGGCGAACCAGGGTTTAAAACCACTGCGGACATCCTCCAGGCCGTGTTTGTGTAGCAGGTCAAGATGGCCTTCTGCATCGCACAGGCGCATGCGGGTGAAGTGATTGGTGATGACGCGCAGACGCAGCCAGCCGGTTAAATCATCAGACCAGTGATCGGGCTCATCACCGTACATGTGAAATAGGAAATCTTTAAAATCTGGGCCCTTGAGAACGGTTTCCACTTCCTGACTCAGGCTCAAAGCCTGTTCGATTGTCCACTGTGGTGCCAGCCCGGCATGTACCAGAGCATAGTGTCGTTCCGGACAATGGTAAAGCAGCGGTTGCTGGCGTAACCAGGTGAAAAGTTCTTCGGCATCGTCGGCGTTGATGACGTCGTCGAGGGTGTCGCTGCGATGGGCGGGTTTGATGCCGTAGGCCACCGCCAGCATGTGCAGATCATGATTGCCGAGCACAACCTTGGCGTGCTCGCCGAGCCCTTTGATATAACGTAGCGTGGCAAGCGAGTCAGGGCCACGATTCACTAAATCGCCCGCTATCCACAGAATGTCTTTTTGCGGGTCGAAAGAGGCTTCTTTTAACAGACAGGAAAATGCGCTGAAGCAGCCCTGAATATCACCGATTGCGTAGGTAGCCATGATTTCTGGTTGTTAATGCAGCGTGTGTGGTGGAGCCAGACAAAAAGCCGGAATTTCCACGTCAAACAGGTGGCCGTCTTCGCCAAGCATTTGATAACTGCCCTGCATGTGACCCACTTCCGTCGCCAGCAAGGTGCCGCTGGTGTAGGTAAAGCTGCTGTCAGGGCCAATCATCGGTTGTTCGCCAACCACACCTTCACCGCGCACTTCGTGAACTTTGTCATCGGTATCGGTAATAATCCAGTGACGGCTCAAGAGCTGGGCGGCCTGAGTGCCGTTATTGGTAATGGTAATGGTGTAGGCAAACACAAACTTGTTTTCGCCCGGGCTGGATTGGCTGGCAATATATTGTGTCTCTACCGTTACAAAAAGTAGGTAACGGTCATCGGGTTCAATGCTCATATGTCGTTGTTCGCGTTGGTACTGGTGTCAGCGTTCTGAAGGGATAAAGTATCACTGATTGTCACAAAATTCTCCAGTGACAGGTTTTCCGGACGCAGGCCAGGGTCGATGCCCAGCGCTTCCAGTTTCTCGCCGCTGATCAATTTTTTAAGATTATTGCGAATGGTTTTTCGACGCTGGTTAAAGGCGGTGGTCACCAAACTGGACAGCTGTTTATGGTCAATCGCCGGGTGTGGCAACGTATCGTAAGGCGTGAGGCGTACGATGGCGGAGTCGACCTTGGGCTGTGGATCAAAGGCGGTGGGCGGTACTTTGAAGAGCGATTCAACTTTGCAGTGATATTGCACCATGATGCCCAATCGGCCATAGGCGCTGTCGCCGGGCCCTGCGGCCATGCGATCGACCACTTCCTTTTGTAGCATGAAATGCATGTCCTTAACCTTGCCGGAGAAACTCAGTAGGTGAAAGATCAACGGCGTGGAGATGTTGTAGGGCAGGTTGCCGACAATGCGTAGTTTACTATCGTTTTCTACCAGCTGGCTAAAGTCGAACTTCAGTGCATCACCCTGATGAATCTGTAATTCCGGGTAATTAAAGAACTGAGTTTTTAATACCTGTACCAGATCACGGTCGATTTCCACCACGTTCAAGTGGCCGTCGGTGGCGCTAAGAAGGTGTTGAGTAATGGCACCTAAGCCAGGGCCAATTTCGGCGATGTTGTCGCCCACCTTGGGATTAATGTTGAGCAGAATGTTGCGGATGATGTTCTGATCCTGCAAAAAGTTCTGTCCGAAACGTTTACGGGCCTGATGACCGGCTGGTTTTTTCATAGTTAAGCTACTTGTGGGTTTTCGCTATTGTAGGTGAGGCTCAGCGTGCCCCGTTTTATCGGGTATTAGCCTTACATGTCAGACTCAAGTCTGAGCTATATTGTTGCCTGCACCATATCCTGCGCGTAGTTGATGGCGGTTTGCAGGCTGCCTGAGTCTGCGCTGCCGGTGCCAGCTAAATCCAGCGCGGTGCCATGGTCCACCGAGGTGCGAATGATCGGTAATCCCAGCGTAATATTCACCGCATTGCCAAAGCCCAGATGTTTCAGTACCGGCAAGCCCTGGTCATGATACATGGCTAGCACGGCGTCAGCCTGACCCAAATACTTAGGTGTAAATAACGTGTCGGCGGGTAAGGGACCGATCAGGTTGATACCTTCATTGCGTAACTGTTGCAACGTCGGTTCAATCACTTCAATTTCTTCGCGACCCAGATGCCCGCCTTCGCCCGCGTGAGGATTAAGGCCGCAAACTAAAATGCGAGGATTTTCCAGGCCAAATTTAGTAAGCAGGTCAGCCTGAATAATACGAATGACGCGCTTCAAAAGCTCTTCTGTGATAGCCGCGGGTACTTGGGATAATGGTAGATGCGTGGTCGCCAAAGTGACACGTAGGCCTTCGGTGGCCAGCATCATCACGACTTGTTCGGTATGGGTATAGTCAGCCAAAAACTCGGTGTGGCCGCTAAAGGCAATACCGGCATCGTTAATAATGCCTTTGTGCACAGGGGCGGTGACCATGGCTGCAAAATCGCCATCAAGGCAGCCCTGCGCGGCACGTGTTAGGGTGGCGAGTACATAGCTGGCGTTATCCAGGTTGAGTTCGCCAGCTACCACTGGAGCGTTTAATTCAACGGGGCAGATATAAAGCTCACCGACTGGTAGCGGGGCGTGATGCTGTCCGGCAACAAAGGGATGAAGCTTTAGTGGCAGACCCAATTTTTTGGCGCGAGCAAGTAATAATTCCGGGCAGGCAATCGCCACTAGCGCTGACTGTTGTGGTTGCTGCGCTATCTGAACAGTGATGTCGGGACCAATGCCGGAAGGTTCTCCGGGGGTGATCGCGAGTAGTTTGGTGGCTGACTTCAAAATTAGATTTTGATATCAACAAAGGCGTCGTTACGGATTTCACGTAACCACAGTTGCAGTTCATCGTTGAACCTGCGCTTGTAGAGCACTTCGCGAATGGTGCGACGGCTGGCTTCAGCCCCCACATCCTGCTGACGATGTCCCTGCACCTCAAGAATGTGCCAGCCAAAACGACTTTGGAAGGGCGCACTCATGGTATTAGCTGGGGTTTCTTGCATAACCTTTTGGAATGCCGGTACTAAACCCGCTGGCGTAATCCAGCCTAATTCTCCGCCCTTGGCGCGTGAGCCTGGGTCATTGCTGAACAGGCGTGCCAGTTCAGCAAAATCATCGCCGGATTGAATACGGGTGAACAGTTCGTAGATCAGTTCTTCGGCCTGTGATTCGGAGCGGATTTCATTAGGTTGAATCAAAATGTGACGCACAAAGGTTTGATCCTGCAGCATGCTGCTGCCACCGCGCTGTTCGAGTAATTTAACCAGATGATAACCATTGCCGCTGGCAATAGGCTCGGCAACTTGGCCGGCGCTAATATTATTTATTGATTCGCGAAACAACGAGGGTAATTGTTCGTCGTTGCGCCAGCCCATGTCTCCGCCTTTTTCGGCCGTGGAGCTGGAGGAGTTATTTTTCGCCAGCTCGGCAAAATCGGCACCCGATTGTAGCTGTTGGTAAAGGGCCTGGGCTTTATCAGCCACCTGTTGCTGCTGCGCCGCTGAAGCGTTTTCCGGCAGTTTTAGCAGAATGTGACCAAGGTGGTATTGGGTTTGCAACAGTAGCTGACCTTCACGCGAGTCCTGGAAGTTCTGGATCTCCTGATCGGTGATTTGAATACGTGGGCCAACGCTACCCTGACGAGCGCGGGTGGTGATCAGTTCACGACGAATTTGCTCGCGAATGGTGGCGTAATCAGAACCTTCGTTAACAATGGTTTGCTGAAACTGTTCCAGCGACATGTTGTTCTGTTTTGCGATACGTTGCACGGCCTCATTAAGAGAGGTGTCATCAACACGGATACCGCCACGCTCGGCAATTTGTAATTGCAGGCTTTCCATGATCAGGCTTTCAATAACCTGCTGGATCAGTGCCTTTTTCGGCGGCATTGGCTGAGTGTCTTGCTTTAGCTTGCGGATAGTGCCGTCAATGGCTTGCTGTACCTGACTTTGCATAATGATGTCGTCGTTGACGATCACGGCAATGCGATCCAGCGGCTGAGTGGCAGCAAGCGCCGTTGTGGGAGCCAACAGGGTTACGGCCAGCAGAGGTAAAAGGTATTTGCGGAAAGTATTAAACATAGCAGTCTGTTCGCCTTGGCTTACTGAGGTTGATAACCGGGAATGCTGTCGCGGTACAGTTGTTCGGTGGAGTCGCCGATATTACCCAGTCCTTTAAGGACGAACTGAATATAAATGGCATCCTTTTCTTTAACCTTGTCGGCAGCGCTGAGGTCATCGTCATTGATCCAGCGACGGCCCACAACACGAACTGCCCAGCAGCAGCTCTGATATTCAAGACCAGCGAACGCTTCGACAACACGGTCATGGATTAAATCCTGGTTCCAGCGGGAAATAAAGCTCCAGTGTTGCGTGACTGGCCATACCAGCGAGACATCACTTTGTTCCAGCTGCTCGCGATCATCGTTACGGATACGGTAGCCAACGTTAAACAGGTGGCGATTGTCGCCGCGATAGCGCATGTAAATGCTACTTTGATTGGTGCGCTGGATATCCGAATCCCATTCGATATCACCCTGCACCCACCAATCGGAATTAAAGGCATACATTAATTCAGCGGCCAATGCAGATTCGGAGGTCAAATCGGTACGCACTGGAGGGATGTCGGACAGCGTCACCATGCGATCATCAAAATAGAAAATTTGACCGATGCTGGCGCGGGCGCGTTCAAAGCCATCACCTTCAATAAAGCGACTGGTTAACCCCAGGGATAGTTGGTTGGCATCACCTACGCGGTCGCCACCGACAAAACGATCTTCACGGAAAAGCTGGCTGTAACTGAAATCCAGTTCGCTGGTATCAAACAGTGGGTTTTCCAGCTGACCGGTTTCTTCAGCAACGTTCAGGTAGAACAGGCGTGGTTCAAAGGTTTGCGTCAGCGGTGTGCTAAACCAGTTGGTGTCACGCTCGAAAAACAGGCCGCTGTCGAGACTGAAAACAGGCACCGCTAAATTGGGCGAGTCATTTAAACCGGCGTCCAGATCTTCCAGTTGGTACTGGGTGTAGCGATAGCTCGCCTTGGGTTTGATGAAGGCGTAGGGCGTTTCAAATAACCAACTGACCGAGGGATCAATACGCGTACGGTGACCAATGGCTTTGTCCAGATCGGTCAAGCTGTCGTTGTCGCGATCAAAATAGCTGTACTCGGTGAGCAGGCCAAATTCCAGACCTGTTGCCTCGTGAGGGTAATTGGCCACGGCCAGCAATTGTGGCAAACGGTCATAGGGTTTATCGGCAGCGGCAATGGTGCTATCAATCGTTTGATAACCCTGCACTCGGCCAGTGATACGCCAGTGTTGGCTGCTATGGGTTGCCTCAGCAAGGCGCAACAGGTGCGACTGGCTGCTGGAATTAAGATCGGTGCCTAGATCATTGAAGTATTTGTCATCACTAACGGCGGTGGCAGTCACGCGCGTGCTGATATTGCTAAGTTCGTTGCCCGAATGATCAATCACACCTAACCAACGGTCTTTGCCCATAAAGAGGTCATCGCTGACCAGGTAAGCACCGCCCAGTACACCTTTGTTCTTAGTATGCAGGTAGCGGAACTCGGCTTCTCCCATGCTGCCTCGGTCGCTAATGTGGCGAGGCGTCAGAGTGGCGTCATAATTGGGGGCGATATTCCAGTAATAGGGTGTCGCCACATCAAAACCATCATCGGTTGTGCCGATGTCGGGTACCAGGAAACCGGATTTGCGACGGTCATCAAGCGGGAAACTCATGTAGGGTACGTACAGAACCGGCACGTCCTTGATGTGCAGGCGGGCATGTTTGATAGTGCCGTAACCAGCTTCGGGATTAAGCTTTACTTCACTGCCGACCAGGTTCCAGGCGTTGGAATCCGGTGCGCAACGGGTCACGGAACCCTGTTCAACACGTACCACGCCATCACCCTGGCGAGTCAGCTTTTTGGCGCTGCCGCGCATATGACTTTTGTGGCCAACAAATTCGGCGTTGTTAATGGTGACTTCATTGGTGTTCAGGTCAACATGGGTATCGTCGCCAGTCAGCAGAACACCGGGTTCACGATATTGGGACTTGCCTTCAAAGTCAGCGGTGCCAGCATCGCGGTTGAGAATAGCGAGATCACTTTTAACCTGACGGTAACCCTGATTTAAAACAACATCGCCGGATAGGGTAGTGATGCCGTTTTCGTCGGTTGTAGAGCTTTCAGCCGAGCCCTTCAACGGTTGGTCAGCAGGATCCAGTTGGCGTTGATCAGCATCAATATAGTCAGGTTCGACATAACGGCCGGAGCAATAGTTAGGCGTTTCCTGATGCTGTTCATCGGTCAGAGCCTGGCGAGGAACCCAGTCGAGTTTTGGTGCGGCAGTCGGCAGGGCTTCGGCTTGAGTGATGTAAGCCGGACGTTCGGGCTGAACAAAGTGCGTGCCTAAGCCATCGGCAGGTTCAATATTGCCACACTGCCAGCCACCGTCAGCGGCGGCCTGACAGCGCCAGCGATTGCTGTTGCTACTGTCATCAGCTTGAGTGGCAGCCTGCAGGGAAGCGCTGATCATCAACGCAGCTAACAGGGTGGATTTGACGGGCAAACGAGAATTGTCTGACATGCTATCAACCGGGCACATTTAGAACCGCCTTATTAAATAAGGTCAGTCCATTATTGTTTTTATTTTGGGGTTTTGAGTCGAAACTTTAAGACGTTTAACCCACAGTAAGGTGGAGATGATAAGGCATTCGACAGGCGCCGACCAGCCCGAAACGGACTGATTATGGCGCCTGTTGTGGCGCTTAAGCTATCTTCTGTGATTTAAAGCCGGTTTATCAAAGAACGCTGACGATTGCGCTGCTTAAATAGTCGATGTTGTGGCTATTCACGCCAGCGACGTTAATACGGCTGTCGCCGGTCATATAAATGCTGAATTCGTCACGCAGTCGCTGCACCTGTGCTGGGCTGATGTCCAGAAAGGAAAACATGCCGCTTTGTTGGGTAATAAAGGAAAAGTCGCTGCTGGCGTCTTTTTTGTTGAGTTGTGCCAGTAGCTGGCCACGCAGCTGGAAAATACGCTGGCGCATGCTATCCAGTTCGCCGAGCCAGTGCTGTCGCAGGTTGTCGTTATTGAGGATGTGAGCAACCACAGCGGCACCGTGTGAGGGCGGCATGGAATAAATGCCACGTACGATGCGCGCCAGCTGGCTGCCGTTGGCGCGTGCTTGTTCGGCGTTTTTGGCAATAACAATAACGCTGCCAACACGTTCGCGGTAAATGCCGAAGTTTTTCGAGCAGGAACTGGCGATTAACAGTTCAGGCAATTGTTCCGCCATCAAACGCACACCGTAAGCGTCGTCTTCAATGCCTGTGCCAAAACCCTGGTAGGCGATATCGATGAACGGCGTAAACCCCTTTTCGCTGGCTAGCTGAGTAACGGCTTGCCACTGTTGTTGGGATAAATCTGCACCGGATGGGTTGTGACAGCAGCCGTGTAACAGTACCAGGTCGCCCGCTTTAGCCTGAGCCAGTGTTTCCAGCATGGCGTCGAAATTAACGCCATGGTTTGCTACATCGTAGTAGGGGTAGGTCTTGATCTGCAGGCCTGTATCGCCCAGTAATGGAATATGATTGCCCCAGGTTGGGTCGCTGACCCAGATAACTGCATCCGGGCTGGCTTTTTTAACCAGCTCAGCGGCAACCCTTAGTGCGCCGCAGCCACCTGGCGTCTGTAAGGTGGATACACGATGGTCAGCGAGGGCAGGATGATTCTCACCCAGTAGCAGGCTTTGTATTGCCGTACCAAATTCAGCAGCACCGGCTGGGCCGATATAGAGTTTGGTTTGTTCAAGCTCCAAAATGTCACGTTCGGCCAGTTTGACCGATTCCAGCACTGGCGTTGCGCCCTGTTCGGTTTTATAAACACCCACACCCAGATCGATTTTGTTAGGGTTGCTGTCGTTCCGAAAGGCATCCATTAAACCAAGAATTGGGTCGGCAGGTAGTTGCGGCAGATTTTCAAACATAGTGGGCTTCGTATCGGTTAGGGTGGCGGGCTGGATTAGTGTTTGTGTGGTTATGCAACCCTGCGGGTGAGGCAGGGTTTTTTATTGGTAGCGAAGTTATAAAGGTTGTTGTTGCACGTCAATGAAATTAGCTTTGCGCTTGGGGGTTTCAATTTTGATGAAATTGATCATCCATTTCATAACGGCGTCGGAGTCTATTGGTGCGCTCAGGGTCGTTAGCGCTTCACGGATTTTATTGGCGGTAAAATTGTCGATGTTGTAATCCGTCAGGTGACGCAAAATGTCGGGATTGAACTCCGGGTGACCCTGAATGGTAAGGATGTTAGGGCCATGCTGTACCATGAAGTAGGGGCAGAATTGACTTTGTGCAATGACCTGACTTTTTTCCGGTAAGATTGTTACCTGATCGCGATGCAGAACCAGAATATCCAGTTTCCCCAGCGATGGATTCATCCATGACTTTTGCGTTGTCAGTTCGTAAAAGCCGGTGCCTAACGCCCAACCGCGTTCACAGGGCTCAACTTTGCCGCCCAGCGCCTGACTAATCAGCTGGTGGCCAAAACAAATGCCCAGCAATTTTTTTCCTGTTCGTGCGCCTTCGCGCACAAAATCCTCCAGCGTTAAAATCCAGGGTGTTCTTTCGTAGCTGCTGCTGGTGCTGCCGGTGCACAGGTAAGCATCACAGGTGTCTAGTTCGGGTAGCTCTTCATTGATGGCGTCAAAAATAGTGAATTTAAGTGACGGATCAATACTTTGAAAAGCGGTTGTCAGCATCTCGGGAATGTCGCCATACGGTTCTTGTATGTCCTCGGGTAGCGCGCCGCATTGTAAAATTCCGATATGTGTCATGGCTGGAGACTCAAAAAGTATGGTTGTACACTCGCTTAGACGAGCAGGTATTTAGCCGACGAATTATAGCCCTGAGGCGGTGGCAAAGGAAACATTTTAGTGTTGATGAGCAGGTCGTGAAATTAATTGAGAATTTGCTGTCCTAAAGCCCTGTTAGCGGGGTTTTACGCATTGTTCAGGATGCCGTAAGATGTCGCCTTTAATTTTTTTGCGCAATGCATAAGTAGAGGTAGGTCTTGGATCATAGAAAAACGGCCCTTGAAGAGTGGGCTGTTTGCCAATTAAAAAAGCTCGGTCTTCATCAGAGCGGACACGATGCAGCATTGGTTGTGGTATCCGGTGACGCCAGCTTTCGGCGTTATTTTCGTACCGCTGAGTTGTCGTCAGGACAAACTTTAATTGCCGTTGACGCCCCTGCGGACAAAGAAGACAGTCGCCCCTTTGTAGCGATCGCTCAGGCATGGTTAGAGCACGGCGTGCATGTGCCGGAGGTGCTGGCGGCAGATTTTGAGTTGGGTTTTATGCTGCTGTCGGATCTGGGCGACGAGTTGTATTTGCCGCAGCTGAAAAATCATGCCGATACTCTGTATCAGGCGGCGATGGCCGAGTTGGTAAGGATTCAGCAAAGTGCTGCGCCGCATGATTATGAACTGCCAGCCTACGATGCGGAAAAGTTAACACAGGAAATGCAGCTGTGCCCCGAGTGGTTTTTTAAACAGCTGCTTGGTTTGGAACTGACTGTCGAGGAGCGGCAACGTTTTGATAATGTCTGTGAAAAGCTGATCGGCAGTGCCCTGGAGCAGCCGCAGGTGTGTGTACACCGTGATTACCATTCGCGTAATTTAATGACATTGGAAAGCGGACATGTTGGCGTGCTGGATTTCCAGGATGCCGTGGTGGGGCCGATTACCTATGATCTGGTGTCGTTGTTGCGCGATTGTTATATCAGTTGGTCCGACGATAATGAAGAAAAGTGGCTGGGTGATTATTTGCAGTTAGCCTTGATGAATAATCTTTGGCGGCAAAATGAAGTGCCTTCCTACGAAACCTTCAAGCGCTGGTTTGACTGGATGGGGCTGCAACGTCATATCAAATGTGTCGGTATTTTTTCGCGATTGTATTTGCGCGATGGCAAAGCCAGTTATTTACAGGATATTCCTCGCACCTTTGCTTATCTGAAAAAAGTCTGTGAGCAGTATCCCGAGTTTGCTGAATTTAATGATTGGCTGGATAAGGTGTTGGTGCCCGCCATGCAAAACTGTAACCATCTGATCGTTCCTGTTGATACGGCTTAAATAATGAAAGCGATGATTCTCTGCGCCGGACGGGGTGCGCGTATGCGGCCCTTGACCGACACCACGCCCAAACCGTTATTACCAGTAGCGGGCAAGCCGTTGGTGCAGTATCACATTGAAAAACTGGTGCAGGCAGGTGTTACTGATATAGTGATTAATCACGCCTGGTTGGGCGAACAGATTGAAAATACGTTGGGGGACGGCAGTCGGTGGGGCGTTAATATTCGCTATTCGGCCGAGGGCGAAGCGCTGGAAACGGCGGGAGGCATTATCAAGGTCTTGCCGCTGCTGGGTGAGCAGCCTTTTATTGTTGTGAACGGCGATGTCTGGACTGATTACCCCTTTGAACGTCTGTTGACGTTGGCGCCTGAAACGGCGCATTTGGTGCTGGTGAAAAATCCCGAGCATAATCTGCTGGGTGATTTCGCCTTGGTTGAGGGTGGCATGGTGGCGGATAAAGGTGAGAAAAAGTTTACCTTTTCGGGTGTCAGCGTGTTGAATCCGATGTTATTTTCCGAGCTGGACAACGGCATAATGCCGTTGTCACCGTTATTGCGACAGGCTATTGCCGAAAGGCAAGTGAGTGGTGAGTTGTATCAAGGCGAGTGGGTTGATGTCGGCACGCAGCAGCGTCTGGCAAAACTGGACGAGTCTGTCCGTAAAGAGTTGAAAGGAGTTTGATCGTAAATGATATTTGGTAAATTACTGGGCGGTATGTTCGGTTTTGGCTGGGGCGGCCCTCTGGGCGCAATCATCGGTGTTGTTATTGGTCACCAGTTTGATAAAGCGCTATCGCGCACCATGTCAAGTGGCGCAACGGGTAATCAGGCTCAGATTCAGCAGGCCTTCTTCCGTATGACCTTTTTGACCATGGGTAAGTTGGCTAAGGCTGACGGTCAGGTCTCAAAAGACGAAATTGAATGGGCCGAGTTTGTCATGTCTCGCATGAATCTGACCGCCGATATGCGTCAGCAAGCCATGCAATTATTCTCTGAAGGAAAAGATGACAGCTTTGATTTGGATGGCGAGTTGGCTGGTTTTCGTCAAATAGTCGGACGCCACGCAACAGTGGTGCAGATGTTTTTGGAAATCCAGATTCAGGCCGCCTACGCCGATGGTTCGGTAAGTTCAGCTGAAAATGTTCTGCTGCGCCATATTTGCGCGCAGCTGGGTATTTCCGATATGCGTTTTGAGATGATTCATCAGCGTATCAAAGCCGAGCGTGCTTTTGCCGGCCAAGGTGGTTTTCATCAGCAGGGTGCTGGCCAGCCGCAGTATACGCCTGCCGATAAGTTGAAGGAGGCCTACAAGGTGATTGGCGTTGAGGAAAGCGCCAGCGACGTTGTGATGAAAAAGGCCTATCGCCGTCTGATGAGTCAACATCACCCGGACAAGCTGGTAGCCAAAGGTTTGCCCGAAGAGATGATGCGTATTGCCAAGGAAAAGACGCAGGAAATTCATGCGGCTTACGACTTAATCAAGCAGCACCGAAAGGGTTGAAGTGCTAATAAAAAGAACCCTGTCATTTCGACCAAAGGGAGAAATCTTCGGGCTGCTCAAGTAATAGATTCCTCACCTGCGTTCGGAATGACAAAACCTTAGGGCAGCCTTATAAATCGGGCGTGTCAAAAACACCTCTAGTGTGTAGAATACCGGCCTCTATTTACGTAAATAAATACAAGAATCCCCATGACAGATTATTTGATTGCACCCTCCATTTTAGCTGCCAACTTTGCCCGTCTAGGTGAAGAGGTCGACAACGTGCTCGCAGCGGGCGCCGATATTGTGCATTTTGATGTTATGGATAATCATTATGTGCCGAATCTGACCATTGGTCCGATGGTCTGTAAAGCCCTGCGTCAGCACGGTGTGACGGCGCCGATTGACGCCCATTTGATGGTGTCGCCAGTGGATCGCATGATCGGTGAGTTTGCCGAAGCGGGTGCGACTTACATTACTTTCCATCCCGAAGCCTCTGATCATATTGGTCGTTCCATACAGCTGATTAAAGATGCGGGCTGTAAGGCGGGTTTAGTGTTCAATCCTGCTACGCCGTTAAACTATCTTGATTACGTGATGGACGATATGGATATGATCCTGCTGATGTCCGTGAACCCTGGTTTTGGTGGTCAGAAATTTATCCCCAATACATTGAATAAAATCCGCGATTTGCGTCAGCGCATTACTGCAAGTGGTCGCGACATTCGCCTTGAAGTGGATGGTGGCATCGGCATCAATAATATCGCCGAAGTAGCCGCCGCCGGTGCTGATACGTTTGTTGCTGGTTCCGCCATTTTTGGTAGTGATGATTATGCCCGCACCATTGCAGAGATGCGCACTGAACTGGCTAAGGTTGATTAATGAGTCCCGAACGTTTTTCCGAATTAGCCGCTCAGGGTTATAACCGTATTCCTGTCAGCCGCCGAGTGCTGGCGGATATGGATACCCCGCTGAGCGCCTATCTTAAATTGGCCGATGGCCCCTATTCCTATCTGTTTGAATCGGTTCAGGGTGGCGAGAAGTGGGGGCGTTATTCGATCATCGGTTTGCCCTGCCGCACGGTTCTTAAAGTACACGGCTATCAGATAGCGCTGGAAACCGATGGCGAAGTGGTTGAGTCGCTTGAGCATGAAGATCCTCTGGAATTTGTGAAGCAGTTTCAGGATCGTTTTAATGTCGCTGAAACCGGCGGCGAGCCGCGTTTTAACGGTGGCCTGGTCGGCTATTTTGGTTACGACACGGTGCGTTACATTGAACCGCGCCTGCGCGATTCAGTGCCGCCCGATACAGTGGGTAATCCAGACATTCTGTTAATGGTGTCCGATGAAGTGTTGGTGTTTGATAACCTGGCTGGCACGTTGACCCTGACAGTGCACGTTGATCCTGCCATGTCAGATGCCTATAGCATCGCGCAAGGTCGTCTTGATGAGCTGGTGGCTAAGTTACCACTGCCGACGCCCAAGCTGGCGGAAATTGATCTCAGTGTGGCGCAGCAAGCTGCCGATGAATTGAAAATCAGCGAAGCAGACTTTAAATCCGGTTTCACACAGGCAGAATTTGAAGCAGCTGTTGAGAAAGTTAAGGAATATGTCCTGGCGGGTGATGTGATGCAGGTGGTGCCGTCACAGCGTATGACCATTCCTTTTGAAGCCGAGCCGATTAATTTATACCGTGCCCTGCGTAACCTGAACCCATCGCCCTATATGTATTTCCTCAATCTGGGGGATTTCCACATTGTCGGTTCCTCACCGGAGATTCTGGCGCGTGTTGAAGAGGGTGAAGTCACGGTGCGTCCAATCGCCGGTACCCGTCGTCGTGGTTATAGCGACGAAGAGGATCAGGCGCTTGAAGATGAGTTGCTGGCCGATCCTAAAGAAATTGCCGAGCACCTGATGCTGATTGATTTGGGCCGTAACGATGCAGGCCGCGTGTCTGAAATTGGCACGGTACGAGTGACCGATCAGATGGTGGTCGAGAAGTATTCCCACGTCATGCACATTGTTTCCAATGTAATGGGCGACCTGAAAGAGGGTTTGTCTTCCATTGATGTGTTGCGCGCAGCATTGCCTGCGGGTACGTTGAGTGGCGCACCAAAAATTCGCGCCATGGAAATTATCGACGAACTGGAACCCGTTAAACGCGGCGTTTACGGCGGCGCGGTGGGTTATATTTCCTGGGACGACAATATGGATACGGCGATTGCCATTCGCACCGCCGTTATTAAAGATAAAAAGCTGTATATCCAGGCGGGCGCGGGCATTGTTGCCGACTCTGTGCCCAGGTTAGAGTGGAAAGAAACCATGAACAAAGCGCGTGCCATGTTCCGCGCTGTTGCAATGGCCTATAAGGCGTAGCTTATGTTATTGATGATCGACAATTACGATTCCTTTACCTACAACGTAGTGCAGTACTTTGGTGAGTTGGGTGCTGACGTGCATGTGTATCGGAACGATGAAATTACGCTGGATGAAATTAAGGCGCTGGACCCGGATCATATCGTGATCTCGCCCGGTCCCTGTACGCCCAATGAAGCCGGTGTTTCCGTGGAAGTGCTCAAACAGTTTGCCGGTGTTAAACCGCTGTTTGGTATTTGTCTGGGCCATCAGTCTATCGCGCAGGCCTTTGGTGGTTACGTGATTCGCGCCAAGGAAGTGATGCACGGTAAAACCTCGATGATTCACCACAATAATCAGGGTGTGTTTAAGGATTTGCCTAACCCCTTTGAAGCGACGCGTTACCATTCGCTGGTGATTGATAAAGATCGCCTGCCGGATTGTCTGGAAATTACGTCCTGGACCGAAGATGCCGATGGCAACATCGACGAAATCATGGGCGTACGTCATCGCGACTATGTAATTGAGGGCGTGCAGTATCACCCGGAATCTATTTTGACTGAGCATGGTCATGCGCAACTAAAGAACTTTTTAGACATGAGTATTTAATCGTCATGAATATGCAACAAGCCATTGCGGCGGTTATCGACAAACGTGATCTGAGTACCGATGAAATGGCGTCTGTCATGCGTCTGATTATGACTGGCGAAGCGACGCAGGCTCAGATTGGTGGCTTTTTGATTGGCCTACGCATCAAAGGCGAAACCGTTGATGAGATTGCCGGTGCCGCGCAGGTAATGCGTGATCTGGTAAAACGCGTTGATATCAGTGGCCCCAATTTGGTAGATACCTGTGGAACGGGCGGTGATGGCGCCAGCATTTTTAATGTTTCCACCGCCGGTGCCTTTGTGGTTGCTGCTGCCGGAGGCAAGGTTGCCAAGCACGGAAACCGCTCCATCTCCAGCAAAAGCGGCAGTGCCGATGTGCTGGAAGCGGCGGGTATTAATCTGGATTTAACCCCCGAGCAGGTCGCCAGCTGTATCGAAGAAATTGGTTTGGGTTTTATGTTTGCGCCGGCTCATCACAGCGCCATGAAACATGCTATTGGCCCGCGCAAGGAAATGGGCGTGCGCACTATTTTTAATGTGTTGGGCCCGCTGACGAATCCTGCGTTGGTGAAAAATCAGGTGCTGGGCGTGTTCTCCAGGGATTTGGTTAGACCCATGGCTGAAGTACTTCAACGTCTGGGTTCTGAGCATGTGTTGGTGGTGCATTCCGCCGATGGTCTGGATGAAATCAGTATTGCCGAGAAAAGCTATGTGGCTGAGCTCAAAGATGGCGAAATTCGCGAGTATACCGTCAGCCCCGAAGAGTTTGGTATTGAACGAACCTCGTTAGAAGCATTAACGGCGGCGGACGCGGAAGCCAGCCTGGCTGTTATCAAGCAGGCTTTTAAAACAGGTGACGGGCCGGCGGCTGATATTATTGCCTTGAATGCTGGTGCAGCACTGTATGCGTCCAATATCGCTGATACCTTAAAAGAAGGCGTGTTAATGGCGCAGGATGCGATTGGCAGCGGCTTGGCGCGTGAAAAAATGAGTGAGTTAGCAAGCCATACACGCTGTTTAGCTCTATAGAATATTTGAAACCGGATTAAGAATGACAAACCGCCTCCCCACCGTATTAGAAAAAATTATCAATCGTAAAGTCGAAGAAGTGGCAGAGCGTAAAACCCTGCGATCTCAATCTGAGTTAGAGCTGATACTGCCTGCCGTCGATGCACCACGAGGTTTTGCTAACGCCATGCAGGTTGCTGTCGCAGCGGGGCGCTCCGCGGTGATTGCCGAAGTGAAAAAGGCCTCCCCAAGCAAAGGTGTCATTCGCGAAGATTTTGATCCGGCGCAAATTGCTCGCAGTTACGAGTTAGGTGGTGCCTGCTGTCTGTCGGTGTTAACCGATATTGATTTCTTTCAGGGCAGTGATGCCTACATGCAGCAGGCTCGCGCGGCCTGTTCATTGCCGGTTATCCGTAAGGATTTTATGATCGACCCCTATCAGGTGGTTGAGGCCAGAGCGTTGGGCGCGGATTGCATCCTGTTGATTGTTGCCGCACTGGATGATGCTTTGATGCATGAGCTGGCGGCTACCGCAAAGGCAGTGGGCCTGGATGTATTAGTGGAAGTGCACGATGCCGCTGAGCTGGAGCGCGCTTTGACGCTTGATACGCCGCTGGTAGGCGTTAACAATCGTAATCTGCATAACTTTGAAACATCTTTGCAAACTACTATTGATCTACTCGACAGGATTCCCGAAGATCGATTGGTGGTCACCGAAAGTGGTATCCACCTGCCAGAAGATGTTGCGTTAATGAAGCAGAATGACGTGCATGCTTTCTTGGTTGGCGAAGCATTTATGCGCGCCGATGAGCCAGGTAAGAAGCTGGCGGAGTTGTTTTTCTAGAAAGTTAATTATTTATCGTGGGGCTGGAGTTTTTTTCAGGGACATATTCATCTGTTTTTTTTGAGAGAAAGACATGACTATTCGTTACGATATCGACCTGAAAAAAAAGATCATTTTTATGGGCGCCTACGGAGCCATCAGCGTGCAAGATCTTGCTGTCTCCATCGCTGAAATTGAATCTCATCCAGATGTGTCCGGTAGAATGAGGCTGGTTCTTGATCTGCGTGAGATTAAACGTGCCTTTATCGTACGCGAAATGGAACGCTTGATTGACCTGTTAGCCAGCAAGGCAGAGGGCATGATCAGTAGCTACGCCTTTATTGTTTCTCTGGATACCATGCATGGCGTTGGTCACCGCTTTGCACTTAAAGCCGCCCGAAAAGGAGTTCGGCTTGAGGTCTTTAATGATTATGCCGATGCTGCCAACTGGTTGAAATTGGTTACCTAATGAACACCACCAGTCCTGACCTGATACTTTATTACGCCTACGGTTCTAACCTCCATCCAGCCCGTTTGGGTGCCCGAATTCCCTCCAGCCAACTTCTTGGTGTCGCTGAAATCAGCGGATATGAACTGCTTTTTCATAAGCGTGGTGCTGACCAGTCGGCAAAATGTAATGCACTCTATTCCGGTAATCCTGAACATCGTTTGCTCGGTGCGTTGTTCAGTATGGCGGCGCATGAAAAACCTATTCTGGATAAAATAGAAGGCGCCGGTTATGTGGTGTCCGAGGTTATAGTTCAACATGACGGCGCGGAGCATCAGGCTTTTATGTATGTCGCGGAGCACCAATATATTGATGACTCACTGGTGCCCTATCAGTGGTATAAAGATTTTGTCTGTCTGGGCGCTCAGTTCCTGAGTTTCCCCGACCATTATGTTCGTGAGCTGATTGATGTTGAAGCTGTCGTAGATGTTGATGCCGAACGACATGCGCGTAACGAGCGAGTGTTGAAATTAATGCGCTAACTAGCAGCGGCTCTTTATCTCTGCGATATTATGCAATGATATTTGGTTGAACCTCCTGCCCTGATCCTTTCTCTAAGCTCCATATTTCTCAAATGGAGTTTCTCATGCCTGAAGCGCAACCTGTCGTTGTCACCCTATACCGCTGGGCTGGAGCTTGGGGGCCTTTCAAAGTAACCATTCCCTGCGGTGAATGTTCGTTAACCCGTGATGTGATTGGCGATACCATGAGTCATGAGTTGGCCGGAATAGCTGTCGAATTACAAACCCATGATTGGTTGAGTTATTGGTGGCAGCCATTGAGAAAAGGCGGCTGGCATGCGCCGATTGTCATGGTCGAAGGACGTGTCATCAGTCAAGGTGCGGCCCTTAATCGTGGCTTGTTAACGCAGGCGGTGATCGAAGCCTATGCTGCGAAATCCGTGGTACAGGGGAATTTAATATTTGGTAAACAAAGCTGTCCGCACTGTCAGCGCGCCAAGGGTTATCTTGAGAAAGCCGGTATCGATTATCAGTATTTTGATGTGGTCAGCGCGCCGCGTGCGCTATATGAAATGCTGGCGCGGGTGAAGCCACTGATCGGCGCTAAAATACCGGTGACCGTGCCACAGATTTGGTTGGATGGGCAGTATGTGGGTGGGGCTAATGAGTTGAGTGAAAAATTAAGCATGCCAGTGCAACCTAACCCAGAACGTGGTCAGTGCTCGCTTTCTCCTCCGCGTTAAAGCAGTTTCAGCTTTCAAATATTCTGATCGCAGGCTCGGCGGCCGTTGTTTTCTCGACGATCAGGTCTGATGGATGCCATTCGGGCAGCTACTCGTCTGTTACCTCTTTGGCGGCGTAGAATAAATCGTCTTTCTTCTATGCCGTCAGGCAGCTCACATTTCACCTTCATGTAAGCTTCACCACCTATTTTGGCAATGGCATCTACGTAGGTTTGAGCCGTGTTTGCGTCGATTCCTTCTTTAATGGTTACGGTGTGCCCGGAAAATAATAGTTCAAGCTTTTGTATATGTTGAGGGTTGTTTTGATCAAGCTTGAAGAGTTTTGCCATGTTGAGTTTGACGTCATCGGGATCCCACCCGTTCGCGACCTCGCCGTGGAAAGTAATGCGGTAGCATACTGCGCTCATTGTTCACCTCCTGCGTGACAAAATCCTGCAATGCACAGACAACCCTATCAAAAAATAGCTTTCATATCTGTCATAATTTATCCCATTGGTTTAGGTGTTAATAGTCATAAGGGTGCCTACTCGGTTATACTACGCCACTTTTTATGCGTCCCGCTGGGGTACAAAAACAGCAGGATAAAATGGATGACAGAGCCCCTATTTAATGAATATAAAACGCTTTTTAGTTGAGCAGGTTAAACGTGCAATGCTTGCCGCAGGTTTGCCGGAAGACAGTGAACCACTGGTTACGCAGAGTACGCGCCCTGAGTTCGGCGATTATCAGGCTAATGGCGCTTTGCCCGCCGCTAAAAAGATGAAGACCAATCCGCGTGAGTTGGCAAATAAGGTGGTTGCTGAGTTGGCGCTTGATGGCATTGCCGACAAAATCGAGATTGCTGGGCCGGGGTTTATTAACATTCATTTGGCACCGGACTATCTTGCACAGTTGTGCGCGAATGCGCTGGCAGACGCTCAGCTGAATGTGCGTGCCGGACGTGAATCGCAAACCGTTGTGGTGGATTATTCCGGCCCTAACCTTGCTAAGGAAATGCACGTCGGTCATCTACGCAGCACCATTATTGGTGATGCCGTGGTGCGCGTATTGGAATTTTCTGGTGATAAAGTGGTTCGCCAGAATCATATGGGCGATTGGGGCACGCAGTTCGGTATGTTGATTGCCGAGCTGGAAGGTCAGTTGCAAACCGATTCCGATGCTGGCTTGGCGTTGGCCGATCTGGAAGCCTTTTATCAGCAGTCCAAAAAACACTTTGACGATGACGCCGACTTTGCCGACACCGCGCGCGATTATGTGGTGAAGCTGCAATCAGGCGATGCCGGCTGCAAAGCGCTGTGGCAGCGGTTTATTGATGTCTCGGTGGCGCACAGTGAAGAAATTTATCAAGCGCTAAATGTGTCCCTCAAGCATGAGCATATTCGTCCGGAAAGTGCCTATAACGACGATTTGGCACCAGTGGTTGCTGATTTGCAGGCTAAGGAACTGGCCGTGACCAGTGATGGCGCACAGGTTGTGTTCCTTCAGGAGTTGGCCAATAAAGACGGCGAACCGTCGGTTGCCATCGTGCAGAAATCCGATGGTGGTTTCCTGTATGCGACCTCCGATTTGGCCGCTTTGCGCTATCGTCAAAATGAACTGAATGCCGAACGTATTTTGTATTTTGTTGATGCACGTCAGGCGCTGCATCTGCAGCAGGTGTTTACTATTGCTCGCAAAGCCGGTTTTGTAAAAGCTGATACGGGATTGGAGCATTTAGCCTTTGGCACCATGATGGGCCAGGATGGAAAACCCTTTAAAACTCGTACCGGCGGTACTGTAAAGCTGGCGGCATTGCTGGAAGAAGCCGTCGAACGTGCGGCTCAATTGATCGCCGAAAAAGATCCTGATCTGGATGCTAAAACCCGTCAGGAAGTGGCGCGTAAAGTGGGTATTGGCGCGGTTAAATATGCTGATCTGTCGAAAAATCGCACCAGCGATTACATTTTTAATTGGGATAGCATGCTCAGCTTTGAGGGCAATACTGCACCGTATTTGCAGTATGCCTATAGCCGCATTCAAAGCATTTTCCGCAAGGCGGGTGTTGAGCCGCAACAGCTGCTCGGCGAGTTGCTGCTTGAGCAAGCTAATGAGCGTACGTTGGCGTTGAAGCTGGTGCAATTCTCCGAAGTGGTTGAGCAGGTGGGCAGCGATTGTATGCCTAATGTGCTGTGTGCGTACCTGTATGAACTGGCCAGCGAATACATGAGTTTTTACGAAGCCTGTCCAATCCTCAAAGAGGATGTCGAGGCCGCGACTCGCGATAGCCGTTTGCAGTTATGCCAATTGGTGGCACGTACTCTCTCAACAGGTCTTGATCTGCTGGGAATTGAAGTTATGGAGCGCATGTAGGCGCTCTGGGAAACAATATAATCGGTTTGGATACAGCGTCCAGCCAAGTAAAAAGTTAATCATCGTTTTGATTTGCAGGATTAAGTGGTTATGAACAAGCAAGAAAAATCGTTACATATGACCGTTTTGATGACACCGGATATGGGTAATTTTTCCGGTAACGTGCACGGTGGGTCCATTTTGAAATTACTGGATCAGGTAGCCTATGCCTGTGCGGCGCGTTATAGCCGTACGTATGTTGTGACCTTGTCGATTGACCACGTAATGTTCAATAAGCCTATCAAAGTGGGTGACTTGGTATCCTTCCGTGCCAATATTAACTACGTGGGAAACTCGTCGATGGAAGTGGGCGTAAAGGTCATTGCCGAAGACTTGGAGCACAATACCAAGCGTCATACCAACTCCTGTTACATCACGATGGTGGCGATGGGTAAAGATGGTAAGCCAACCAAAGCGCCGGAACTGATTATAGAGACCGAGTTTGAGCGGCAACTGTGTGAGGCGGCGAAAATGCGTCGTGAATTACGTCAGGAAGCGGCGCGACGCAATGCAGAAATCACCGCAGGTATTGCCGACTACAACACCGATGTGAATACCTGATCGGCAGTAAACGATTGTTAAGCCGCCTTCATGGCGGCTTTTTTATGGCTGGAGGAAAGCTGTTTAACCGGCAGAGGGCAGCTTATCGCAGATATACGCGCCAATGGGAATCGATGACGTAGCTGCCGGTGATGGTGCATTACACACATGCAGGCTGCGTGGGCTTTGTTTGAAGAGAAAGTCGTGCACGAGTGTGCCGTCCTTGAGCACGGCTTGGGCGCGGATGCCCGCTGGGTGAGGTTGCAGGTCATCAAGCTCTAGTTGCGGACAATATTTTTGTACCAGCTTTAGGTAGGCCGGTTTATAGAGTGAGTTTTTGATTTCGCTGAGGCCGGGTTTGAGGTTGTGCGCTAACAGTCGCCAGAAACCGGAAAAAGCCAGAATTTGCGAAGTATCTCGACCGCTAAAACTGAATTTTTTATACCCTTCACGATGCAAACCTAATACCGCGTTTGGCCCTACGGTGATGCCGCCATCAATGGTGCGCGTCAGGTGAACGCCTAGAAAGGGCAGATCAGGGTCGGGGATCGGATAGATTTGATGCTGGATCAAATCATTCAATTCGGCTGGCAAGCTATAATATTCTCCGCGAAAGGGCAGTATTTGAAAATCTGCCTCAAGCTCTGTCATTGCTACTAAACGATCAGCCATTAAGCCGCCGCAGACGATTAATTGTTTGCAGCTCAGTTCGCCCTGCGTACAGCTAACGCGCACCTCTTGAGTTGTTTCACACAGCGCGGTTACCTCAGCATTGAGTATCAGTTCGCCACCAGCCTCTTGAAAGCACCGCGCCATTTGCTTGCTCACCGCAGCGTAATCAACCATGCCGGTGTCGGGAATGTAAATGGCACCCAGACCGCTGATGTTAGCTTCACGCTGATGAAGTTGCGGTTCGGTCAGCCATTGCACAGCGACTTTATTTTCCGTGCAGCGCGCAAACAGTGCTTCCATCCGTTGGTATTCCAGCGCATCGGTGGCGACTAGCAGTTTGCCGGTTTGTTGATGGGGAATTGCGTGTTGCTGGCAGAAGGCTCGCATGGCGATGGCGCCTTCACGGCAAAAACGTGCCTTCAGGCTTTGTGGATGGTAATACAGTCCGGCGTGAATGACGCCACTGTTATGGCCGCTTTGGTGACAGGCCAGCTGGTTTTCTTTTTCCAGCAATAGGATACGGCTGTCGGGATGGCGTTGTTGTAATTGCCAGGCCGTAGACAGGCCAATAATACCGCCGCCAATAATAAGATAGTCATAATGCATGACTGCTATTTTAGAGGATGCTGGTCGGTTAGTGATACAACGGATTTATTCAAAGACATAACGGCCCGGTGCCGGCGTTTGTTTGGGATGTTGCTCATCGCCCAGCTGTCGCGGCGGCTGTTGTTTTTCGCCAGAACGTTCAGCTAGCCAACTGCTCCAGTGCGGCCACCATGAGCCACTGTGTTGGCAGGCATCACATAGCCAGTCGTCGGCATTGGCAGTGATTTCCGAATGGGTGTAGTAGCAGGTATCTTTGGCGCCGATGGGGCAGACTAAGCTGCGGCTATGACCTCGATTAACCAGTACAAATTCGCGCTTGCCCCCAAATGCCAGGCAGCTCTGATAACAGGATTCCCACGGCGTGATGTGATCGCACGATCCCGCCAGCGTATAGGTGTCACATTGGATGCGGGATAGGTCCAGCTTGTCACCACAGAAGTTAAGTTTGTCGGCTTCGAGCAGCAGATTATCATTGGTCATCGACAGGAAGTCGCAATACAGTCCCGCCGTGGTGCGCAGGGTGTCGTTATTCCAGTGAAACAAATCCTCGTCGGCACTGGCTTCACCGTGGTAGTAATTGCTTACCAGCGGATTCCATAGCAAATGATTCGGGCACAACCAGGCAAAATTGCGCGCCAGTTCTTTGGCATCAGTGACGTCGTGCAGCTGTGCCAGTGTTTTTGCCGCATCCAGTAATTGACTATCGAGGTGTGGTCCTACCTGTGAGCCGATATGAGTTTGAAGACTGGAGATCGCCAGAGTTGCGCTGTTGAGCGTGGGTAAATCGGGGCTGTTGCATCGTTGTGATAACAGGCTGCTGACAATGGAGGTGAGCATGCCGCCCGCGGCAAAGCCTATCAGGTTGATGGATGATTGCTGCCTAATACTGGCGAGCTCTTTAATGGCATCGAGTGTTTCACTGACATAGCATTCCAGATCCCAGTGTTTGTGGGCGATTAGGGGGTTGCGCCAACTCAGACTGTAGACCTGAAAACCCTGCTTAAGAAGGTAATGTACCAGGCTGTTTTTGCCCTGTAAGTCGCACAGGTAAAAGCGGTTTACCGGCGATGGAATGATGAGTAGTGGGATGCGATGAACAGAGGTTGTCACAGGGGTGTATTGAATTAATTCCAGCATATTAGTGCGGTGGATGATCGCTCCAGGGGTGGCGGCGATCTGTTTGCCAGCCTTGAGCTGCTTGTTCGAGCCGTTGTCGGTCGGAAGCATGTGGGTAAGCAAATCATTGGTCATGCGGTGCAGGTCGTGAATCAGACTGGCACCACGGCTTTCATAGGCATGCTGAACAGGACAGTTGCCCGGATTGCTATTGGGCGCGAGCGCGAGGATCAGCTGATCAACGGCACTGTGCAGGTGTTGCTTCTGAAGCGCGTTGGTGGCGATATCCTTAACGTGAGCTCTGAGTGTGTCACACCAGTTAAGATAGGCCTGCATGGAGGCGCGATAAACAGCGTTCTGGTTCCAGATGGCATCATTGAAGCGCGGATCATCTTGAGGTGGCGCAATGTTAGATTCGCCACGAATAATACGAGCGAAAGCATCGTCGCAGGCAATAAACTGTGGCGTAAATAACAAGGGTAGGGAAATGCCCGAACTGGCTAGCTCGTGGCACATGGCACGGCTGCCTAACAGACGCTTCCCCGGTTTTTCGCGATAATCAGTCACTGCTTCACATCCTGTTGAAACTGGGGGCATGAGCTGCTAACGAACGATAAGATTTTGAAAAGTAAGAATAAAGTTCGTTGTTCTAAGTGATTATTATCAATTTTATACAGGTAACTAGTCAAATGATCGGTTATAGAACTCATTTGACGACTATCCAGGTTGGGGTTGTTTAATGCTTCGAGGCGCAAGCCCGGTAATAGAAAATCGAATTGGTGGCTTATGAATGTGTATTGCTTGCGCTCAAGGTCAAATCCCCAAACCACTCCATCAATGGAATCTATGAGCAATTCTAGCTGTTGCTGAGATGTTTTTTGGTTTTTTATCATGTACGTTCAGGCACGGATAGGCATTGACTTGCGGTGTCCTGACGCACCTGTTCCCTGTAGGTGCAGTAATTTAATCTTTTGACGGTTTTACAATTAAAGACGAGGTGTCGCGGGCCCAGAAACCAGCGCTACTCTATGTAATAGAGTAGCTTTAAACGGGAGCTGTGAAGAAAAGAAAGCGGGCGAGATGTGTTATTTCGAACGGTTAAGAGCTTGTTTGGCGAGGTCTTTCAGGGCTGCGCGAAAACTATTATCTGGCAGGTTGTCCAATTGCTGGATAGCCATGTCGGCTTCGTGTTCGGCTTTATTTTGTGTATAAGCTAAAGCATCGGAGTTTTTCACTAGAGCTATGATCTTGGCAGTGTCTTCGGTGCGGTTTTCCAAGACTGCTTCGCGGATCAGTTTGGCGTCTTCGGGTGAGCTGTTTTGCAGGGTGTGAATCAAGGGCAGGGTCATCTTGCCTTCGGCCAAGTCGTCGCCAACATTTTTGCCCATTTCTTCGGCTTCACCGTTGTAATCAAGCAGGTCGTCAATAAGCTGGAAGGTCATGCCAAGATGGGCGCCGTAGTTTTTCAGAGCGGTTTGTTGTTCGCTGCTTACGCCAGACAAAATGCCTGCTGTTTCGGCGGAGGCCTCAAACAGAATGGCGGTTTTGGCCTGAATAACATCGCGATATTGCTGTTCTGTTAGATCAGGGTTTCGCGCATTGGTTAGTTGTTGAACTTCGCCTTCGGCAATTTGATTGGTGCAGTTCGCCATGATAGCCATGATGGGAAGGTCAGCCAGTTGCACCAGCATTTGGAATGCGCGTGAATACAGGAAGTCCCCTACCAATACGCTGGGCGCATTACCAAACACGGCGTTGGCGGTGGAGCGGCCACGGCGTAATTCGGACATATCGACAACATCGTCGTGTAACAATGTGGCGGTGTGCAGAAATTCAATAATAGTGGCAAGCAGGATGTGATCCTGGCCCTGATAATCGCAGCATTTTGCGGCGAGTAATACCAGTAATGGACGAACCCGTTTGCCGCCACTGTCCACCAGATACTGACTAATGGTTTCCACCAAATCCACGTCGGAATGGAGTTGATCCAGAATCAGTTGGTTGACGGCGGAAAAGTCATCTTCAACTACGTTAAATATGCGTTTTGGATCCATCTGCAAAGCGTGCCAAGTGTCAGTAAATAAAGGCCTCGAATACTAGGGTGCAGGGCCTTGACTGTCAATATTGTGGCGGGGAAAATGGCGTCTCTGAGCAGGTGAAGCAAAAAACCGTTAAATATGCTGTGTAAATAGTGTTTTCAGCTTGCCTGATTCGTAATCATACCGTAAAATCTCGCCCCCTACTGACCTCACCTATTTCTTTTTTATATGTTAAATGGGGCTGAGCAGCACACAGTCCGCTGCCGAGGTGAAGGACTGATTATAGAATGTCTGAGCTTTGAAGACTGCGGCGGCGGCGCTTAGGCACAAAAGGTTTTTGGAGAAGTTTATGTACGCAATTATTCAAACTGGTGGTAAACAGTACCGCGTGACAGAAGGTCAAACTCTGCGCGTTGAGAAATTGGATCTGGAAACAGGTGCCAATGTAGATTTCGGTCAAGCTCTGCTAGTAAGTGCAGGCGATGACGTTAAGATCGGCGCTCCTTTTGTTGAAGGAAGCCAGGTTAGCGGTGAAGTTGTTGAACATGGTCGTCACAAGAAAGTGAAAATCATGAAGTTCAAACGCCGTAAGCACCATATGAAAACTATGGGCCATCGTCAGTGGTTTACAGAAGTTAAAATCACTGGAATTAAGTAACTTATTAAACGCATTTATTTAGCGTAAGTATTAGGAGTAAGGTATGGCTCACAAGAAAGCTGGTGGTAGTACCAATAACGGACGCGATTCGGAATCGAAACGACTCGGCGTCAAACGTTTTGGTAGTGAAGTAGTTAAAGCGGGTAACATCATCGTTCGTCAGCGTGGAACACGTTTCCACCCGGGTTCAAACGTAGGCTGTGGTAAAGACCACACGTTGTTTGCACTGAAAGACGGCGTTGTAAAATTTGAAGTGAAAGGTAAGACAAATCGCAAATACGTAACAGTAGAAGCGACTGCCTAAGCACTGGCAAGTTTGAAAAAACCCCGCACTGCGGGGTTTTTTTTTGTCCGAGGTTTGATGGCTAACAAGTCATGCGAGCAATACCGGATTTTTTTATACAAGAGTTGTTGATACACTGTCGCCATGAAATTTATAGATGAAGCAAGTATTACGGTAGAAGCGGGCAAAGGTGGCAATGGTTGCCTGAGCTTTTTACGTGAAAAATATCGCCCTGAGGGCGGTCCCGATGGAGGTGATGGAGGTGATGGTGGCGCTGTGTATATGGAAGCGACCGATGCCCTCAACACGCTGGTGGACTTCCGCTTTCAGCCGCGTTATCGCGCGGAGTCCGGTAAGCCGGGCAAAGGTCGTAATTGCACCGGTGCCAGTGCCGATGATTTAACCATGGTTGTGCCGGTAGGTACTACCGTGATTGATCAGGACACCTTGGAAGTGCTGGTGGATTTTACTGAGCATGGTCAGAAAGTAATGGTCTGCAAAGGCGGATTCCACGGTTTGGGTAATACCCGTTTCAAATCCAGTGTGAATCGTACTCCGCGCCAAACTACCAATGGTACGCCGGGCGAAATTCGTAATATTCGTCTTGAGTTGAAGGTGATGGCTGACGTTGGTCTGTTAGGTTTGCCTAATGCTGGTAAATCGACCTTTATTCGCGCAGTCTCTGCCGCTAAGCCGAAAGTGGCTAATTATCCTTTCACCACCCTGGTGCCAAACCTGGGTGTCGTCAGTCTGAGCAAGCATCGCAGTTTTGTGATTGCCGATGTGCCAGGCATTATCGAAGGCGCCGCTGAGGGTGCCGGGCTGGGTTTCCAGTTCCTGCGTCACGTATCGCGTACGCGTTTGCTGCTACACATTGTTGATATGGCTCCCTTCGACGACACTGATCCAGCCGATGCGGTGGATTGTATCAGTGAAGAGCTGGAAAAATTCAGTCCGACACTAGCTAAACGTGATCGTTGGCTGGTACTGAATAAGCTGGACATGTTACCCGAAGATGAGCGTGAGCAACGTTGTCAGGAAGTGCTGGATCGCTTGCAGTGGGAAGGCCCGGTTTATCGCGTGTCAGCTATTCAAAGCGAAGGCACCGAAGCGCTGTGCTATGAAGTTATGAGTTATATCGAAGAGCGCAATCGTGATGAGGCCGAAAATCCTGAGTTGGCCGAGCTGGAGCGTCAGCATAAAGCCGATATGGAAGAGGAGGCGCGCGCTTGTATTCGTGCATATCATGAAGCCCGTATGCGTCGTAAAAGAGGCGAGTCTGACGACGATGATGATGACGATTTTGATGACGACGACTATGATGTCGAAGTTGAGTACGTGCCCTAGCAGACTGCTGGAAAGCTATCTGCGTGGACTCTGTGGCGTTAAAGTTAGTCTCAAAATGCTCATTTATAAGTTATAAACTCCGCTTTTTCGACTAACTTTGCCTTGCATAGACTGCCTCGAAAACGCTTTTCAACAATCTGTAATTTATTACATTGCCTGTAAATAAAAGAGGTTGGTGAGTGAGCCTGCAAAACGAATGGCAAAAAATTAGTAAATCACGCCGCTGGGTTGTGAAAATTGGCAGTGCCCTGTTAACCGCCGATGGGCAGGGTCTGGATACAGAATCCATTGCCGATTGGGTGGCGCAGCTGGCCTGGTTGCGTCAGCAGGGCCTGGAAATTGTGCTGGTATCTTCTGGTTCAATTGCCGAAGGCATGACTCGTCTGGGTATGACGACTCGCCCGAAAGAGGTGCATCGCCTTCAAGCGGCCGCTGCCGTTGGTCAAATGGGGTTGGTGCAAACCTACGAATCTAATTTCCAGAAGTACCAAATGCACACCGCGCAAATTCTACTGACCCATGATGACCTTTCTAGTCGCCAACGTTACCTGAACGCCCGCAGCACCATTCGTGAATTGCTGAAGCTGGGTGTGATCCCGATTATTAATGAAAACGACACCATTGTGACCGACGAGATTCGTTTTGGTGACAATGACTCGTTGGGTGCGCTGGCAGCCAATCTGGTTGAAGCCGACACCCTGGTGATCCTGACAGATCAGCTCGGGCTGCACCGTAGTGATCCTCGTAAAAATCCCGATGCCCCCGTTGTTTCCGAAGCCTATGCCCATGATGAGGAGCTAACTGTCATGGCGGGCGGCAGTGCCGGTGCGCTGGGGCAGGGCGGTATGGCAACAAAAGTTAACGCTGGTCGTTTAGCTGCCCGTTCCGGGGCATGTACGATTATTGTCGGCGGTCGTCAGGAAAATGTGCTCAAGCGTCTTTATCAAGGAGAACGCCTTGGCACGTTGCTGGTGCCTGATCTTGAAAAGCAGGCAGCGCGTAAGCAGTGGCTAGCCGGGCACCTGCAAGCCAAAGGTACGCTGGTGCTGGATGATGGCGCGGTTCGTGTGCTCAAACAAAAGGGTAGAAGCCTGTTGTCAGTCGGTGTTGCCAGTGTTCGCGGTAACTTTGTGCGTGGCGACATGGTGACCTGTGAAAGCCCAAGCGGCGAGCGTGTTGCTCGTGGGCTGGCGAACTACAACAATGTTGAAGCACAGAAGATTTGTGGAAAACCCAGCGCCGAAATCGAAAAGCTGTTGGGTTATGTTAGTGAGCCGGAGTTGATTCATCGGGATAATTTAGTCGTATTCTGATTCTGTTGTTGTGAATAAGGTGTTCAATTCGCGGTCACGGACTGAGATGTGCGATTTTGAAGAGAAAAAATATCCTAGATAAACCACGCTGCGGCGTGGTCAATCACAATATTGATTGTGTATTCCGTGGTGTGTCTTTCAATTGAAACCCTACCTGATCTGCCTCCTTCTGTTATAGGATTTCTCCGACACTCTGAAATGGGTGTCGTCACTATTTTTACCGCTGAATATTTATATCGATTTTATGCTGCGGAAAAGCGGCAAGGCTTTATCTTTAGTTTTTACGGAATTATAGATTTGCTGGTTATTTTGCCGTCGGCACTTTCTGCGATAAGGTGGCAACAGGAATCGGAAGAGAAATAGCAGGCATAAAAAAACCGGAACATGTCCGGTTTTTTTATGTGCGGCGCAACCTAAGTTGCGCGACTGAACAGATTAAGCAGCTTTAAGTGCTTTAACCTTAGTGTTCAGGCGGCTTTTCCAGCGCGCAGCTTTGTTCTTCTTGATGATGCCTTTGTTAACCATGGTGTCAACTTTAGGCACTGCAGCTACGAAGGCAGCTTGTGCAGCTTCGTATTCGCCAGATGCAATAGCAGCGATAACTTGTTTAACGGAAGTACGCACCATTGAACGCAGGCTTGCGTTGTGAGCCCGACGTTTTACTGTTTGGCGTGCGCGTTTTTTAGATCCAGGGTTGTTTGCCACAGTTTGGCTCCTCGGTGAATAATTAAATTAGTTCGAAATTCATTTTAAATTTCAGGGCGCGAACTATGCCTCGTCGAACTTTTGATGTCAATGCTTTTGTGGCTTTGACGGGGTGTTTTACTGGCGCGCATTGTAACTTGTTTTTGCTGGTGATTGTGAGGGAAAGATTCCTCCTGATTTATCGGAATGATAAAAAGTAGAAAATGTCATTTCGACCATGAGGGAAAAATCTTGTTTTTGTGGTCTGAGGGCCGGCTGTCATGATTGAAAATGGCTGTTGCCTCAATTGCCGCTCGCTGGTGAAAACGCAGCGATAACGCTATGATGCGGCAAACTCCAGAATGACAGAAGCAGCGTCGAAAATAATGCAAGAAGACAATCAGCAGTCGCCTGCGCCTCGCGTTAAAAAAAGCTCCAAACTTAAGTCCACGGGTGTTGTGGGCGGCTGCACGATGCTGTCGCGCATTCTCGGTTTGGTGCGTGATATTGTGATTGCGCATTTTGTTGGTGCTTCAGCCAGCGCGGATGCCTTTTTTGTCGCCTTTAAAATCCCTAATTTTCTGCGTCGTTTGTTTGCCGAAGGTGCCTTTGCGCAGGCCTTTGTGCCGGTGCTGTCGGAATATCAGGGTAAGCGCGATCAGGCAGCGATCAAATCGCTAATTGATCATGTGTCGGGTACGCTGGGTTTGACGCTGGTAATGTTGACGGCCATTGGTATCGTTGCAGCGCCGCTGCTCGCCATGTTGTTTGCGCCGGGTTTTGTGCAGTTTGAAGAGAAAATGGCGCTGACTTCTGATTTGTTGCGACTGACATTTCCCTATTTGTTGCTGATTTCCCTGACTGCCTTTGCGGGCTCGGTGTTGAATAGTTACGGACGATTTGCAGTGCCAGCCTTTACGCCGGTGTTGCTGAACCTGTCGCTGATTGGCTGTGCGTTATTCATGGCTCCGATGTTGGATAATCCGGTGATGGCGCTGGGCTGGGGTGTATTGATCGCTGGGGCTGTGCAGCTGTTGTTCCAGCTACCGTTCCTTGCGCGGTTGCATTTGCTGCCAAGGCCGCGTGTTGATCGTCGGCACGAGGGCGTGCGCAAGATTATTAAGTTGATGATTCCTGCGCTGTTTGGTGTGTCGGTGAGTCAGATTAACCTGCTGCTGGATACCGTGCTGGCGTCGTTCCTGCAAACGGGCAGCGTGTCCTGGCTGTATTATTCCGATCGTTTGGTGGAATTGCCGTTGGGTATTTTTGGCATTGCCATCGCTACGGTGATTCTGCCAAGTCTGTCGCGCCAGCATATTAGTGAATCGGCTGAACAATTCCGTGCCACGCTGGATTGGGCGTTGAAATTAGTTTGCTTGTTGGCGGTGCCGGCAGCGCTGGCGTTGTTTGTGTTGGCCGAACCGCTGATTATGACGCTGTTCCAGTACGGGGCGATGACAGCTCATGACGTGACGATGGCGGCGATGAGTCTGCGCGCCTACTCGGTTGGCTTGCTGGCCTTTATGCTGATTAAAGTGTTGGCGCCGGGTTATTACTCGCGTCAGGACACCAAAACCCCCGTGAAAATTGGCATGTGGGCTATGGCCGCTAACATGGTGCTGAATTTGATTTTAATCTGGCCGTTGCAGCATGCCGGTCTTGCCTTGGCGACCTCCATTTCAGCCTTTTTGAATGCAGGGCTGTTGTTTATTGGCTTGTATCGTCTGGGCGTTTATCGGCCGCAGGCGGGTTGGGGTGTTTTAGGTCTGAGATTGCTATTGGCTAACGCCGCAATGGTGCTGGTTATTGTGTGGTTAGGAAGTCTGTCGGCTGGTTGGCTGGAGTGGTCGGTTTGGCAGCGTGCCTGGCAGTTGGGTATTTTGTGCGTGGCTGGCGCTTCAGTTTATTTTATTACCTTATTTGCCGCAGGGTTGCGCCCTCGACATTTGCGCCACTAGCGGACGACTAAATTACTTCTTCACGCCAGAAAAACCGTATTCGCATCAAGGTGGATAGGCTATAATCGGCCTTTTTTTGCGGATGAACAAAGACGGACTATGGAGCTGATCAGAGGCCTGCACAATTTAGACGTTTACCGGCGTAAGTTTCCGGCGCAGCAATGTGTGCTGACCATCGGTAATTTTGACGGCGTGCACTGTGGCCATCAAATGATTTTGCGTCAGCTGCGCGAAAAGGCCAGTGAGCTGAATTTGCCAGCGACGGTGTTGATTTTTGAGCCGCAACCGCTGGAGTATTTTGCCGGTCAGGGCGCGCCAGCACGCCTGACGCCATTCCGTGAAAAAGTCCGTCTGCTTGCCGAGTTCGGTGTTGATACGGTGATTTGCCTGCACTTTACCGAAACGCTGCGTTGTCAGTCGGCGCATGCCTTCGTTAAAGATATTCTGGTTGATAGTCTGGGTGTACAGCACCTGACGGTTGGTGACGATTTCCGTTTTGGCTGTAAGCAAAGCGGTGATTTTCAGATGTTGGAACAGACCGGTGAACGCTACGGTTTTGGTGTCGCAAAAACCCATACGCTGGAAATTAGCGGTGAGCGGGTGAGCAGCACGGCGGTTCGCAACGCGCTTAACTGTAGCGATTTTGCTCTGGCCGAGCAGTTGTTGGCGCGCCCCTATGCAATTTCTGGCCGTGTGATGTACGGTCAGCAATTGGGCCGCACCATTGGTGTGCCCACAGCCAATTTGGCCCTGAAGGGTAAAAAAGCGCCGCTGGAAGGTGTGTTTGCGGTTGAAGTTGCGGGCTTGGAAGCAAACAAACTGGTGCAGGGTGTGGCGAATGTTGGCGTGCGCCCTACGGTGGGCGGCAAGGTGCCGGTGTTGGAAGTTCACCTGTTTGATTTTGATGCCAATATTTACGGTGAGAATATCCGTGTGGTTTTCCGTAAGAAAATTCGCGATGAACAAAAATTTGATGGATTGGATGCGCTGAAGCAGCAAATCCAGCTGGATATCAGCAGTGCGCGCAAACACTTTGGCGCGGGCTAGCAGAAACTATTTCAAGCGCGCCCTGTAGGGCGACGTTTTCGATTGAAACTAAATATACTGAATAAATCATGAGCAACTACAAAGATACCCTGAACCTCCCCAAAACGGCGTTTTCCATGAAGGCGAACCTGTCACAACGTGAGCCGCAAATGCTCAAGCGTTGGACAAAAGAGGGGCTGTACGAACAAATTCGTACGGCTCGAGCCGGATGCGAGAAATTTATTCTGCATGATGGCCCTCCCTATGCCAACGGGGACATTCATATTGGTCACGCGGTAAACAAGGTGCTCAAGGATATCGTCATTAAATCCAAAACCCTGAGCGGTTTTGACGCACCTTACGTGCCGGGTTGGGATTGTCATGGCCTGCCGATTGAGCACAAGGTTGAGACTAAAATCGGTAAAGCCGGTACTAAAGTCGATCACAAGACCTTCCGTCAGAAATGCCGTGAATACGCGCGCAAACAGGTGAATGGCCAGCGTGAAGATTTTATTCGTCTGGGTGTGTTAGGTGAGTGGCAAAATCCTTACCTGACCATGGATTTCGATGTTGAAGCCAACATCGTTCGCGCGCTGGGTAAAGTGGTTGAAAATGGTCACTTACATCGCGGTTTTAAACCGGTTTACTGGAGTGTGGTCGGCGCCTCAGCATTGGCTGAAGCCGAAGTGGAATATCAGGATAAAACCTCCTTCTCCATCGACGTACGTTTCCCTGTTGCTGACGAAGCGGCGTTTCTGAGTGCTGCCAATTGTGGCGCAGGCGAGGGTCCGCTGAGCGTGGTGATCTGGACCACAACGCCTTGGACGTTGCCTTCTAACCAGGCGGTGTCTTTGCATGCTGAACTGGATTATGTGGTTGTACAGTGTGATGCCGGTCAGGGCGTTGAGCGCATGGTGCTGGCAGAAGGTTTGATGGAAGGCGTTTTACAGCGTAGCGGTACCGAAAGCCATGAAGTAATTGGCCGGTTCAAAGGTGAAGTGCTGGAAGGCTTGAAACTACAGCATCCGTTTTATGATCGTCAGGTGCCGGTGTTATTAGGTGACCACGTGACGTTAGAGGCCGGTACGGGCGCTGTGCATACCGCACCTGATCACGGCGCAGACGATTTTGTAGTCGGCCAGAAATACGGCATCGGCACATTGAATCTGGTCAATGAACACGGCATCTTCCGCGACAGCACTGAGCTGTTTGCTGGAGAGCACGTTTACAAGGTCGATCCGCTGGTGGTTGAAACCTTAAAAGAACAGGGCCGTTTGCTGTGTGAAAGCAAGATCACGCACAGTTTTCCGCATTGCTGGCGCACCAAAACGCCGCTGATTTTCCGTGCCACGCCACAGTGGTTCGTGAGCATGACGCAGAACAATTTACTGGCCGATGTGAAAAGTGCTGTTGAGAATATTCGCTGGGAGCCTAGCTGGGGCCGCGCGCGTATCGATGGCATGCTCGATAGCAGTCCAGACTGGTGTATTTCTCGTCAGCGTACCTGGGGCGTTCCTATCACGCTGTTTGTACACAGCGAAACGCTGGAATTACATCCTGAAACATCTCGCCTGTTTGAAGAAGTTGCCGTCAGAATAGAAAAGGTCGGCATGGATGCCTGGTTTGATCTCGATGCCAAAGAGCTGTTGGGTGACGAGGCTGATGAGTACATCAAAATTACCGATACGCTGGACGTCTGGTTTGATTCCGGTGTGACGCATCACTCGGTATTGCGTCAACGCGATAACCTGCAATTCCCGGCTGATTTGTATCTGGAAGGCTCGGATCAACACCGAGGCTGGTTCCAATCTTCGTTGAAAACATCGATGGCGATTAATGGCTGCGCACCCTATAAAACAGTGCTGACGCACGGTTTTGTGGTGGACGCTAAGGGTCACAAAATGTCCAAGTCGAAGGGCAATGTGATGTCACCACAGAAGGTGGCGAACGAGCTGGGCGCCGATATTTTGCGTCTGTGGGTTGCTGCGACAGATTTCAGTGGCGAGATGAGTGTGTCCGATGAGATTCTCAAACGTTCAGCTGATTCCTACCGCCGTATCCGTAATACCGCGCGCTTCTTTCTGTCGAACTTGAACGGTTTTGATCCGGCGACAGATTTGGTTCCAGCCGAAGATATGCTGGCGCTGGATCGCTGGGCCTTGGATCGTGCGGCGCAGTTGCAGGATGAAATTATCTACGCCTATGACAATTACCATTTCCACCAGATCTACCAGAAGCTGCATAACTTCTGCGTGGTCGACATGGGTGGCTTCTATCTGGATATCATTAAGGATCGCCAGTACACCGCTAAGTCTGACGGTATCGCGAGACGTTCGGCGCAGACTGCCTTGTACCATTTGTCGGAAGCTTTTGTGCGCTGGATCGCACCAATTTTAAGTTTTACGGCGGATGAAATCTGGGATCAAATCCCGGGCGAACATAACGAACCTGTCTGGGTTGCTCATTGGTATGATCAACTGCCACGTCTTGATGGTGGCCAGTTTAGTTCAGCCGATTGGCAGCAGGTGATGGCTGTGAAAAACGCCGTTAATAAAGTATTAGAAGCGGCCCGTACGGCTGGCGACATTGGATCCAGCCTGGATGCTGAAGTGGTATTGCACTGCGCACCAGAACTGAAAACGTTGCTGGATCAGTTGCAGAATGAGCTGCGCTTTGTATTGATCACCTCCGGTGCTGAAGTGGTTGCGGGCGATGCTAATTCTGAAACTACAGGCGAAGAAACCGAAGTCGAAGGCCTGCGCGTTGCGCTTAAGGCTTCCGAGCACGCGAAGTGTGATCGCTGCTGGCACCGTCGTGAAGATGTAGGCACTAGTGCTGAGCATCCTGAATTGTGCGGACGCTGTGAAGACAATATTGTCGGTGACGGTGAGACGCGTCTTTTTGCCTAGTATGAGCGCGTTATGTAGGTCAGGCTCAGCGTGCCCCGTTTTACAAGGTGAATTGCGGCATAACCACAAGAGAGGGTGCCCTGGGGCATCGGGCATCAGCGTGCCCCGTCTTATCGGGTATAGCTTGACATGTAAGGCTGAAGCCTTGCCCACAAATCAGAGTAAGCCATGATACTCGCGGCACGTGGAAAGCTGGCTTGGTTATGGGTCAGCGCCTTGGTTGCTGTGCTGGATCAGCTGACTAAATATCTGGCCACTGCCAACCTGGAGTATGCTCGTCCCATCGAGTTGCTGCCGGTTTTTGACCTGACTCTGCTACACAATACCGGCGCGGCGTTCAGCTTTCTGGCCAGTGCCGGTGGTTGGCAGCGCTGGTTTTTTGCGTTACTGGCTAGTGTAGTGAGTGTGGTTTTGGTGGTGTGGATTAAACGCCTCAAGGCACACGAAACCTGGTTAGCGATCGCCTTAGCATTAGTGCTGGGCGGCGCGTTGGGTAATCTTTATGACCGCGTAGTTTTAGGTTACGTGGTTGATTTTATTTCTGTTCATTATCAGCAGCGCTATTTTCCGGCCTTTAATTTGGCGGATTCGGCGATTACCGCCGGTGCAATCATGCTGATAATCGACACGCTTTGGCTTTCACGCCGGCAATCTTCATTAGGACAAAATAACGATGAGTGAAAATAATTTGGCAATTGGTGCCGGTACGCAGGTGACTCTGCACTTTGCATTAACATTGACAGGTGGCGATGTCATCGACTCGACTTTTGATAAAGAACCTGCGGTGTTTGTGGTCGGCGACGGTCAATTATTACCCGGTTTTGAAGAGCAGCTGATAGGTTTGGTTGCTGGTGAGGAAAAGAGTTTTGAAATTCTGCCGGAAAATGGTTTTGGTATGCCCAATCCCAATAACCGTCAGATCATGTCGGTGGATATGTTTGGTCCAGAAATGGAGTTGAGCGAAGGTTTGATGGTGTCCTTTGCGGATGCTAATAAACAGGAGTTGCCCGGTATGATTGTTGCCATTGAAGAGGGCAAGGTCGAGGTGGATTTTAATCATCCGCTAGCGGGTAAAGACATTACCTTTGATGTGAAAATTCTGGACGTTGAGCCGGTTAAGTTAGACGGTTAAAAATCTGTTATACGAAATGAAGCATTGTCATTTCGAGTGGAGCGAGAAATCTTAAGCTTGTAAAAGATTTCTCCCGTTCGCTTACCCCACCGGGCACAAGCGGAATGACAGAGCCTTTTATCGGACCGCTAAGGTCCAAGTAGTCATATTATGAAAATCAAACTCGCCAACCCTCGCGGCTTCTGTGCCGGTGTTGATCGTGCTATTGAAATTGTGAATCGTGCCCTGGAAATTTTTGGTGCGCCAGTTTATGTGCGTCATGAGGTGGTGCATAACCGTTACGTGGTGGATGATCTTTGTAATCGTGGTGCCGTATTTGTCGAAGAGTTGCATGAAGTGCCCGATGATGCGCTAGTTATTTTTAGTGCACACGGTGTGTCGCAGGCTGTTCAGCAGGAAGCCAAAGATCGTGGTCTAAAGGTCTTTGATGCCACCTGTCCGCTGGTGACAAAAGTGCACATGGAGGTTACCAAATTCAGTCGTGCCGGGCAGGAATGTATTTTGATCGGACATGCCGGTCACCCCGAAGTGGAAGGCACGATGGGTCAGTACGACAATGGCAAAGGCGGTGACATGTATCTGGTACAGGATGTTGCCGGTGTCGCTGAGTTGCCGGTAAAAAATCCCGAATATCTGGCCTTTGTGACTCAAACCACGCTGTCCGTGGATGATACGGCTGACATTATTGACGCCCTGCGTGCGCGCTTCCCGAATATCGAAGGCCCACGTAAAGACGATATCTGCTACGCCACACAAAACCGTCAGGATGCCGTGAAGGTGCTGGCTAATGAGTCGGATGTTGTGTTGGTTGTTGGTGCAGCTAACAGCTCCAACTCCAATCGTTTGCGTGAACTATCCGATCGTCTCGGAACTACCGCTTATTTGATTAACGACGCGACAGAAATCGAGCTGCAATGGCTGGAAGGTGTATCGCAAATAGGTGTGACGGCAGGTGCCTCTGCGCCACAAATTTTGGTGGATCAGGTGATTGAGCGTTTGCAGGAGCTTGGCGGCGTTGGGCCGGAGGAGCTGGCCGGGCGTGAGGAAAATATTACCTTTACCTTGCCGAAGGAATTGCGTTTAAAGCCGGTGGGTTAATGATTTGTGGGTGAGCTTTATATCAAGTTTATTCGCGCAGTTCTTCATAACAACTTTTCATAAATCGCGGCGAGCAGATCGCTAAAAAAATTAAATCCTCGCAACCCGTATTAGTCATGCGTTGGCGGCACATGGCTGGAATAAATGCCATGTCGCCTGGGTTGAGTTCTCGAGCGGGCAAGTCACCCACCTCAACAAGTCCTTTGCCACTGATGATTACGTAGCGTTCTGACGTGTCCTTTAGACGGTGCCATTGGGTTGTGATGCCGGGTTCAATTCTCGCCCTTGCAATGGAAACATCGGGATCATCATCACTGTTGCACAACTCCGTGATAAAACATTTTTCTGAGGTATAAAATTCGTCATCCAAAGTTTGGTTTTTTATAAAGGCTTTCATCTTTATTCGATGCCAAACTTCTTCAAGCGATGGCGAATCTGTCGAAACGACATGCCCAGCTTTTCAGCTGCGGCTGTGCGATTCCAGCGCGTTTCTTCCAGCGCCTTGAGAATGGCCTGCTTTTCGATTCCTTCCAGATAGTTATCCAGTGTGCTGCCTTCGGTAGTCGGTGCAGGTGTTGGTTCGGCGGTAGCCGTTGCTACGGGCGCGGCGGCGTTAGTGGGTGTACAAGCGGGGGTTATTTCAGTGGGACGCAGCTGTAAATCGTCGACATCAATCACATTGTTTTCACACAGGGTATAGGCGCGTTCCAGGGTGTTTTCCAGTTCCCGCACGTTGCCGGGGAAGCTGTAATTTTGCAGAGTGCTGAGCGCGGCCGGACTAAGCTGTGCCGCGGCTGTGGCATTGTTTTGTCCCAGTTTTTGTAGGAAGAAGTCGGCGAGCAGGGCGATATCCTCCTGCCGTTGACGCAGGCTGGGCACGTTAATTTCAATCACGTTGATACGGTAGAACATATCCTGGCGGAAATTACCGTTTTCTACTTCCTTGGTCAGATTCTTATGGGTAGCGCTGAGGATACGGATATCCAGCGTTTCTTCCTTTTGTGAGCCGACGGGGCGCACGGTTTTTTCCTGAATGGTGCGTAGCAGTTTGACCTGCATGTGCAGCGGCAGGTCGGCGACTTCATCAAGAAAAAGGGTGCCGCCCTGAGCGCTTTGAAACAGGCCGATCTTATCGGTGATTGCGCCGGTGAAGCTGCCCTTTTTGTGGCCGAAGAATTCGCTTTCCATTAATTCGGTAGGGATGGCTCCGCAGTTAACCGGCACAAAGGGCGCGTCGGAACGTGAGCCGAATTGATGAATCATGCGTGCGACCAGCTCTTTGCCTGAGCCCGATTCGCCGCTGATATAAACCGGTGCCTGGCTGCGAGCAACCTTGGTGATTTGGCCGCGTAATTTCTGAATCGCCGCAGACTGACCGAGCAGTTCGGAGTTGCTGTTTTGTGTTTCGATCTCGGCGCCGGTGTTGCTTTGCAGCTTCAGGGCTTGCTGCACCATGTCACGCAGGCGAGGTAATTCCACTGGCTTGGAGACAAAATCAAAGGCACCCAGTTTGAGTGCCTCGATGGCGGTGTCAATACTGCCAAAGGCAGTAATAACGGCGACGGGTGTTTCCGGGTGCTTTTGCTGAATATGCGCCACTAAATCAAGACCATTGCCATCGGGCAGGTGCATATCGGTCAAACAGAGGTCGAAGCTTTGTTCGCTCAGTAGCTGGTAGGCGGTGCTCAGATTAGCAGCCTGCAGGGTATCAATGCCCATGCGCATCAGGGTGATGGCCAGCAATTCCAGAATGGCGGGTTCATCATCAATGAGTAGCGCGGTGTGATTGGTCATGGTTAATGAGCCGTCTGAGAGTGAGGGAAAATTATACGGAAACAACAGCCGTCTTGGTAAGAGGCAATGTGGTCAAGGCGGGCATTATTAGCCTGACAAAGTTCTCGTGAAATATAAAGACCAAGGCCGGTGCCGGTACGTTCAGTGGTGTAAAAAGGCTCGAACAGGCGTGAGGCGGTGGCTTCATCAATGCCGGGGCCGTCGTCGATAATGTCCAAATAGGGTTGCCCGGTGTCAGCGCGCAGACCCGCTTTAAGGTGAATAGTGGCCTTGCCGGTTTTTTGCAGGCTATAGCGTAGGCCGTTGTGGCAGAGGTTGTTGAGTACCTGTTGTAACTGTCCGCTATCAAAACGAATGTCGAGCTGTTCCGGCTCAACGATTACGGAAAAGTCACCCTGCGCGGTTTCGGTCTCGTTAAAGCTGCAACTGAACTCGTTTAGCCAATCCAGCATGTTGATTTGCTGTGGTGATGGCGGGTGGCGGCGCGACAGCTCTAGAACATTTTCGATGGTGTCATTCAGGCGAATGGAGTGTTCGTGAATGATGTTGCTGAGATGTTGGTCGGCGGCGTCCAGTGCTTCGGATTCCCCTAAGAGTTGGGCGGCGTGACTGATGGCGCCCAGCGGATTACGGATTTCATGGGCAATACTGGCGGTTAGCTGCCCTAATGAAGCTAGTTTTAGTTGCTGGGCCTGCTGCAGGGCTTTGCTGTTGTCTTCGAGGAAAATCAGGATGCTAGATTGGCCCTGTTGCTGCAGCGAAGCAAAGTTGGCCTGCACTTCTGGATTGTCTGCGGCTGTTCGAAAGGGGCTGGTACGACGTTGATTGTTTTGTAGCCACATTTGTAACCGATCTAATAACGGTGTTGGCAGATGCATAGTTTGCGTGCTGGCATCGGGGCTGTTTTCAACCAGCAGCAGTTCCTGTGCCGCTTCGTTCATCATCTCCACTTGACCGTTAAGGTCGCTGACGATAATGCCTGTGCGCATACGCTGGACAATCAAGCGGTTCATTTTTTCCAGTTGCACAATGTCGCTGGCTCGACGGGCGGCGAGGCGCTCGCTGCTTTGAATGCGACTGGAAATCTGGCGAATAAACAGTGCTGTGGCAAACAGGATAATGCCGAGTAATCCGGCATGTAAATAATGATGCGAGATATCAACCAATGTGGTGGCGCGATATACCTCAACAACGATGAGTGTGATGCTGGCTAATGAAGCAAATAGCAGGCTGTAACGACCGTTGAGCAGGATGCTACCAGCGGCAACGGCAAAGATCATCAGGTTGCCCAGACCACTGGCAACACCGCCGTTGGCATAGGTGAGCAGGCCAAGCACGATAATATCAATGCTGATGTTGAGTACGATTTGTTGGGGCAGCAGGGCGCGGTCGCGGCGCAATACAAAAAACAGCGCCAAGTTTAGTAGACCGTAAAAAACGCTGGTGATCAGGTACAGCGAGAGTTGCTCCAGCCCCAGAAAAACCTGACTGGTTTCGTTGAAATAACCGGAAATTAATACCAGCGACAGGGTAAGCCGATAATAGTTAAGAATGCGCAGCAAACCGATATCCTGGCGCTGGCGCGGATATTCGTGTTGTTGTCGATTCGATTGAGTCTGGCTCATTTCCAAGTCGTCATACCCTGTTTAATGAATGTGAGGTAAGTATAGACAGGGATCGGGGAGCCTATGAATAAGTTTATGGTCGCGAACGCAGTCCGTCATAAATTTGTTGAGAGGCTCCCTTCATGGGGTAGGGATGGGCTGGCGCTTATGTTGAGTTTTTTGGTAAATATCAATGAGTCGGTTTTTGACTTTATCACTGACGGCTTTGCTCTCAAGGAAATCATCTATCTCATCGTAGCTGAGGCCCAGTGCATGCTCGTCAGCTTTGCCGGGTTCTAGACATTCCAAATCGGCGGTGGGTGTTTTATGTACCAGCGAGCGTGGTGCGCCCAACGTGTCGGCTAGTTGACGAACCTGGCGTTTGCTGAGACCAAATAGCGGTGCCAGATCACAGGCGCCATCCCCCCATTTGGTATAAAAGCCGGTGATGTTTTCGGCTGAGTGGTCGGTGCCAAGTACCAGACCGTTAACCAGACCGGCTACTTCGTACTGAATGGCCATGCGCGTGCGGGCTTTGACATTGCCTTTTACAAAATCAATGGCGGCTTCGGAGGCGGTTAACAGCTGCTGACTTTGCAGTGCGCCCAACGTTTCTTCGTGAATGCCATCGCTACCAATTTTGGCGTTAACCGCCAGATTAATGGTGGGCTGAATAAACGCCAGCGCGGTTTGCGCATCGTCTTCGTCGGCCTGCACGCCATAGGGTAGACGCACGGCAATAAACTGATAAGTGTTAGTTTGATGGTCGTGGTTTAATTCTTCGATGGCGAGCTGGGCCAGGCGGCCGCAGGTGGTGGAATCAACGCCGCCGCTGATGCCGAGTACCAGATGTTTTAATCCGGATTGCTGCAGTTGGTTTTTGATAAAAGCAATGCGACGGGTGATTTCCTGCTGTGGCTCAATGACAGGTAAAACCTGCATGGCCTGGATAATTTCTGCGGCGTTCATCGGATGATTACTGTTGGCGCGGGCCTATTCGGCTGCGCCATCTTCTCCCAGCAGGCCAAAGCTCAGTCGGTTGAGCCATGAACGTTTGGTTTTAACTTCGCCTTCTTTGATGATGAGGTCGGCTTGTTTGCCTAGGCCAGCATAGTCGGGGACGTTTTTGCTCAGAATTTGTTGTGACTGTTCAGCAAGATCGGTCAGCCCTAATTGCTGATAGGACTGCACCATCAGCGCGAGGCCATCGGGCACGTAGGGTGTGGTGGGGTAGTTTTCAACCACAAAGCGGCCACGGTTGGCGGCAGCAATCCAGGCTTTACGTTTCAGATAATATTGGCCAACATGGATTTCATGGGATGCTAGCTGGTTTCGTAGGTAGATCATGCGAGCGCGGGCTTCATCGGCATATTGGCTATCTGAGTAGCGGTTCAGCAGAATACCAAAATCTACCAGGCTTTCGCGAGCCGCGCCCATGTCACGTTGGGCTGTTTCGATATTGAGGAAGCGATCAAAAAAGTCTTTGTCCTGTTGGTAGGCGGCGAGGCCTTTCAGGTAATACACGTAGTCCAGTTTTGCATGCTGAGGATGCAGGCGGATGAAGCGACTGCTGGTGGCGCGTGAGGCTTCGTAATCTGCGCTTTCATAATAGGCGTAGATTAATTCCAGCTGTACTTGCTGTGAGTAACGACCAAACGGATAACGTGATTCGAGTTCCTCCAGAAGCTCAACAGCTGTGCTATAATTGCGCGCTTTTGAGGCCTTCATGGCACTTTCGTAAAAAGCAGTTTCTGAGTTTTCAGAAAACTCTTTTTTGTCATTTGAAGAGCAGGCAGTTAATAGCAGCGCCAGACATACAAGGCTTGCCAGCGTCTTGATTGATTGTGTAATCATGATGAGGACGGGGTACCCGAAAAGTTAATGCGTATCGATTTAAATTTGCCAACCTATGTTGCCCATAATAGCAGCAAAAAAGCTGCTGTATTAAAGCATAGGTTGTTACTGAAACAAAGCGCCCGACGGTAAGTTCATTTATGCAAGAAATACATTTAAAACAACAGATTCCCGAGACCATGGCTGGCGAACGATTTGATCAGGTTGCCGCGCAATTGTTCTCGGAATATTCGCGTGCAAGGCTGCAAAGCTGGATTAAATCGGGCGAATTGACCATGGATGGAGAGGTTTATAAAGCCAAGGTTAAGGTCATGGGCGGTGAGTGGCTCGAAGTCAAAGTGACCCTTGAGGGTACAGACCGTTGGCAAGCACAGGATATTGCGCTGGATATTGTCTATGAAGACGAGGAAATACTGGTGATCAACAAGCCAGCCGGGCTGGTTGTACACCCGGCTGCTGGGCACGCCGATGGCACGCTATTGAATGCGTTGCTGTATCACGCCCCGCAGCTTGATACGGTGCCTCGCGCAGGCATTGTGCATCGATTGGATAAAGACACTACCGGCCTGATGGTGGTCGCTAAAACGTTGACGGCGCACACGGACTTGGTGAATCAATTGCAAGCACGTGAAATGGGTCGTGAATATGAGGCGGTAGCCCAGGGCGTCATGACCGGCGGCGGACGTGTTGATGAGCCGATTGGCCGTCATCCGATACATCGCAAAAAAATGGGTGTGGTGGCATCAGGCAAAGAGGCTGCGACTAATTATCAGGTGGCTGAACGTTTTCGTTCGCACACGCATGTGCGTTTGAAGCTGGAAACCGGTCGCACCCACCAGATTCGCGTGCATATGTCGCATATTAATTATCCGCTGGTTGGCGATCCTTTGTACGGTGGGCGCCCGCGTCTGCCACGTGCGGCCACTGAGGAATTGGTCACCTTTCTGCAGTCGTTTAAAAGACAGGCCTTGCATGCGCGTCGTTTGCAGCTGGTTCACCCCGTGACCTATGAAGAAATGACATGGGAAGCCGAGCTGCCAGAGGATATGCAGCAGCTGTTAGTCTTGTTGCGAGAAGACACCCAGCTTTTTGCCGATTCGCAATAAAACCCTTTTGTAGGTGAAACGGTGATTGATGCTGGCAAAAAGCTAACGATGATTACGCCCGATTGGCCTGCACCTGCTTGCGTGAAAGCGCTGGTGACGACTCGCCAGGGTGGTGTGAGTCAGGCGCCCTTTGATGGTTTTAATGTGGGGCTGCATGTCGGCGATAACCCTCCGCGTGTGCAACAAAACCGCCAGCAGCTTCAGCAATATCTGAACACTGCTTGTCAGCCGCAATGGTTGCAGCAGGTGCATGGTCGTGACGCTGTAGCCGCTAAGTCTGATGGTTCCGTTCCTGAAGCCGATGCCTGTTTTAGCAATTTACCTGGTTTACCCTGCGCTGTGATGACCGCCGATTGTCTGCCGGTGTTTTTTTGTTCTCGGCAGGGAGATAAGGTCGCCGTTGCGCATGCCGGTTGGCGGGGGTTGGCTGAGGGTGTGCTGGAAGCAACCATTGATAAGCTAAAAGTGCCACCTGCAGAATTGATGGTGTGGTTGGGGCCAGCGATTGGTCCCGAACAGTTTGAGGTGGGCGACGATGTGCGTGCGATTTTTATGGCATTTTCAGAGGCCAGTGCCGCAGCCTTTAAGCCGCAGCCAAACAAGCCTGGTCACTGGCTAGCCGATATTTATCAGCTGGCTCGTTTACGTTTAAATCAGCAGGGTGTTGATGCCATTTATGGAGGAAGCTTTTGCACCTACAGTGATGCCGAGCGTTTCTTTTCCTATCGCCGTGATGGTGTGACTGGTCGTATGGCCAGTGTTATCTGGATAGAGCCTTAGGTCTGTTTTATTTTCTTGTTGCCGTTGATGTAGATCAATAGCGTGACCTTGAATCTGTCTTGCCTGCCCCAACTTCCGTTAGTAACCCTTTGAATACGCAGCCCGGTTTATCATGGAGCCAGCTTTAGCTGCGGCAGAACTAACAGGAGAATAAGGTGAGAATCGATAAATTTACCACCCAACTACAAACCGCACTATCCGATGCCCAGTCCTTGGCTGTGGGTCGCGACCATAACTTCATCGAACCTGCACATTTATTACTGGCCATGCTTGATCAGCAAGGCGGAGCGATTGCGCCTTTGTTGCGTCAGGCGGGTTGCGATAATTCCAGTTTGCGATCTGAACTGGAATGGGCGCTTGAGGCGATGCCTCAAGTGCAGGGGCAGCAGGGTGATGTGACGGTGTCCAATGAGCTGGGGCGGGTGTTGAATGTCACCGACAAGTTGGCTCAGCAGCGTAACGATCAGTACATTTCCAGTGAGCTGGTGCTGCTGGCAATGTTTGAGGTTAAAGGCGCGGTGACACGGTTGCTGGATAAAGCAGGCGCGAAAAAGGCACCGGTGGAGCAGGCCATTGAAAAGGTGCGAGGTGGTGAGCAGGTGAATGATCCCAACGCCGAGGAAAATCGTCAGGCGCTGGATAAATACACCATTGATCTGACCGAAAGGGCGGAAGCTGGCAAATTGGATCCCGTCATTGGGCGCGATGAAGAAATTCGCCGTACCATTCAGGTGCTGCAACGCCGCACTAAAAATAACCCGGTACTGATTGGCGAGCCGGGGGTGGGTAAAACCGCCATCGTGGAGGGCTTGGCGCAGCGTATTATTAATGGCGAAGTGCCCGAAGGCTTGCAGAATAAGCGTGTTTTATCGCTGGATATGGGTAGCCTGATTGCGGGTGCTAAATTCCGTGGCGAATTTGAAGAGCGCCTCAAAGCTGTACTCAAAGAACTCGGTAAACAGGAAGGGCGGATTATTCTGTTTATTGATGAGCTGCATACCATGGTTGGCGCCGGTAAGGCTGAAGGCTCAATGGATGCCGGTAATATGCTCAAGCCGGCATTGGCGCGCGGTGAATTGCATTGTGTTGGTGCCACCACGCTGGATGAATACCGTCAGTACGTGGAAAAAGATGCGGCATTAGAGCGTCGTTTTCAGAAGGTACAAGTGGACGAGCCGTCTGAAGAGGATACTGTGGCGATTCTGCGTGGCCTGAAGGAGCGTTATGAGGTTCACCACGGTGTCGAAATTACCGATTCGGCGATCATCGCGGCGGCTAAGCTGTCGCATCGCTACATCAGCGATCGACAATTACCCGATAAGGCCATTGATTTGATTGATGAGGCCGGCAGCCGTATCCGGATGGAAATTGACTCCAAACCGGAAAGCATGGATCGACTGGATCGTCGTCTGATTCAACTCAAAATTGAGCGTGAGGCGCTGAAAAAAGATACTGATCCCGCGACGCAGAAGCGTTTGCAGGGGCTGGATGAGGAAATTGACAAGCTGGAGCGTGAATACTCCGATCTGGATGAGGTATTAAAAGCTGAAAAGGCCAGCTTGCAGGGTACTCAGCAGTATAAAAGCGAGCTGGAAAATGCCCGTATCGAACTGGAAGCGGCGCACCGTGCCAGTGACTTGGCAAAATTGTCGGAACTGCAATATGGCGTGATTCCTGAGCTCGAAAAGCAAATTGCTGAAGCGGCTGATGATAAAGATATTGAGATGACATTGTTGCGTAATAAAGTTACCGACGAGGAAGTGGCGGAAGTGGTGTCGCGCTGGACAGGTATTCCTGTTTCCAAAATGCTGGAGGGTGAGCGTGATAAATTATTGCGCATGGAGGATAGTTTGCATCAGCGCGTGATTGGGCAGGCGGAGGCTGTAGAGGCTGTGTCCAACGCAGTGCGTCGTTCTCGCGCGGGTTTGTCAGATCCCAGTCGGCCTAATGGTTCGTTTCTATTTTTAGGACCGACAGGAGTGGGTAAAACCGAGTTGTGTAAGGCGTTAGCCGAGTTTCTGTTTGATACTGAAGAGGCGATGGTGCGTATTGATATGTCCGAGTTTATGGAGAAGCATTCCGTCGCTCGCTTGATTGGCGCGCCCCCCGGTTATGTGGGCTACGAGGAGGGTGGTTATCTGACCGAAGCGGTGCGCCGCAAGCCTTATTCGGTCCTGTTGCTGGATGAGGTAGAAAAGGCGCATCCCGATGTCTTTAATATTCTATTACAGGTGTTGGAAGACGGGCGCTTAACCGATGGGCAGGGGCGTACGGTGAATTTCCGTAATACCGTGGTGGTGATGACTTCGAATTTGGGTTCGGACATTATTCAAACACTGGCCGGTGAAAGTAACTACACGCAGATGCGTGATACGGTCATGGATGTGGTTGCGCAGCATTTTCGTCCCGAATTTATTAACCGCGTTGATGAGACGGTGGTGTTCCATCCGCTGCAAAAAGATCAAATTCGCGGCATTGCCGAGATTCAATTACAACAGCTGCGAGGTCGATTGCAGGAGCGGTTGCTGGCTTTGGAAATTAGCGACGCGGCGATGGATAATCTGGTGGATGCCGGTTTTGATCCAGTGTATGGTGCGCGCCCGTTAAAACGCGCGATTCAGCAGAAAATCGAAAATCCATTGGCCAATGATATCTTAGCGGGACGATTTGGTGCTGAGGATACGATTAAGGCGGAGCTTGATGAGGGTGTGATAGTCTTTAGCTAACTTGGCGTTGATCACAGTAGAAATAGCAACGGCGCCTGATGACGCCGTTGCTATAAAAAAGTTGCTACCGGTGCGAGCAGTTATGCGTCGCAGTTGGCGGTAATCATTTCTTTAGCGGTGTCGATTTGTTGTTGGCGTTCTTCTTCGCTCAAATAACGAAACTCACCGTCTTCACCGAGAATTCGCACGCGAGCGTTTTCCTGAATAGTCTTCAGGTTGTTTTGCGCACCGTTACAGTTTTCAGTACGCACTCTAGCCTGTTCGTCAGAGATTTTTTTCTGTTCGGCGTAATCAGCACCCTTTTCTTCAGCGGATTTTTTATCTGAGCGTTGTTGATCTAAACGTTGTTTGGCCTTTTCGGCATCAGCCGGCACCACACCGTAGGTTGTTACCTTGGAATAATCTTTGTCGGCGGGGGCTCTTTCTTCGTAGTGAGTAATGCCCTGTTCATCAACCCATTTAAAGATCTCGTCTGCCTGAAGTGGCGTGCTTAGCAAGGCCGCCAGAAAGGGAGCTGCCAACAGTGACCCCGTGAGTTTAATAAACTGATCTTTTTTCATTGCTGTGTCCGTGTAAAAAGGGGCAAATAGCCTGCTGGCTGGAGCAGGGATTTCTTATTTGATTCAGTATAGTTGCATATTTTCGTTTTTCTAACAAAGTCATCGGGCAAATTTAGGGGTTGAGGGGGGGTTGAGGTTGAACAAGTAGGGACAAAGTGTCAGAATTGCGGGTTCTCTGTATCGGGCTGTTTTCGCTCGCGTTCAGGTTTTAATTTTTTTAATGTCGCCCGTTCAAAGTGAACGGGCGATTTTGTTATATAAAGGTGAGGCAAGTGGAATTACTGTCCGGTGGTGACATGTTAATGCGAGCGCTTCAGGATGAAGGTGTTGAACACATCTTTGGTTATCCTGGTGGTTCGGTGTTACATATCTACGACGCGATTTTTAGACAAGACAAAATCCAGCATATTCTGGTGCGTCATGAACAGGCGGCAACGCATGCCGCTGATGGCTATACGCGTTCCAGCGGTAAAGTTGGGGTGGTGCTGGTAACATCAGGCCCTGGTGCAACTAATGCGGTTACTGGTATTGCCACGGCTTATACCGACTCTATACCTATGATTGTGTTGTCTGGGCAGGTGCCTGCTGAGCGTGTCGGTGAAGATGCCTTTCAAGAAACGGACATGATTGGTATCTCTCGTCCGATCGTCAAGCACAGCTTTATTGTTAAACGCGCTGACGAGATTCCTGAGCTTATCAAAAAGGCATTTCATATTGCCACGACGGGTCGTCCAGGTCCTGTGGTCATTGATATCCCTAAGAACACGACGGCTCCAACCGAGCGTTTCCCTTATTCTTACCCGGAAACAGTGAGTCTGCGCTCCTATAATCCTTCCGTGAAAGGACATCCGAAGCAAATCAAGAAGGCGGTTGAGTTACTGCTGACCGCTAAACGCCCGATCATTTATGCCGGTGGCGGTGTGATTTTGGGTGACGCCTGTGATGAGCTGGTAGAAATGGCTGATCTATTGGGCTATCCGGTAACCAATACCCTGATGGGCTTGGGTTCGCATCCTGCGACCAATAAGCAGAATTTGGGTATGCTGGGCATGCACGGTACCTTTGAAGCCAATACGGCAATGCACCACAGTGACCTGATTTTTGCTGTGGGCGCACGTTTTGATGATCGTGTAACCAATACCGTCAGTAAATTTTGCCCGAATGCCACGATTGTGCATGTGGATATTGATCCTGCGACGATTTCGAAAATCGTTGAGGCGCATGTACCTGTTGTTGGTGACGTAAAAGATGTACTGACAAAAATGTTGGTGCAAATCAAAGCCTCTGAGATTAAGCCTGATCAAGAAGCGCTAGCCGAATGGTGGAGTCAATTGAATGATTGGCGTGAGCGTTATGGTTTGCAGGTTGCGCCGCGTTATAAAACTGATGGCGAAAAGTTGATGCCTCAGGAAGTGGTGTCGATGCTGTATAAGGTGACTGAAGGAGATGCCTATGTGGCATCCGATGTAGGTCAGCACCAAATGTTTGCTGCGCAATACTATCTGTTTGATAAGCCGCGCCGTTGGTTGAACTCCGGTGGTCTTGGCACCATGGGCTACGGATTTCCGGCAGCGATGGGTGCCCAGGTTGCGCACCGTGATGCTAACGTTGTTTGTGTAACAGGCGAAGGCAGTATTCAGATGTGTATTCAGGAGCTGTCGACCTGCATGCAATATAATATTCCGGTAAAAATCATCTGTTTGAACAACTCTGCGCTAGGCATGGTGAAGCAGTGGCAGGACATGCATTACGATGGTCGTTATTCCGAAATTCTTTATGAAGATTCTCTGCCAGACTTCGTGAAGTTGGTGGAGGCCTATGGTCACGTCGGTATTAAAGTGACTAAGCGTGAAGAGCTGGAAGAGAAAATGCGAGAGTGTTTTGCTCAGAAAGATCGTTTGGTGTTTATGGATATCGAAATTGATCCAAGTGAGCACGTATACCCCATGCAAATTGCACCTGGTGCGATGCGTGATATGTGGGTTAGCAAGACGGAGCGTACCTAAATGAGACATATTATTTCGGTATTGGTTGAAAACGAACCAGGCGCTTTATCTCGTATTGTGGGGCTATTTGCCCAGCGTAACTACAACATCATGAGCTTGAACGTTGCGCCAACAGAAGATGAGACGCTGTCACGTATTACCATTACTACTTTTGGTTCTGACCGTGTCATTGAACAGATCACCAAGCATCTCAATCGTCTGATTGACGTGGTTAAGGTTATGGACTTGGCCGATGCCGCGCATATTGAGCGTGAGTTGTTGCTGGTTAAGACAAGAGCTGTGGGTGCGCAGCGTGATGAAATTAAGCGCGTGACGGATATCTTTCGTGGTCAGATTATTGATGTGACGCCATCGATTTTCACCATCCAATTGGTGGGTACTAGCAGTAAGCTGGACGCTTTCCTGGAAGCTATTGACCCGTTGTTGGTGATGGAGGTTGTGCGTAGTGGTGTGTCTGGCATCGCTCGCGGCGAACGTCATTTAAGTATTTAGAGTTTGTTTAGAATTTAAATTATTAGTTAATAATCCCAATTTTTAGAGGTTGATATGCAAAGGTATTACGATAAAGACTGTGATCTATCCATCATCAAAGGCAAAAAAGTTGCCATTATCGGTTACGGTTCTCAGGGTCACGCTCATGCTTGTAACCTGAATGACTCCGGTGTTGATGTAACTGTTGGCCTGCGTGCAGGTTCTTCTTCTGTTGCAAAAGCTGAAGCACACGGTCTGAAAGTTTCATCTGTAGCTGAAGCAGTTGCGGCTGCCGATGTTGTTATGATTCTGACTCCGGATGAGTTCCAGTCTGAATTGTACCGTGATGAAATCGTTCCAAACATCAAGCAAGGCGCTACATTGGCTTTCGCTCACGGTTTTGCGATTCACTACAACCAGGTTGTGCCTCGTGCTGATCTGGACGTAATCATGGTTGCGCCAAAGGCGCCTGGCCACACCGTACGTTCTGAGTTTGTAGCTGGCGGCGGTATTCCTGATCTGATTGCTATCTATCAAGATGCTTCTGGCACAGCGAAAAGTGTTGCGCTGTCTTACGCTTCTGCAATTGGTGGTGGTCGTACTGGTATTCTGGAAACTACCTTCAAAGATGAAACTGAAACTGACCTGTTTGGTGAGCAAGCAGTTCTGTGTGGTGGTGCGGTTGAATTGGTTAAAATGGGCTTTGAGACGCTGACTGAAGCGGGTTACGAGCCTGAAATGGCCTACTTCGAATGTTTGCATGAGCTGAAGCTGATTGTTGATCTGATGTACGAGGGCGGCATCGCTAACATGAACTACTCTATTTCCAACAATGCTGAGTACGGCGAATACGTAACTGGCCCGGAAGTTATCAATGAGCAGTCTCGTGAAGCTATGCGTAATGCGCTGAAGCGTATTCAGGATGGCGAGTACGCGAAAATGTTTATCAGTGAGGGTGCGACTAACTATCCTTCAATGACTGCGCGTCGTCGTAACAATGCTGCGCACCCAATCGAAGTTGTGGGTGGCGAGCTGCGTAAGATGATGCCTTGGATCGACAAAATTGTTGACCAGGAAAAGAACTAAGCCTTGTTTAATTGAGGTTTATTGAAAAACGCGGCTTCGGCCGCGTTTTTTGTGACTGGTATAAATAGGGCTGCGGCTTTATATTTGATGCTTGTTAATGTGTTTCGTATAGATGGAAGTAAATTATGACTAACTCGGACCCAAAGGCTAAGTCGAAAGCGATTTACCTGTTGCCTAACTTGTTTACCACGGCTGCGTTGTTTTGTGGTTTTTACGCAGTAGTTGCAGGAATGCATGGCCAGTTTGAGGCGGCAGCGACTGCGATCTTTATTGCCATGATTCTGGATGGCTTTGATGGTCGGGTGGCGCGACTGA
>Ga0209292_1000348_pt1 | contig 62027 bp, 58 predicted proteins | sample GOMGulsemesocosm_2_FD_184634 | JGI IMG/M metagenome (GOLD analysis project Ga0209292, IMG submission 184634) | Methane-oxidizing microbial communities from mesocosms in the Gulf of Mexico - GOM9C Gulf of Mexico (SPAdes) (version 2) | ecosystem: Environmental > Aquatic > Marine > Cold seeps... | reverse complement strand
CTCAAGGGCGCTTAATAATTGGGGTCTCTATCACCTTGGCCTCTGCCTTTTGTCAGGCGGCCAGTTTAATTCTTATTCGACCTGCAATGGAATCAGGTATTGACCCAATCGCCGCCAGTGCCGTGCGTGTAGGCATCGCTGCGCTCTGCCTTTGGATCCTCTCCTATTTTACAGCTAAGCGTAAAACTCAGCACGAAGCTCCTATAGCAATGACGGGTAAAATCTTTATGCAGATAGCGGCCAGTGGCTTTTTTGCCATGGGTATTGGCATGTCGCTACTGCTATTTGGCCTGCAAGGAGGGGATACCGGTGTCATTTCTACGCTATCTTCAGTGTCACCGATAGTCGCTTTGCCAATTTTATGGATACTGATGAAACAACCCCCTACGGCGAGCGCCTGGATTGGCGCTATATTAGTTGTCTCTGGCACAGCAATGATATTTATACTTTAACCTATTTTAGGTAGCCGTTTGATATGTGAATCAAGCTATTGCTCAACCTTAACTTTATTATTTTTAAAACATCCTTAATATAGTATGCTGCGTTGAATTTACGCCTGAAAAAATGGGAAAACGCGAGCCCTCTCTGACCAATAGGGGAATTGTTGTTGACGGTAGTTGCTAACAAATCTACCCCTAAGGGGACAAAAATTTCCCCTTTGATGCTGCATCTCTATTAAACGGATACAAGCTCAGCAATCAACAAGTATCGGGCAGCTTTCCCGATACAAATAAAAATCAAACAGGCTGTAATATTAAATCGTAACCAGCCAGCGACTAAGCAAAGTGGATCTCCGATAAGCGGCAACCAAGAGAGCAACAATACCACACTACCGCGCTTCTTTAACCATTGCTGGGCTCTTAGCTGTTTCGCAGAAATATACTTTGTCGCTGGATAATAGCTAGCAACAAACCTTCCCAAGAGATAAGTCACCCACCCACCTAAGGTATTGCCTGCAATTGCAGTGCTTAGCAACACCCCCTCAGCAATTTCATGCTGCTTAAGCAACCACAGCAAAAGCACTTCAGAGCCACCGGGGAAAAGTGTTGAAGCGATAAAACTACTCGCAAATAGCCCCCAAAGTTCCAGTGCCATTTACTTGGCGACGCTTATTGAGACAAACACTATTTATTCCTCAATCCCATGCTGATACAGCGAATAACCGCTAAGTCATAGGCGCCACCTAATGATTCAAAAACAGGCTTGAGCGCCAGACCATTCACCCCTTGAGATTGAATAATTTCCTGCTCGATGTTTTGAATTTCTGACGCGGGCAACTCCACCACTTCATCAACCGTTAAATCCCCTGCGGCTATTCCCGTCGCAAGGTGATTGTATATGACACTTACCGAGAGCTTTTGCATGCTCGCCACTTGGCTAATCAACATACCAGTTTTAAACAGCACAATTGATTCTTCACTCTGCTTGTCAACACTCACCTGCTGGGCACTTTCATCATTTAAAACGGCAATAAACTCATCGCCATACAACTCAAGTTTACGTTCACCTACACCACTTATTTTTTGCATTTGATTACGATTAGTGGGTCGGTACATCACCATTTCCATCAGAGTTGCATCGTGAAAAATAATATACGGCGGCACATCTTGTTCTTTTGCTAGCTCAGAGCGAAGAGTACGCAACGCTTCCCACAGAGCATGCTCATCAGCGTCGAGTTTGTGTTGTACTGATTTTTTCTTATCGTATTTTTTACGTGAGGTATTTTTTCGTAAATCTTCACGCAACTCAATACTCTCTTCTCCTCGTAATAATGGACGACATTTTTCAGTCAGATGTAAAACCCCAAAGCGCTCATAATCAACTCCTAACAAACTTCTAGCAATTAACTGACGAAACACCGAACGCCACTGCTGTTTGTTAAGCTCTTTACCGATATCCCAAATTGAAAGTTTATCATGCGCAAATTGCGTCACTTTTTCTGTTCTACTACCGGTCAGCACATCGACAATGTGATTAACCCCAAAGCTCTGTCCTGTTCGATAAACTGCCGACAATACTTTACGAGCTGCTTCTGTGCCATCCCATACCGGCACTGGCTCTAAACAGTTATCGCAATTACCACACGCTGGATGCTCTGGCTCACCAAAATAGCCTAACAATACCTGACGGCGACAACTGGTGATCTCGCAAAGCCCCAAAATAGCCTCAAGCTTTTGACGCTCTACTTGCTTAATGTTATCGGGTGCTTGAGAGCCCTCTACCATCTGCCTTAAGAACACCACATCTTGCAAACCATAGACCATCCAAGCATTGGCCGCCTGACCATCACGCCCTGCTCGCCCTGTCTCTTGATAATAAGCTTCAATGCTTTTGGGCAGGTCTAAATGTGCCACAAAGCGCACATTGGGTTTGTCGATCCCCATGCCAAAGGCAATAGTCGCGACAATAATCACTTTCTCTTCCATTAAGAAACGGTGTTGATGGTGCTGTTTTAAATCAGCACCCAATCCGGCGTGATAAGGAAGCGCATTGAGGCCTTTTTCACAGAGCCAAGCCGCCGTTTCTTCGACCCTTTTGCGCGATAGGCAATAGACAATACCTGCATCATTGGCATGTTCTGACTGGATAAACGCCAGCAACTGCTCACGCGCACGATCTTTTTGACCGATACGATAGCGAATATTAGGGCGATCGAAGCCCTGTATAAAAATATTTGCACTGCGCAGTTCCAAGCGCTGTTCTATTTCTTGCTGAGTTCGGGTATCTGCGGTTGCCGTCAGAGCAATGCGCGGCGTATTGGGGAAGTTATTGGCAAACTGTGCTATCTGTAAATATTCAGGTCTAAAGTCATGCCCCCACTGAGAGACACAGTGCGCTTCATCAATAGCAATGAGTGACAGCTGACAACCACTTAGCAGCGCAAACGTTTTAGCTTGTAGCAATCGCTCGGGAGCGATATACAACAAATCTAGCTCACCGTATCGCAACTGCTGTTCAACTTCATTTTGAATATGATAATCGAGGGAGGAATTTAAATAGGCAGCTCTGATGCCCAATTGGGACAGTGCAGTCACTTGATCGTGCATTAGCGCAATCAAAGGAGAGACCACGATGGCCGTTCCCTGGCGCAGCAATGCCGGCAACTGATAGCACATTGACTTGCCACCACCGGTCGGCATAATCACTAAAGTATCCCGAGAGTCGAGCATGCTTTGCACTATCTGCTGCTGACCTGCCCTAAAATCATCATACCCAAAAACATCTTTTAGTACCTTTAGCGCCTGATCTGACATTACTACCCTAATCTTTAGATTCTCGAATACGCAATTATCCTTAAAGCGCACATCAGTGTCATCTTCTATTACAGATAAATCGCAGGCAATTTACCCGATTTTTCCACAAGCCCTCAGCACTACTTCATCTTCACCCTGTAAAATAGGGCTTTGAGACATGGACATATCGCCACTTGTTACAACTGTGGTTGCCAGATTAATTTAGGGGCAGCCAATTCCGCTCTTTTACCCTTTAATCCCTTTTATTAACTGAGTTTTAATCATGCTGCGCTATGCTTTAAACAGGAGTTGGAGTAAACTACGCTCTGTAAATATTCTAGGATTTAAGCATGCAAACAAACCAGCAAAACCCAAGCATTACCGATGCTGAATTAGACGCTTTAGAAAACTTTATTTTTTCAGAGGCTGTATCTGAAGAGTCATTAGATTTAATAGGCATCCACGGTTTTCTGTGTGCTCTAATCATTTCACCCAGCGACACTGCTGAAAGTGAATGGCTTGATATTTTGTTTGACGGACAGCCTAGCTGGGAAAACGACCAGCAAAAGAGTGAAATAACAGCCATCTTACGTCATTGGTATGCCAGCATTCGCGTTGACATGGAAAATGACCGCGAACTTGAAATGCCTTGCGACTTAACACTAGTGGTCGAAGAAGCAGAGGCTGTTGCCGATGTGGAAACTTGGGCGCAAGCCTTTATGGAAGGCGTTTTCTTGAAAGAACAAGCTTGGTATCAAGGCAGCCCTGCGCAAGAGCAAAAAATCACCGAACTTATGCTGCCTATTATGGTTGTATCGGACTTGTTTGATGCAAAAGAATTTCAGGAAATTCGTCGCAACCCAGATGTATGCGAAGAAATGGCCAATGAAATTCCTGACATTTTGATAGACCTCTACCTGATTTTTCAGACTCCTGAAAAATAATACCGTTTTACAGGCATAAAAAAACACGCTCTAGCGTGTTTTTTTATGCCTGTAAAGAATCAACTTTTCTTCAATGTATTGATCGCTTTAGTGAAGCCTGAAAGCGATAACGGGAAATATCGAGGCTTTTTTGTATCTGTTGCGATAAAGGCTAATACACCTTGCTTACCGCGCTTAAATTCAGTCATCATGCGCTTATCTAATAAAAAATGAACCAAGCATTCATTTTCATTACATTTTGCTTTCAACCCAATCGCCTGATTTTTATCAACCTTGAACTGTACATCTTTTGTTGGATCTAACATTTTTGACAATCTAAAGGTTACTACAGGTAATTTTGGATGCTGCACAAGGTCTACTGTTGTGACCATCACTGTTGCCTTTTTATCCACAAAAAGAGGCTGCACGACAAAGCATATTTCTTCGCCATTAACAGCTTGGCAACTACCCTGCCAATCTTTGAAAACCTTACCATGGATAGCCCCAGCAAAACTTAATTGCGCAGCGAATAACAGCAACAAACTCACAAAAACAGCTTTAATACTTTGGTCTTTCATGGGCATATCCCTTTAAATAATACAAAGTTAATCGTAGCAACGAGTATCAAATCGTTTTATATAGAGAATGCACATAATAAAGAACTCTTTAATATATTCAATAAAAATAACTAATTTTCAATCACCAGCAAAGCTTTGTGTGACCGACTCCATATCTATTGAGATCTGCGCTTCTAGATATGGAAGTATAAGGATAGCTATTTGCGTTCATAATGACTTAGCAAGATGTAAGCCGGTTGCGTTGGGCACTAACAAATAGCTGTACCAAAGTACGATGGATTGATTACATCTGATAGATGGTCATCGAATACAAAAAAGCACACATTAACAGAGCGAACACTAGCAATGGCTTAATTTTTAACAGCACTAGCGGCAACTTGTTGGGAATCAAGTTATAACTGGCAATCACAATCATCAATATGCCCGATATAAAAGCAGCGTTACCCCAATACTCGCCCAAATGCTGCAAGGCATACCATAGTACATTCCACAAGCCGCTTAAAAGCACTAAAATAGCGATGGCTTGTAGCACTATTGTCGGCAATTTTTTAATAAGTTTAATCACTGGTAAGTCTGTAGTAGTGAGTACCCCCACAATCATACTCGCCGCCATTATGGTTCCCATAGGTAACATTTAATTCTCCTCTCTGATTGATATTCTCTGTACGCACAAAGACATAATTTAGATTCTTTTTTAATGTTAACTCTGTACAATTCCTCGCTTAAGCTCAGACAAGCACACTCCAATCGTCCTGCCCTGAGGCCTTTGTTCACTATGAGGAAAATGCATGAAAAAAATCACCATCGGTATTTTAGAAACTGGCTTATTACCCACAGAGTTAGAGAACAATTTCTCCAGTTTTCCCAGCATGTTTCAAGCATTACTCAACGACTGCGACTCCCAGTTATCTTTTGAAACCTACAGCGTGCTCAAGCTGCAATTCCCAGAATCTATTCACAGCTGTGATGCTTGGTTAATTACCGGATCTAAACATGCCGCTTATGAAAACCACCCTTGGACAGAACCTTTATGCCAATTAATACGTGAAGCATATCAAACAGATGTACCTCTGATTGGTATTTGTTTTGGACATCAGATTATTTGTCATGCACTCGGTGGGGTAGTAGAAAAATCTCAGCGTGGCTGGGGACTAGGCGCAACAGCCTACACTATAACAGACACACCCAGCTGGATGAAAAACACGGCAAAACTGGATACCTTTACCATTCAAGCTTTCCATCAGGACCAAGTTCTCAGGACACCGGCAAATACACAAGTGATCGCCAGCTCAGACGAATGTACAAATGCCGCATTAAACATTAATAATAAAGCACTCACTTTCCAAGGACACCCAGAATTTAATACTGATTTTAGCGAGGCGCTTTTGAGCAGTAAACGCGATCTTAAGATCATTCCGGCAACCCAGGCAAATGATGCGATCAAAAACATCTCGACACCTTTGAATCAGCAGCAAGTTGGCCGCTGGATATGCGAATTCTTGCGCTTTAAACTTCAATAATGTTCAGCTAACAGCACCAGCTAAGCTAAGACGAAGCTTAAGTAATGGCCTTGGCGGGCTCTTAGCGGTTTGCAAGGCATACCTTTGCTACAGGCAATTATCAAGAACCAAATCAGCGCCCCATGAGCGGTAACTCATTAGCTCTATTACCACTGGCAATGGCAGGTAATCCGCTATAAAGACAAACCTAGTATTAGGCCCGCCCCTTAACAACATCCAGCGATCTAGCTAAGATTTAATGCAGCCATTATTTACCACACTCATAGGGTCTTGATGAATCAGCACGTCTGATTTAGGAAAGGCGCTAATTAATGCCGCTTCTACGTGATCTGCGATGCTATGCGCCTCTATCAATAACAAATCATCCCTCAACTCAAGGTGCATTTGGATAAACCGAATTTCACCCGATTTACGCGTGCGCAAATCATGTACACCTTGTACCTGATCAATATTTAAAGCAATAGCTGTGATCTCTTCTATTTCACTTTGCTCTAAGCGATGATCGAGCAGCGACTGCACAGCTTGATAACCAATGTCCCAAGCACCTTTTAAAATATAAAAACCAATTCCGATGCCAAACACGGCATCCGCAATTGGCCAGCCAAAACTGCTAAACACTAACGCCAACATCACTGTAGCATTCATCAGCAAATCCGACTGATAGTGCAGCGAATCTGCTTTTATAGCTTGCGAGCCGGTCAGCGCCACGATTTTTTTTTGGTAGAGCACTAAAACGCCCGTTAAAGCAATCGCAAACAAACTGACCCATATCCCTAGCTCGGGCTCGATTAACGGTTGAGGATGGAAGAGACGCTCAACACCGGATAACACTAAAAACAAAGCTGATCCCGCTATAAAGGCCGACTGAGCGAGCGCAGCTAAGGACTCTGCTTTACCGTGCCCAAAACTGTGCTCATCATCGGCAGGTTGGAGCGAGAAATTTAGAATCAGCAGACTGCAAAAAGAGGCAGCTAAATCCAACAGTGAATCAACCAGAGATGCCAAAAGCGTGACCGAGCCCGTCTGCCACCAGACGAGTAGCTTAGCAATCAACAGCACACTCGCCACGGTCATCGCCGCTAGGGCTGCACGCTTTACCAAAGACGCATACTGACTCATATTTTTCCTCTTTGCATGACTTTATTTGTCCTTTGTCTTGGCTTTTACGGGACGCTTAGCGCGTCTTTTCACTGTTGATCGGCTCTTAAAGGTGGCTTTTTTACCTTCCCCTTTTAATCCCGAAAAGGCACTTTGCTCAACTTTTCCTGATAGATCGGTAATCACATTTTGCAAATCATGCATAAAAGTCTGGTAATTGAACTGCCGCTGCGCCATTAAAGAGAGCCTAGACTCCCATAAGGCCGTCATATCCGGCGTGGTCGCTATATCAGGTAAGCTAGCAATTAATTTTTGACCAACAATAGTCGACTTAATTAATTTTCCTTCACGCTTGAGAAATTGACGATTAAACAGTAATTCGATAATACCCGCCCTTGTCGCTTCGGTGCCTATACCATCGGTATCTTTAAGAATTTTTTTAAGCTCACTATCTTGCACAAATCGACTAATACCGGTCATGGCAGAGAGCAAACTAGCATCCGTAAAATAGGCCGGTGCCGAAGTCATTTTATCAGTAATTGAGGCATCACTGCATTGCAGCAAATCCCCCTGGCTTAAATTAGGCAACAATCGCTCTTCGTCTCGCTCTTTTTTATTGCCACTTAACTGTATCGCTTTCCAACCTGGATCTGTGCTCTGTTTTGCCTTTGCGCTAAAAACTCCGCCGACAATATCAACTGCTAATAATCGCTCATCGTATTTATAAGGCGGATAAAACTGATAGAGATATTGACGCGCTACCTGTTGGTAGATCAATGCTTCATCGCTACTTAATACCGAGCTTGCCATTTTTTTTGCAGTGGGAATAATAGCGTGATGCGCATCTACCTTAGCATCATTCCAAGCTTTTGATTTCAAACTAAAATTAGCATTATCAACAGCGCTTTCAAGACGTGGAGCAGCGATTGCAATGGCACTTGCCACGCTACCCGCTTGCACAAAATGTTCACTCGGTAGATATCTGCTATCCGATCGCGGATAGGTAATCAGCTTATGCCGCTCATATAAACTCTGGCATATCTCCAACACCTTTTTCGCGCTAAAACCAAACCGTTTAGCGGCATCGATTTGCAAACTAGATAAACTATAGGGAAGAGGCGGGGCTTGCTGCCGCGATTTATTCTCACAACGCAAGACACTAGCGCTCTGCCCTTTGATCCGCGCGACCACATTTTCAGCTAACGCGCGATTAAGCACTCTGCCTTCATCATCCTGATAGGGCAAACAACGCTCGCTTGGCTGCCATTTCAACGCAAAAGATACCCCTTCATCGGTTAACAACTGCGCCCACACCTCATAAAAAGGCACTGGGGTAAAATTAGCTATCTCTATATCACGCCTGACCACTAGCCCTAACAGCGGAGTTTGTACCCTCCCGACCGAAAGGACACCCGCAAAGCCTGCTTTACCCCCTAAAATAGTGCAGAGCCTGGTTAAATTCATACCATACAACCAATCTGCTCTAGAGCGTGCTAAAGCGGAGGTGGATAATGGTATAAACTCAGAATTTAAACGCAAACTTGCCAATGACTTTTGTACAGCACTGACGTTTAAATCATTAATAAGACAGCGCTTAGCACTGCTGCGTTTGCGCACGCCAACTTTGAGATGCGAGATCACCTCATCAACTAACAGCTGCCCCTCACGGTCAGGGTCACCTGCATGCACTATCTGGTCAGCTTTTTTTAACAATTGACGCAGTACCGTTAATTGCTTACTGGTCTCTTTTTTAGCGACTAGCTTCCACTGATCGGGAACAATAGGCAGATGCTCTATCTTCCACTGCTTATATTTAGCATCGTAGGCGTCTGGCGGAGCTTGCTCTAGCAAATGACCGATACACCAACTGACAATATCGCCGTTGGCAACTTCAATATACCCCTGTTGCTTTTTGTGGGGTCTGGGCAGTGCGTCTGCAATCGCTCTGCCTAAGCTTGGTTTTTCAGCTATATATAAAATCATGATTCTTTAAGGAGTGCGCTGGCCACTTGAAAACGATAATTAGATTCCATTCTTTTATTAATTAACAACACAAAAGCTTGCCACTGTTGTTTGTCATTGAGTTTGTAACCTGCTAAAGAATGGTTGTCAGAAAGCGTGCCCGTTTTGGCTTTTAAACCTTTCTGACGTTCCGGCAAAAGATCAATCCAAGGCCTAAATACTTCTAGCACTTGCATCAACTGACCGGCACTTATTTGATTTAAACGCGAAAGGCCCGCACCATCAACAAAGCTAGCGCCTTTAAAACCAAACTCTTTTTCAAGCGCCTGAGTGTAATGTTTTTGCGCTGCAGCGACACTCAATACCGCTTGATTTTCACTACTTTTTGGTAACATTAGAAATAATTGATTAGCAATAAAGTTATTCGAATACTTAAGCATAGCGCTCAACAACTGCTCCATGTTTCTGGAACTGTGATGGCGATAGACAAATTTGGCGGTTTTTGGCACCGCTTCCACTTTTACTGTAACGTCACGCTTAAGATGAAGTTTAGAAAAAATTTGCGCAAAATAGATGGCCGACATATCTCTGCCACCAGGTAGCGCGATACGCTTTTTAGGTACATCAATCGTAGCACCAAGCGTTTTGGCTAGTGGCGTAACTGGCGTCTGTTGTTCAGCGCTATCAATCCCTGCTTTTTTCTTCTCGACAAACAATGTATTGAAATTCACCACTAAAGCGGCATTTCCAGCATCATATGGGTTATCACTGTCACCGCGCCCATCCAACCTAAGTTCAGGAAAATAGCGATTATCAGCATAGATCTTACTAATTTTACCAAGCTTTAATTTGCCTATGGCATTACTCATCAACAGCACTTCTTCAGAGGTGATATAAGGATCGCCAAATCCTTTAATCCACAAAGTACCCTTATCATAATAAAAATCTGTATAGAATTGATGCGCCAAACCCCAGCGTTTAATCGCCAGATAAGCGGTGACTATTTTTAAAGTCGAAGCGGGTACCAACAGTTGCTCAGGTCGAATACTAATATTATTTTTTGGATTACTGTCTATTAGTAAAAAAGCAGCCTTGGGGATATCCTGAATTATTTTTCCGTGTTTAGCAAAATCTGCAGCATTGACAGCCGAGCAGACAAGCCCTAATACAACTATCACTTGCACATACACCAATAAACAGTGTTTTATAAAACGGTGCCTCATCAATACGCTCCTATTAACGGCTTTCTTATAAAGCAATTATAATGCCTCAAAACACTTTCAGTATCTTGTAAATTTAGCGCTCTAAGCAACAATCATCAAAACTGGCCAAGTAATTAAGACAAACTCCTATACTTGTCAGATGCATCAATTGAGCAGGCCCTTCTGATTGCTAAAAATTTATTGATAATATATCTAAACACCTGTTTTTTAAAAACAAATATATTACCTTGCACATTTGTTTCAGTTACTGATAGTATGCTACTGGTTGTTTTTTAGACAAACAATGATTGCCGATAAATATCAGAACTCAAAATGGTATTGTATTTGCTACATTTAATCAGTGAACATTAATTAACAGATTTCATTAAGCGACTCTTTGCCGACAAGCTGCCGCTTGATGCAAAAGGTAACAGGACTCAAGGGAAGAGACATGGCACTACTCATTTTTAATAATGGAACAGCTACCGATCCATCATCGAGCAGGGATCTAAAACTGCCAGCTGGAAGCTCTCTGAAAAGACTGGACTTGTCATCACCTTCAATGCTTAGCAACCAAGATGAAATATCTATAGCATCGAAAGAACAAATCGCACTCCGGCAAAAACCTGCCGTCGCCTACCCTAAACAGACACTTAGCTACATCAATACCGGGAAAGTAGCAGATTCATTAGAGAATCGTAGACGATTGCTAGCCTCACATGTGATGTCATCTCCAGTAATCACTGCAATGCCTCATCAACTCGTTATAAAAGCCAAGCAATTGATGCAAGAAAATGACATCTCGCATATTGTTATCATCAATAATGAACAACAACCTCTCGGGTTGTTAACTTTGAAACAATTATTGGCAGTAGACTCCCCTGAAACTAGCTTTATACAAAGCATCGTTGATTTTAACTTACTGGCAGTTTCAGAAGACACATTAGTGAGAGACATTGCTTTGATTTTCATGAAACACAGAGCATCAGCTTTATCTGTGGTTAATCAAAGCCATCAAGTGACGGGCATTATTACACGCAGTGACTTATTAAGCCTACTGGTTAGCAGCCCTAATCAAAAATTTAAGGCTTAATGCTGCCTGCAATCAATGAGCTAATATTACCTTTAAATAGTAACAGTCTAACGCCATCCTACAACGCCAAGAACTTTTATGAAGCCGGCCTTATAGCTAAAAAAATACTCACACACTTAATTCGGGCGCACCAGATTTATGGTGAAGCTGCCACAAGCGACATACTTTAAACCATAAATTGGATTTATTGGGAACATAAAATCAACTAAAGCCGTATTTTCAATTAGATCCAATACCCTACACTCTAAGCTAATATAAAATCCGACACCAGCCAACCTCAAGTGCTAAGCTGTGAATAGAGCAGAGCTCTTTACCATCAGCCAGTAATGACGTAAACGCTGCACAAAATTCCTATCTAGCTAACGACAAGTACTATAAAGACAATTAAATCAGCTGTTTAATAGTTCACTTTAAGTGCTAATGAGCATAGTGCATTTAGCCATTGCTTAAAACACAGCAATAGCCACTTTAGAAAACAGCAGGAGTTAGCACGTTAAGAGATAACGACACTTTTCTCTTTTCCCTTATTAGAGCAGTCTTGATAAGCTGACACTGGCCTCCTTATCTGCCGCATTGATATACATTTCGCCAGCCCCAATCGAAACTGTTAAGTGCATTTTTTTAGCCACTAACTCAACCAATTTCTCAATCTGTTGATGCTCAAATCGGTACACTTCAATATGCGGTAATGCTTTAAATGCGCTCTCAGATTTTTGCCACCAAACATCTACTTCACTACCATAGGCGTATAACTGTACTTTTGGCGAGCGGCTAATGCCTTTGCGCATTCTCTCTGGACTAGCTTGACCCACTTCAATCCAGCTTTGAATTTCTAAACTGGGTGAAATCTGCCAAATATCAGGCTCATCTTGAGTAGACAACCCTTTAGTAAATTGCAGATCCCGATGGTAATTAAGCGCGTAAACCATCAGCCTTACCATCATTCGAGCTTGGGTTTCTGACGGGTGTTGTGCAAGGGTAAAATGACAGCTGTCATAGACATCTCTATCTGTATCAACTAACTGCAACTCTACCTTATATAATGTGGGTTTTAATGCCATTAAGACGCGGTATCCAAATTAACCGGGGTTGTTAAAATACTATTCAAACGGGTTAAATGCAATGCTGCATCTTTTCCTAAATCGGTCAAATAACCGCCATCAAATTGCGTAATAAGTCCTTTTTCAAATAGTCGTTGCGCGGCGTCAATCATACTTTGAGAAGCATCGCCATGAACCTTTATGCCTTCTAAGGTAGAATTCAAACTAAATTGTGAAAGTAAAGATAATTCATCGATAAGATCCGCATTCAATTTCATAGTAAATCCCTATATGATCTTTGTTATGAAAAATCACCTTACTATTCAAAACCTAATGTTTCAACCTAAAACGCCTCATGAGCAACTTCAGTTTTAAAAAGAGTCAATGCAAGCTTATCACCATTACAATAAAGTTGCGCACTACAGCGCTATATTGACGATTATTGAGATTGGGAATTAAGTTATTTGAGGAGGCGACCTACCCTTTAGCTCCTCTTCGGTTTAAGCCACTTCCCAGCCGCTATTGCGTCACTCCATTGCGCTATACTCATTACAACGAAGTACACCAAAGCGCGTTAATGCAAAGAGTAATAACAGCAAACCAACTTGTGTTAAATTTGATTTTACCTAAGCTGAAGCTTTGATTTCAGGATTAAGAAAAGACAATGCGTCAGATTCAATTAATGGGCTAGAATATAATGAACCTTGAGCGAAACCACAACGGCTCTCGTTTAAGAATTGCAGTTGTGTTGAGTTTTGAACGCCTAATGCAATGACCGACAAATGCAGTTTATCTGCCATAGAAAGAACACCTTTAATCCACTCATTATCAGCAGTTTCAATATTAATCTGATTAACAAAAGACTGATCTATTTTGAGTGTCGTAATTGGATATTTTTTAAGGAAACTCAACGATGAGTACCCAGTACCAAACCCATCGATAGCTATTTTAACACCCATGCTGCGAATTTTCTTTAGCTGTTCGAGGGTCTGTTTTCTATCAGTCATTAATAACTCTTCAGTTATTTCAATCATTAAGCGATTCGGGGCTAGCCCCGCCTCATTCAGGACCTTCTCGAGCAACTCTATCATGTTACATTTCTGGAACTGACGCGGCGAAATATTAACTGACATGATAAAGCTATCATTGTCTTTGTTTTCCCAGGCAACTGCCGCTTTACAAGCTTCAAATAACATCCACTCGCCAATAGCTATAATTAAACCAACCTCCTCGGCTAACGGTATAAATTTGTCAGTCTCAAGTTTACCTTTAGTGGGGTGCTCCCAGCATACAAGCGCCTCAAAAGCTGTTGTTTGGTTTGTTTTAACATCAAATATAGGTTGGTATTCTAATTTAAATTGTCGCTCTTCAACCGCCGTATAAAGCGCACTTTCCAGTTCGCGGCGCTCTGTTGCTTCCACATCCATCTGCTGGGTAAAGAATTGAAAGCTATTACTCCCTGCATCTTTCGCTTTATACATTGCGCTATCTGCTTTGCGCAATAATGTTTCATTGTTATCACCATCTGTTGGATACATCGTGATACCGATACTAGCGGAGACAAATGCATCGTTACCCGATAACCGAAAGGGGCTGGCAAGTGTTTTTAAAATCCGATTGACAATAAGCTCTACCGTTTGGATTTCATCAATATCGGAGAGTACCACTGCAAATTCGTCGCCGCCAAAACGCGCGGCGGTATCGGTGGACCTTAAAACATCCTGTATGCGCAGCGCTGCTTCCTTCAATAACTGATCGCCAATGGAATGCCCAAGCGTATCATTGACATATTTAAATCTGTCTAAATCCAAAAAAAGCAAAGCCACTAAATTATTATTTCGGTCAGCCCTTCTACTTGCCTCTTTAAAACGTTCAACAAACAAATGACGATTAGCCAACTTAGTTAAAGAATCATAATTGGTTTGCTGTTTAATGCGTCGGTGTGCTTCTTCTGCAGCCAGTTGACTTTTTGTTAATTCTTGTTCCGTTTTCTTGCGCTCATTTATTTCCTGCAAAAGATTGGAGTTACTGTATCTAAGCTCTTTTGTTCTCTCGTAAACACGTGTTTCAAGCGTTCTTTGCAGATCGAGTAATTTTCTATTGTTATTGAACAAATACAACACCATGAAAATGCCTATAATGAGCGTCACAAAGATAAGCAGTACGGTATTTTGATAAGATACTAAGGTACTTTTTTGCTTAGGGCTAACCGTATTTTGATTGTGATATCCCCAATTAATCTGAAAGTGATGCAGCTCTGCATTTATTTCACTAAAGAGCTCACTGACTTTTGCCAATGGAATTTTGCTGGAGGGATCCCTAGTATAAATTAAGCCATGGATAGTATTTATATTGTAAGTAATCAAATGCGAATTAATCTTGCGATCAATATCCGGGTGACTTCTCTTAAGTAATGACAGCGCACTAGATCGACTCATGACATTGGCGAAGCTCTCATCAAACTCCTGGTTATTGGCAGGATCACTGTACGGCCGGTAAGCTTTAGCAAACACCACAGAGGCATCAACCAGCTCATGCTCAAATTCATTAATAAATTCGACCAATTCAATACTCTCAGGAGAAGACTGTAATTGTGTTAGCTGTCGATATAAGACAACCGAGCTGACCAGGCTCAACAAAATAATACTGAGCATACAGGCTGCTAAGAACAGCGATAATTTAGACGTTGATTTATACATATATGTCGCTTCAGGGTTATTTGCCGCTAGTCTAGGACAATAATAATCCCTCTAGTAAGGCCTCAGATTCTCACGAGTTGGCACAAACTGATACGGGACGTTCTTAATTTAAAGAATAGCTCTACAAAGCTTACGCCGTTATGACCGAGGAACTCCCCCGATAACTCAGACCGCGCCTACTTCATCTCCCATCATCATTAATAGCGTGAAAGTACCTAGGAGTTTTTCTTAGTTGTATTATGCTGATATAAATCAAAATGTCCCGTAATAAAAACAAACAAGCGTTCAAAACTTAAATTTAAGCTGCTAATTTAACTGTATATTTTGTAAAATATGTATCAGGATTCAAACGACACTTAGATAACTTCATCTTTTCGGTTGCAAAATATAGCGCTAACAGTTGCTGAACTCCTGCAGAACACCTATCATTTATCCTTCGTTTTCAAGCAGCATAATGGAGAAGATTTGAATTCAAATATAAAGCACCATCTGGCAACGGCAATCGCTTTTGTTTTCTTGATCCTATGGTACTACGCATTACACAAATTAAATTTCTTTGAGTTCATCAGCTCACTATTCAGTCAACAATATCAAGGATCAGGTCTCATGCTAGCGATTGGGTTAGGCATGACCCCAGCCTTTTTTATCTGGAGTCGCTTCAACCGCTGGGTCGAAAAGAAACTACAAATAAAAGGCAAATACTACGAGGATGGATTTTATAAAGAGCCAAAAAAAGAGGACGACAAAAAGGCATAGTCTTAAAACATATGACATAAAAAACCCCTCGCGGGGCATTTTATGATGTTTGTTATAAGTGCTGGATTCTGTTTAAACCAGCAATAGCCGCTACTCGATAGGCTTCTGCCATTGTTGGATAGTTGAACGTAGTATTGACAAAATAGGCCAGAGTATTACCCTCACCCTCTTGGCGCATTATAGCCTGTCCGATATGGATGATTTCAGATGCTTGATCACCAAAACAGTGAATTCCCAGAATTTTTAAGCTATCTGGGTCAAACAAAATTTTCAGCATGCCAACAGGTTGGCTGGTAATTTGCGCACGCGCCGTATCTTTAAAAAACGCCTGACCAACTTCATACGCAACACATTCTTGAGTAAGCTCCTCTTCGGTTTTTCCGATTGAGCTAATCTCAGGAATGGTATAGATACCCGTCGGCACTTCATCAATGTATCTAAAGTCGCCGTTACCGATAATATCAGCGGCGGTAGAACGCCCCTGGTCTATCGCAGCAGAAGCCAGACTCGGCCAGCCGATGACATCACCCACCGCCGAAATCCCGTCAACGGAAGTGCGATAGCGATCATCAACTTCTAACTGACCGCGACTATTGGCACTTAACCCCGCATTTTCTAAGGCAAGATTAGCGGTATTACCGGTACGGCCATTACACCACAAGAATGCATCGGCACGAATTTTCTTACCTGATTTAAGACAAAGCGTAATGCCGCGCTCATCGCCAGTCACGCTGACGTACTCTTCATTGTGGCGAATTTTTACGGAACTATTACGTAAGTGATAACTTAATGCATCAGAAATCTCGCCATCGAGGAAGGAGAGCAGACGATCACGTGTATCAATAAGATCAACTTTTACACCCAAGCCACTAAAGATAGAGGCATATTCACTACCAATGACCCCCGCTCCATAAATGACAATGGTGCGCGGAGTGTGCCCAAGCTTTAGAATAGAATCAGAGTTATAAATACGCGGGTGAGTAAAATCAACATCAGCAGGACAATATGGGCTAGAGCCCGTCGCTATCACAATGTTTTTAGCACGCAAGGTTTCATCACCTTTTGAAGTACCTTTAACTAATAATGTATTCGCGTCTTTGAATTGTGCTTGACCAAAAAACACATCTACTCTATTACGCGCATAAAAATTAGTCCGCAACATGACCTGATTAGCCATGACTTTCTCGGCGCGGTCTAATACTTTTTGAAAAGAAAACCACCGTGGCTCACCTATTTCACGGAACATTGGATTTGTATTAAACTCAACGATCTGCTTTACTGAGTGACGCAGTGCTTTGGAAGGGATTGTTCCTTTGTGGGTACAGTTACCACCTACTGCTTGCTGCTCTTCTATGATCGCAACTTTCTTACCGTGCTTGGCCGAATTCATGGCCGCGCCTTCTCCTGCCGGCCCGGAACCTATTACTACTACATCATAATCATATTCAGCCATTAACTACCCCTTTAATTCAAAAAAACACAGATCTTACAACTACTTTGGTTAATTTAACTAGTATAGGAGAATACATATACCTAGTGCTAGCAGCAATTAACCATATCCTGAATCAGTAACTTAAATATATCTCCTGACATCACAAGGCAAGAAGACGATGATCAAAAAAACTTCAAACCCTGTTAAATTCAGTAACGACTTACTGTTTTAATTCATAGCCTAAATCAGCTACTTTTGAGTCACGTGCTTCGCGGGCTATACGCTCATTTTCATCTTCACAAACCTGCTTATCACCTGCACAAATATCACAAGCGGTATCCATGCCTAAAGATGCCATACCACCACAAGACCCTGCGATTGGCTTGCCACCTAATAACACGCCGACAGACATCGCCACTACGACACAAATAAGTACTACAAAAACGATAACAAATGTTCCCATCACAACCTCTTGCCAGAAATTCACTGGCTATCTACTATTTTGTTTAAATGCGGTATTGATTGCTTAATTAACAACCCGTACAGCAAATCCCGGGGTCATTTTCTCAACAAACCCATCGCCACTTTTCAGAATAAAAAATGCTTCAATCTTATGATTGATTGCATACTCGTACGCTGCATTAACGCCCATTGCCAAAAAAGCAGTTGCCAGCGCATCAGCCAGCGCGCAGCTATCGGCAAGTACGGTAACAGATGCCAAGTTATGAGTAATAGGCTTGCCAGTACTGGTATCAATTATATGCGAGTAACGAATCCCTTTTTCTTCAAAATAATTGCGATAGTCACCCGATGTAGCCACAGCGATATCATCTACGCGCACTATTTTTTGCACGACTCGACCAGAAACAGGGCTTTCAATGGCGATACGCCAAGGCTGCTTATTAGGCTTTAGACCTTTAGTAACTAGCTCACCACCAATTTCTACCAGATAGGCATTATACCCTTTAGCAGCCACTAAACTCGCTAAACGATCCACCGCATAACCTTTAGCGATTGACGACAGATCGACATACAAGTCAGCATTTTTTTGAATCGCGCGACTTTCAAGTAACTGCAGTTTTTGGTAACCCACTCTAGATGCTATTGCCGCAATTTGCTCTGCAGTGGGCACTTTAGTCACTTTTTTATCTGGACCAAATCCCCATAAATTAATCATTGGGCCTACTGTAATATCATAAGCACCTTCAGAGCCGACACTGATTGCTTGCGCCATCTCCAGTATTTGATAAAGATCAGCAGATACATTAACTTTTGAGCCTGCCGGCATCTTATTAAAAAGCGATAGCTCTGAGTCGCTAATATAAGTCGACATTGCCTGATTAATATCGAGCAACAGCTGATCAACCTCTGCTTTGATATTTTTTGCTTGTACCGTCGACTCACCGCTTTGTGCTACCCATTTAATGTGGTAGCTAGTGCCCATAGTTCGCCCTTCAATGGCAATTACTTCAGGCTCAGCAGCGACTGCTGTAGCTCCAAGCCCTACAAGCACAAAAACGGCTAGCAGATTAACTGCTAGCCGTTGAGAGGCGCGCAACAGCGCACCAGATTCAGACTTGAACATTGTGTTTAACCACCAAAGTCATCAAGTAAGATATTTTCAGGCTCAACACCAAGATCTTCAAGCAATTTAATAACCGCTGCGTTCATCATCGGTGGCCCACACATGTAATATTCACAATCTTCAGGCGCCTCATGCTCCTTGAGATAGTTTTCAAACAATACATTATGGATGAAACCGGTCATGCCATCCCAGTTGTCTTCAGGCTGTGGATCAGATAGCGCTAAATGCCACTTAAAGTTATCGTTTTCTGCCGCAAGCTGATCGTACTCTTCAGAGTAAAACGCTTCACGCAGAGAGCGAGCACCGTACCAGAAAGATATTTTACGGGTAGAATTCAAACGCTTTAACTGATCGAAGATGTGTGAGCGCATCGGCGCCATGCCCGCACCACCACCAACAAAGACCATTTCAGCGTCAGTATCTTTGGCAAAGAACTCTCCAAATGGGCCGTAAACGTCGATAGTATCACCAGGCTTTAGGTTAAATACAAACGAAGACATTATCCCTGGAGGTATTCCCTGGCTACCCGGTGGTGGAGACGCGATACGAATGTTAAATTTAACAATCCCTTTCTCACCTGGGTAATTGGCCATTGAGTAAGCGCGAATAGTCGTTTCAGAGACGTTAGAGACATTATCCCAAACATTAAATCTGTCCCAATCACCACGGTACTCTTCTTCAATATCGAAGTTTTTGTAGTCTACAGTGTGCGGCGGACATTCAAGCTGTACATAACCGCCAGCGCGGAAATCAACCACTTCTCCATCGGGAATTTTTAAGGTCAATTCTTTGATAAAGGTCGCAACGTTTGGATTAGACTCAACCGTACAAGTCCACTTCTTAACCCCAAAGATCTCCTCTTCAAGATCTAGTTCCATATCTTGCTTAACAGCCACCTGACAAGCTAGACGCCAGCCCTCTTTGGCTTCACGCATGGTAAAGTGAGATTCCTCTGTCGGCAACATAGAGCCACCACCATCGAGAACCTGACACTTACACTGCGCACAAGTACCGCCGCCGCCACATGCTGATGGGATGAAAACCCCCATTTCAGAAAGTGTCTGCAACAATTTACCGCCAGCGGGTACTGTTACTTTTTTATCCGGATCATTGTTGATGTTAATCGTCACATCACCGGAACTTACTAATTTTGAGCGCGCTGCCAAAATCACCGCCACTAGTGCAAGCACTACGACGGTAAACATGACAACACCGAGAATTATTTCAGCATTCATGGGCTTAATATTCCTTTGTTAATTATCATGTATTAAAGCTGTACGCCGGAGAAGGACATAAATCCAAGCGCCATCAGACCCACAGAGACAAAGGTAATACCTAACCCCTCTAGACCCTTTGGTACATCGGAGTAACGTAACTTTTCACGGATACCCGCAAGGGTTGCAATAGCCAGTGCCCAACCTAAACCAGCACCTGCTCCATATACCACAGACTCTGAAAAGTTATAGTCACGTTCAACCATAAACAATGCAGCACCCATGATGGCACAGTTAACTGTGATTAGCGGCAGGAACACCCCTAGAGAGTTATAAAGCGCTGGGAAGAACTTATCCAGCACCATCTCTAGTATTTGCACCATAGCAGCGATAACACCAATATATGAAATATACCCAAGGAAACTTAAATCAACATCGGGATAACCGGCCCAAGCCAGTGCGCCTTCTCTAAGTAACAGGTTGTACAACAAGTTGTTTACGGGCGTGGTGATAGTCAATACCACAATAACCGCAATACCCAGACCAATGGCTGTCTGTACTTTCTTAGAAATTGCCAAGAAGGTACACATACCTAAAAAGAAAGCCAACGCCATGTTTTCTACGAAAACGGCTTTCACAAACAGACTAATATAAACTTCCATTAGACAGTCTCCTTCTGTGAGTTTTTGCAGATAACAAAATCAGGTGCTTCAACTTGGGAACTATCGTAAGTACGAATTAACCAGATCATCCCGCCAATGATAAAGAAAGCAGAAGGTGGTAGTAGTAATAGACCGTTGCCCATGTACCAACCATCATTATTGATCAGAGGTAGTATTTCTATACCAAACAGGCTTCCAGAGCCAAACAGTTCACGGATAAATCCGACAAACAACAGTACAGCACCGTAACCTAAGCCATTACCTATACCATCTAGGAAAGAGGGAATGGGCGGGTTTTTCATCGCAAAAGCTTCAGCGCGACCCATAACGATACAGTTAGTAATGATCAATCCAACAAAGACTGAAAGCTGCTTAGATGTATCATAGGCCACCGCTTTAAGTATCTGATCGACAACAATTACCAATGAGGCAATGATGGTCATCTGACAGATAATACGGATTGAGCTGGGCATGTGGTTACGAATTAACGAGACAAACATGCTGGAAAAGGCAGTGACCACCATTACCGCAAGTGTCATAACCACTGCTGTATTAAGGTTTGATGTTACCGCCAACGCCGAACAAACACCCAATATTTGCAATGCAATTGGGTTGTTTGAGATTATCGGCTTAACGATCATATCTCTTGTTTCAGACATCGCTTAGCTCTCCCCTGCTTTTAGGTTAGATAAATAACTGGCGAAGCCGTTTTTACCCATCCAAAATTTCACTAGTTTAGTCACACCGTTACTGGTTATTGTAGCACCCGACAAGGCATCTACTTTAAACTCAGAACCATCTGCTGCAGGATCAACTGACCCTTTTACTAAACCAATTTTAGGCTCTCTAGAACCTTGCTCGTAAATTTTCTTACCCGGCCAAAGTGCTTTCCACTTAGGGTTGTCAACTTCACCGCCTAGGCCTGGAGTTTCGCCATGCGAGTAGAAACCAAAACCTACCACTGTATTCAGATCACTCTCTAAAGCCAAGAAACCGTAAAGCGTAGACCAAAGGCCATAGCCGTGAACAGGAAGAATGACTTTATCTAACTGATCTGCTTTGTTTACCAGATAGACCGGCATAACATTTGCAGTACGCTTGATAGAGGCGATATCATCTTCACGGCTCAATGCTTTAGAGAGCGAAGGCTCTTTAGCAGCACGTTTTGAATCTTTGTAACCGACAGGCTTCTCTACATATTTACCTGTTGCAAGGTCGACATACTTAGTTTCTATTTGCGCGGCAAATAGTTTTTGTACGTCTTTGCCGGCATAATCAATTTTAGCCGCGGCTAAAATATTACTTTGACGGTCCAATTCCTTGTTTGCGATCTGCTGAGGCTTTAGTAAAACCGCAGCGGTAGAGACAATCACCGAACAGACCACACATAGTAATACTGTAACGGTAATCGTTCTTCCAATAGTATCGTTATTAGCTGCCATGACGTAATAACCTCCGCTTAATATTTGCCTGAACGACGAAGTTATCGATAAGAGGTGCAAATAAGTTAGCAAACAGAATCGCTAACATCATGCCCTCTGGGAACGCTGGGTTAACCACACGAATCAACACCACCATAACCCCAATCAACGCACCGAAATACCATTTACCAATATCAGTCATAGAAGCCGAAATTGGGTCAGTAGCCATAAAGAACAGACCAAAGGCAAAACCACCTAATACAAAATGCCAGTAGAACGGCATAGCGAACATAGGGTTCGTTTCAGAACCAATAAGGTTAAAGATAATACTCATCACCACCATACCGGCGATAACACCAGCGACGATGCGCCATGCGGCTAACTTCATGACAACTAGTGCGACGCCACCGATCATAATAGCCAAGGTAGATACTTCACCAACTGATCCAGGAATAGTACCGATAAAGGCATCCCATAATGTAATGTTCTGCGCAATAATCGCTTCAACACCACCAACAGCTGCAAGGCCCAGTGGCGTTGCTCCGGTGAAACCGTCAACCGCAGTCCAAACCGCATCACCTGACATTTGCGCAGGATAGGCAAAAAATAGGAAAGCACGACCAGTTAGCGCGGGGTTCAAGAAATTTTTACCTGTACCACCAAAAACTTCTTTACCGATAACAACACCAAAGCTGATGCCTAAGGCAACTTGCCACAGCGGGGTATCTGGTGGGAGTGTTAGTGCAAACAAAATAGAAGTTACAAAGAAACCTTCGTTAACTTCATGTCCACGTTTCATCGCGAACAAAACTTCCCAGAATCCACCTACGACAAAGGTTGTCGCATAGATAGGTAACCAGAAAATTGCACCGTAAACAATATTATCTAAGATACTATTAACATCGAAACTGGTAAGCGCACCTGCAAGTGCTCCACGCCATCCTGCCGCTTCGGTCATACCCATAGCATCCATGGCTGTATTAGCCTGTAGACCTAAGTTGTACATACCAAAGAACACAGCGGGGAAAGTACAAGCCCACACCAAGATCATCATGCGCTTTAAATCTACGCCATCACGTACGTGAGAGGCAGCTTTAGTGACATAACCTGGAGTGTAGAATATAGTATCAGCCGCTTCATAAAGCGCGTACCAATTTTCGTATTTACCGCCCTTGTGAAAGTGCGGCTCCATTTTATCAAGAATATTTCTCAAATTCATATGATTAAGCCTCTCTCTCGATGCGTGTTAAATTATCGCGAAGAATCGGGCCGTACTCGTACTTACCCGGGCAGGCAAAAGTACATAGTGCCAAATCTTCTTCATCGAGTTCCAGAGCACCTAGCTCCATTGCCGTTACGATATCACCTGTGACAATGGCACGTAGCAATTGAGTCGGCAATATATCCATTGGCATCAATCTCTCGAACTGGCCTACCGGTAGCATAGCGCGCTCTGAGCCGTTAGTCGTCGTTGAGAAATTGAACTTTTTAGCTTTATTGAGTGCAGAAGTAAAAATATTAAGCACTGAAAATTGATTGGCGCCCGGCACTGCCCAGCCCATAAATTCACGCTTATCACCCTGCTTTATCACTGTTATTTGGTTAGCGTAACGCCCCAGGTAATCCAGAGCACCCTTTGCAGCACGCCCGTTCCAAACAGAGCCAGAAATCACTCTATTTCCCGCTGTATCCGCACAATCGGCAATCAGATCACTGATTTTAGCGCCTAACCTTGCTTTAACTAGCTGCGGCTTATCAACCACAGGACCGGCAATAGAAACAATACGCTCTACGCAAAGCTTGCCTTGGGTAAACAATTTACCAATAGCCACTACATCTTGATAACCGACTGTCCAAACCACGTGATTGCGTGATACTGGCTCAAGGAAGTGTATATGTGTACCCGCATTACCTGCTGGATGCACCCCTGAGAACTCTTCAACAGTAACGCCATCAGCAGACGGAATATCGGCACCAGAAGCTTTACATAAAAATACTTTACCGGTTGTCAGCTTGGTCAAGATAGTCAAGCCATTACTAAAATCAGCTTTGTTCTCAGCTATAATGAGAGCCGGATCTGCTGCTAATGGATTGGTATCGATAGCCGTTACAAACACTGCTGCTGGGCTAGTATCGCTAGCCGGCACTTTAGAAAAAGGACGGGTACGCAATGCGCTCCACAGACCTGATTCTTGTAACTGCTTAGTCACTTGTGCAGTGCTTAAGCTAGCAAGTTTTGAGTTTTCAAATTTTTCGAAAACTACAGACTCTTCAGTTTCATCCACTTCGATAACCACCGATAAAAGCGCACGACGCTCCCCACGGTTTATCTCTATTACAGTACCTGCTGCTGGCGCTGTATAATGGACACCCTCTATTTTCTTGTCAGAAAAGATCAATTGACCGAGTTTTACTCGATCCCCCACCTTGACGGCCATCGTTGGTTTACAACCAACGTAGTCAGGGCCACTCACGGCGACCGAACGCACTTGCCTAGACGCAGTAATACTCTGCGCGACAGTGCCTAAAATCGGCAGATCTAGACCTTTGTTGATCTTGATCATACACTTCACCCAATCACGATTATAAATTTTCGAGAAATTATTATTGGCCTGCGCTAGAGTTTTAATTAACCCCTACACGCAGTGTTTATTATTTATACGACAACAATATTTCCCACCTAAAAACTTGCCGATTATACATGAGCTTAGACTATCTATCATAGGTAGCTTAGCCAGAAACCTGTTAAAAAAATCAAAAAGTTCAGCAGCGACCAAAAACACCCGCCATTTCTCAGCTCAAACGCCATCGTATAAATATAGACCAAAGAAGTCATTATCGCTGCTTCAGCCTTTAAATATCGCCCACAATACAGTGCACATTGCCGGTTTTCAGCTTAGCGATAAACCAACAGCACATTTATCATCAACTCGCAGCGACGCTTCCATAAATTAAAGGCACAAAAAAGCCCGATTAATCGGGCTCTTTAAAAAACAAACAAAAAGAAGTTGACTTTAAACCTTTATTTTCTCACGTAATTTAATACTCAACTCTTTTAGCTGCTCATTATTAACGGTGCCTGGCGCATTAGTTAACGGGCAAGCCGCTGTCTGCGTTTTAGGGAAGGCAATCACTTCACGGATAGACTCAGTACCGGTCATCAACATGATTAATCGATCCAAACCAAATGCCAAACCACCGTGCGGCGGCGCACCGTATTTAAGAGCATTCAACAAGAATCCGAATTTTTCTTCTGCCTCTTCGTCTGAAATACCTAAGCATCTAAATACCGCTTTTTGCATTTCACTTTGGTGAATACGTATGGATCCACCACCTAACTCACAACCATTTAACACCATATCATAAGCAACCGACTGGGCCGCTAACGGATCAGCTTCCAGCTCTTCTGGCGTACAACTTGGCGCTGTGAATGGATGGTGAATAGCAGTGATCCCACCATCAGAGGTCTTCTCAAACATAGGCCAATCAACAACCCAAAGTGGCGCCCACTCACAAGTAAGCATATCCAAATCAACACCTACTTTATTGCGCAGCGCACCTAGCGCTTCGTTCACGACATTCGTTTTATCTGCACCAAAGAATACCAGATCACCATCTTTCGCATCTAGACGCGCCATGATTTTCATAGCAACTTCTTCACCTAGGAACTTAACAATTGGCGACTGCAGCCCCTCGGCACCTTTTGCCAAATCATTGACTTTGATCCAAGCTAGACCACGAGCACCGTAGATACTGACAAACTTAGTATACTCGTCAATTAATTTGCGAGTCAGGGTGGCGCCACCTGGCACTTTAAGCGCGGCAACACGAGAATCGGCGTCATTGGCAGGCCCTGCAAACACTTTAAACTCGATATCAGCCATCAAATCGCCAACATCCACTAACTCCATCGGGTTACGCAGATCAGGCTTATCTGAACCAAAGCGCGACATCGCATCTGCGTAGGTCATACGCGGGAACGCACCCAAATCGACGTTGATTTTTTCCTGAAACAATCCGCTGATCATCTCCTCAGTAACCGCCATGATCTCTTCTTGACCCATGAACGACATCTCGATATCAATCTGAGTAAACTCAGGCTGACGATCGGCACGCAAGTCTTCATCTCTGAAACACTTTGCTATTTGGTAGTATCTATCAAAACCAGAAACCATCAACAATTGCTTAAACAGCTGAGGAGACTGTGGCAGCGCAAAGAAGCTACCTTCATGGGTACGCGAAGGCACTATATAATCTCGTGCCCCCTCTGGCGTAGCGCGTGTTAAAATAGGCGTTTCTATATCTAGGAAGCCGTTAGTATCTAAGTAATTTCTGATGTAAGAGCTGACCTGCGCACGCAATCGCAATTTTTGCTGCATTTCAGGGCGACGCAAATCCATAAAGCGATTTTTTAGACGAACTTCTTCACTCACTTGCTGGTGATCATCTAACTGGAATGGCGGTGTCTCAGATTTATTGAGCACAACCAACTCTTTGCCTAACACTTCGATCTCACCGGTACCCATCTCAGGGTTGATTGTGCCATTAGGACGATGACGTACTAGACCTTTAATCTCGATAACGTATTCATTACGCACAGAGTTAGCGATGGCAAAACTTTCTTCGCGGTCTGGATCAAAAACAACCTGAATCAAACCTTCACGGTCGCGGACGTCCAAAAAGATGACTCCACCGTGATCTCTTCGACGGTGAACCCAACCCACCAACGTTACTTCCTCACCAACTTGTTCAACTCTCAAGTCGCCGCAATAATGGCTGCGCATAATCTATTCCTATTGATATTCTTAATGTATTGTTTATATTGCCAACCCCCTCATCACACACAGAGGGTTGAATCATAATCAGGGCCGGTAAACGTTAACGTTTGCGTTAAGCCAAACCTTTCTCAGCAATGCTATTATTCACTACCAGTGCCGCTAGCGTCATTAGCGCCAGAGACTAAGTTTTTCTTTTTACCAGTCTTAAAATCTGTTTCGTACCAACCACTACCACCTAGGCGAAACGCCGGCGCTGATACTTGCTTACTAACTTGATCACTATCACATGAAACACAATTTGGCGCTGGCGATTCACTGCGAATAACAAGCTTTTCAAATTGATGACCACATTCATCACAGGCAAAGTCAAAAATCGGCATTTTTCAGTCCAAATTATTCAAAGCGGCAAATTATACCTCAATAATTTGCCTTTGTGTGCCTGTTTGAGCAACAAATATCACAAAGCTGCTATCTCGCTTTAAACCATTGCTGCAAAGCTCAAATTAGCCTCAAGCAAAGCTGTCACTTTCACTCTTATCTCGGCAATTTCAGAAGGCGAATATGGCACCATCGACTGCCTCCCCCAAACAGGCCCAGGCCACGCCATATCACTCTCGTATCGCACAATATGATGAACATGCAACTGCTTAACTACATTACCGAGTGCCGCTACATTCATTTTACTGGCATTAAAACCATCGGCCAGTGCGGCACTCAAATCGCAGGATTCCACCATCATTTGCGCCCGATCCTCTAGCGACAGATGATACATTTCGTAAGTTTCGGCGCGCCTAGGCACCAACACAAACCAAGGAAATTGCTTATCATTAATTAACAGCAGACGACACAGCGGCATCTCCCCAAGGAAAATACTGTCATTTTCAAGCTGCGGATCCAATACAAATTCAACTTCTAACTCATCCATCTCGACACTCCTACTCAAAAAATTTACAAAACACCCGATAAAACATAGATATAAAATCACTTACTCTCTATATTAAGCATAATTTTACGCGCAGTTGTCTGCATTTCCCATGAAACTTAACCTTATTTCAAGCCAACCTCAGAACAGAACCCGCCATGAGCTTTAAGACAAAGATCTTATCCAGCATTACACAGATCGCCCCCAGCACTTGGAACGCACTCTGCGATAGCAGCTATCCCTTTATTCGCCATGAATTTTTATTGGCACTAGAACTAAGCGGATGCACTACTAGCAAAACAGGCTGGACGCCATACCATCTAACGCTGTACAAAGAAGACTTACTGATAGCCGTGATGCCAATGTATCAAAAAAACCACTCAAACGGCGAATACGTGTTCGACTGGGACTGGGCTAATGCTTACGCGCGCCATCAGCTTCCTTACTATCCTAAGCTTTTATGTGCCATTCCTTTTAGCCCTTGTTATGGGGCGCGCATTGCCAGCCGCTTACCGCTACAGGAAATACTGCCCTTTATTCGCCAGAGCATAGTTAATATATGCGAAACCCAACATTTCTCCAGCTGGCACGGGCTTTTTTTCAACAGCCAAGACACTCACCAGCTACAACAACATCAGTTTCTGACCAGAAAAGGCCTGCAGTACCACTGGCACAACCAAGACTATACAAGTTTTGAGCACTACCTCGAACATTTCACCTCCAGAAAACGCAAAGGCATTAAGCGAGAGCGGCGCATTGTCGCCCAACAGGAAATCAAAATAAGCGCACTGGAAGGACCCCACATTGACAAACACACCCTGCGAGAGTTCTATCACTGCTACCACCTCACCTACCTAAAGCGCGGCAGACAAGGCTATTTAAATGAAGAGTTTTTTGCTCGCCTTATCGAAACCATGCCAGAGCAAATAGTACTTTTTGTTGCTCGCCATAATGAGCATACCGTAGCTTGCGCCTGGTGCTTTAAAAACACCGACCCCACCGACAGCGTCTTATACGGCCGATACTGGGGCTGCCTAGACAATTTTGACAACCTCCACTTTGAAACTTGCTACTATCAAGGTTTAGAGTACTGTATCAAACACAAAATTGCGCGCTTTGACCCCGGCGCTCAGGGGGAACACAAAATTCAGCGCGGATTCACCCCGATCAACACTTATTCAAGCCACTACATAAAACACCCGCAATTTAGCGATGCTATTGAAGATTTTTTAAGCAGAGAGGACATCGCAATAGAGGATTACAAGCAGCAGCTTACATCGCTACTGCCGTTTAAACAAACAAACTAAGATAACAGCTTACACATATACAACCGCTCAAAGCCCGCTTCACTGACACGCCGACCGGCGCTGTAACCGATTTTACGGTAGAGAGAAATATTTTCTTTCATTAATACATGGGTGTTTAAATGCAACGCTTTCACCCCTTTATCTAGCGCATATCGCTCAGCCTTTTGTAGCAACAAGCGACCTATGCCACGCCCTTGACAACAAGGCATTACCGCGACTGACTCTAGCAAAACCCGCTCAGCACTGCTTCACCAATACGCCAGCAAACTTTACCGCCTTGGTCTCGATCACATAAACGCGTATTTGAGACACTACCGAGGCATAATCGGCACCCATTGGGGCCGGCCTTCTACCCATTCGAGATATGTATTTTGTATAAGCCAAATCAATGCACTGAGTGATATTTTCGACATCGCTCAACCTTGCTAGCCGAATAGCACTTCCTGCACACCCTGCAACCTTAGCCATTAGCTCAGACTAACGGCATCAATATACTGCAGCGGATTTGGCCTAGACTTATTAACTTGCTGAGCAGCCGCATATTCATATTCGGCGCGCTCTTGCGAGCGGTCTATTGCTAGCGACTCAAAATCAAACAGAGCCCTATCTGACATCTGACTAGGAGCAATATTTTGCATGGCACTAAAGATACTTTCTATTCGACCCGGCTGCTCGCACTCCCACTGCGCTAACATCGCTTTAACATTTTGTCGCTGTAAATTTTCCTGAGAGCCACACAAGTTACAGGGAATAATGGGGAATTCACGATAATTAGCGTATTCGATAATATCGGCTTCTCGTGCGTACGCCATTGGTCTAATAACAATGTTACGGCCATCGTCTGACAATAATTTAGGCGGCATACCCGCCAACCGTCCACCATGAAACATGTTTAAAAACAAAGTTTCAATAATGTCATCTTTATGATGCCCGAGGGCGATCTTATTGGCATTTATCTCTTCAGCAAAAGCGTACAAAGTACCGCGACGCAAACGCGAGCATAAACCGCAGGTCTTTTTACCTTCAGGTATTTTACTGCGCACTACCGAATAGGTATCCCGCTCGACAATGTAATACTCAAGATCTAATTTTTCTAAGTACTCAGGTAGCACATGCTCAGGAAAACCCGGTTGTTTTTGATCAAGATTGACAGGGATTAGCTCAAAATTAACCGGTGCATTACGCTGCAAACTCAGCAGCAGATCAAGCATCGCAAAAGAATCTTTGCCTCCTGAGAGGCACACCATAATCCGATCGCCCTCTTCAATCATTTTATAATCGATAACAGCACGACCCACGTCGCGACGCAGCTTTTTCTGCACTTTATTTAACGCGCGCTTTTTATCATCACCACTATTGCTGGTCGTTTTATTTAAGGGGGGATTCTGATTCATAATGTCTTTTCAATTTACGGTTATTAAAATGGTTAGCTTGCTGGATTATCTGCCAACACAGGAACTCCACTATGAAAGCGAAATTCTGTATCATCAGCCAATATCAGCTCTTTCTCAAGCACTCTAAACGCTGCAATGCGCTCATCAATAGGCTCTGCGGCATATTCTTGAGCTAGCGCCAGATAATCCTGATAGTGACGACCTTCAGATTTTAACAACGACTTATAGAACTTTTCTAGCTCTTCATCAAGATAGGGAGCGAGCTTAGCAAAACGCTCACAAGAGCGAGCCTCAACAAAGGCACCTATAATTAACACATCAACAAGCCGCTGCGGCTCATGAGTGGCAACAATTTTACGCAGCCCCGCTGCATATCGCGATGCGCTTAAATGAACATATTCAATATCCCTAGACTCCATCAACGCTAATACTTGCTCAAAGTGGATCAACTCTTCACGGGCCAAACGCGACATCTTGTGCAGCAAGTCCGGTCGATCAACGTAGCGAAACATCAACGTCATGGCGGTCGATGCCGCTTTTTTCTCGCAGTGGGCGTGATCAATTAACATCAATGGCTGCTGCGTTAGCGCCACATCAATCCATGCCTGAGGAGTCTCACAAGGCAAAAACTGTTTTATTTCTTCAAGTGCTGTCATGGTCTGTCCTTTTTAAGAAGGCAGGCATTATACGCAGCACTGAGATAAGAGTCCAAACTTGTTAGTTTTTGTTACACAACAGCTACTTCACAGCACCAAGAGGCATAAAAGTTACAATTTGGGCTGGATAAATACATCTGCACAACCCACCAACAACGAGCCAAGTCGTGTAGTGAGCTCACTCCTTTAGACTGAGAGACTGGCGGTTATTCTTTAATCCATAAACACATATGAGCGAAAGTGCTGTAACGCATCCTCACTGACCAGTGTATTGATGTCAATTTCCTGCAAATTATCATCTAAGCATTTGCTGTAGACACTCAAGCAATCAATGAGCGTTTGCATTTTTTCCACGCGTTGCTCAGGCGCAAGCAATGGCGCGTGTGTAGACAAATAAACCACCGGCTTCTCTTTGGCCAGATAGCTGTGTAAATTGGGCAGCAATTGATATTCACCACCTTCAATATCTATCTTCAGAAAATCAAACCGATTAACAGGAGACATCTCTAAGAACTGCTGCCACTGAAGTGTCAAGACATCAATACCACTGCCTTCGTTATCAAACAACAAACTAGTCATGCTATCGCCAGGCTTGCCTCTATGACTAGCCATGCGAGTAATAGACATAGACTCAGCCAGGGCAAAGCTATAAGAGGTCACATTTTTCAGTGCATTGAGATCAATATTCCACCGCAAGAACCGATACGCAGTTGGGTCAGGCTCAAAGCAAACGACATTTTTAGCCAATTGGGCAGCTTGCAATACTGTCGGCCCTATCCATGCACCTATATCACAGTAATTTGTCTGATCATTCAGGAAGTGCGACAGGATTTTATAAGTATTAGGCTCCCAAGTCCCGGACGCTGCCTTGCTCCAGAAATCAACGTGGTACGGATCCACCTTCACTTGGTAACCTCCAATTTCAGCAGGCATATACCCTTGCACGAGGAAACCTTCTCTTTGCTGTGAGGTGATGTCTGTCATTTTATCTCTCCGATGAATCTACTGATGATTGGTATTGTGCAGGCCTGTGACAACACATTCCCTCTACCACAAGCTTAATGGGGACGTTACATGAAATTGAAAGCCCCACTAGGTAATAGCAGAGCTTAGCAAAGTACTGTGAACTTTCTAGCTATATTATTGTTTAAAAAGAAATATTATTTGCTGATCTTTAGTTAAGACCGCCGGATACATTAATACTGTCACCAGTACTAAATGATGCACGCTCTGAAAGCAGCCAAACAATAGCTTCGGCCACCTCTTCCACAGTACCGCCCCTACCTAGCGGCAAGCGATCTTTCACCCGATCTACGCGCTCTGGCTCGCCGCCATCGGCATGCATTTGAGTATATATCAAGCCCGGACGTACACCGTTCACCCTAATACCTTCACGACTAACCTCCATCGCCAACCCTTTAGTCAGCGTATCAACAGCCCCTTTACTCGCCGCGTAATCTAAATACTCATTGGGAGAACCGGTTATCGCCGCAAGGGATGAGACATTTACAATACTACCACCACCGCCTCCATGCTTATAAGCCATACGCAATACTGCTTCGCGTGCGCAGATAAAATACCCGCTGACATTAACACTGAACATTTGCGCCAATCTTTGGCTATCAACTTGCTCAATACTCAACTGAGGCAACATTAAAGCAGCATTATTAACAAGCGCCGTCAGCGTCCCTAAACTCTGATCTATCGCCTTGAACATATCAACAACCGCCTGCTCATCAGCAATATCCGCTTTGAATAATATGCAACTCACCCCAAATGCCTGCGCCTGGGTTAACGTTTCTCTAGCACTTGCTTCATCATTGCGATAATTAATACACAGGTCATAGCCGTGCTTAGCCAACAGTAGCGCTGTCGCTCGACCAATCCCACGCGAAGCGCCTGTCACCAGTGCAACAGGTTTATGATTTGCATCAGCCACGAGTTTAGTTATCTTCTCTCTCCAATTCAAAAGGCGTCATTTGGTAAACATAGTAGTTCAACCAGTTACCGAAGAGTAAATTCGCGTGCGAGCGCCAGTTGCTACACGGCTTATTATCTGGGGAATCCTCCGCAAAATAATTGATGGGTACCGGCGTACTCTCATCAATCTCCACATCACGCCAATACTCTTGCGCAAGTGTCTCAGCATCGTACTCAGGATGCCCGGTAACAAACACTTTTTTACGATCTGAACTCGCCATCAAATACACACCCGCTTCCTCTGAACTGGCCAATATATGCAAGTCGGTATGGTTTTTGATTATGTTAACAGGGTAGTCGGCAAAACGTGAATGCGGCGCTTTGAACAAGTCATCAAAACCACGCGTTAAAGTTTCGTGTTTATGCCTAGTTTGATGCTCGTACACACCCGACAGCTTCTGTTCACGGATTTTCTTCGGCAGATCGTAAAAAATATTTAACGCCGCCTCTACCGCCCAACACAAAAACATAGTCGAAGTAACATTGTGCTGTGACCAGCGAATCACTTCAGCCACTTCATCTTTGTAACGCACGTTCTCCCAAGGCACTTTACCCAGTGGCGCACCTGTTACAATCAAGCCGTCGTACTGGTTGTTTTTAATGTCAGTAAAATCGCGATAAAAACTATTTAAATGCGCTTTGGGGGTATTTTTGCTCTCTTCATGATCAATACGCAATAACTCAAAATCAATTTGCAGCGGACTGTTAGACAACATCCGGATTAATTGATTTTCAGTTTCAATTTTTTTCGGCATTAAGTTTAACAACAACACTTTTAACGGACGCACATCCTGATGCATCGCCCGCGTCTCTGTCATGACAAAGATATTTTCACTATTAAGCAAATCAACGGCGGGTAATAAATCAGGAATTCTAATCGGCATAACAACCTCTACTACTTCTTAAACTATGTTAAATAACTAACGGCTACGATTCTTTAGACGCTTGATGGATATTTTGCATGGCCATCGCCTGCATATCTTCCACCTCCAATTGCACCGTCGTTGTCGGGAAAGCAACCTGAGCATCGTGCTGTTCAATAATTTTGGCAATTTGAAACAGTACATCTTCTTTTATTTGATGGTAGCGTACCCAATCGGTGGTTTTGGTAAAAGTGTAAACAAAAAAATCCAACGATGATTCAGCCATTTTATTAAAATTGACCATCAGCGTTTGACGGTGATCAATATCAGCGTGTTCAGCCAACATCCTACGTATATCTTGCAAGATGACATTTAAGGTATCAATATCACAATAGCGCACGCCCACTGTTTCATAGATTCGCCGATTACTCATCCGCGATGGGTTTTCGACCGATATACTAGCAAAGGTTGCATTTGGCACGTACAGCGGACGCTTATCAAAGGTACGAATGCGGGTCAATCGCCAGCCTATATCCTCAACCACTCCTTCGATGTTTTTATCCGGCGAGCGAATCCAATCGCCGACTTTAAATGGCCTATCCATGTAAATCATTAAACCGCCAAAAAAATTTGCCAGCAAATCTTTCGCGGCAAAACCGACCGCAATACCACCAATCCCGCCAAAAGCAAGCACACCTGAAACACTGTAGCCCAAACTTTGCAGCACCACTAGAGACACTGTAATGATAATCGATAAACGCAGCAGCTTCCCAAAGGCGCTAACGGTCGTATGATCAAGAGAGGTATCGATACCTACAGGATCAACCAGTTTCAGCTCTGCCAAACGAATGAAGCGAATAAAAAACCAAGCGATCAGTAAAATGGCCCCCACTTTACGCACAGGTGCCATTAACGACATCAACAACTGACTGGACGCATCACTAACGACCAGAGATCCCGAAAAAATAGCTAGCGATCCGCCAAGCAGCCAAATCATAAAAATAATCGGCCGCCGCACAGCGCTAAGTAAAATATCATCCCAATGATTTTTGGTCTTAAGTAACTGCGCTTGCAACCTATTAAAAAAGACTCTGGCAAAAAAAGCGCATAGCAATGTCATGAAAATAATGACAAATACGACCACTAGCCACGCGCTTTGCGAGCCAATCGACAAATAGTTAGTGAGCCATTTCTCGATGACATTTACTTCTTGCAAAACCTACTCCTTGATATTATTTTGATGTGTGCATGTGCCTTTTGCTCACTTTTATCCACTTAATGGCTTAAAATAACGCGACACTATGTACACTACTGAGAAATAGACTGCGCGCTATATCTTAAACTAGATGTCATCGCAAACTCCTATTATTGCCCTACAACTATCACCACCGATATCACCACCGAGAACAGCGATAATTAAGCAACCAGAGCAACACTACAGAGCCCTGGACATCGCTTGAGAACCTAACGATTCCCAAAATCTAGTAGCGTATGAGCAATCAGTTGAGCGCTCTCATATCGCTCTTGATCAAACGGGCGATCAGAGCGGCGCATCTTTGCCAACCTTGCAGATTTGTTGATATTTTCTCGCTCTAAATAATCTAATACCTCAATCGCACCCTGCGAATTGTTACAGACAAGCACTGTATCACAGCCGGCTTCAATCGCGTGCATAGCGCGAGCCGCATATTGCCCCTGATCTTGGGCATGAGCGACAGTAGCACCGCTCATATTCAAATCATCACTAAATATAACGCCCTCAAAACCAAGCTCACCACGCAGCACTTGCTGCAACCAAAACTGTGAGAAACCTGCAGGGTTAGGGTCAACTTTAGGATAAATAACATGCGCGGGCATAATGCCACCAAGCCCCGCTTCAATTAATGTTTTAAATGGCTGTAAATCATCTTTTTCAATAGCGGCATACTCTCTCTCATCGCGGGCAATTTGCTTATGAGAATCCGCAGCAGCCCAACCATGTCCCGGGAAGTGTTTGCCTGTGGCACACATCCCCGCCTGTTGCATCCCCTGCATAAACCCCCCACTCAGCTCAGATACTTGGCTATGATTTTTGCCAAATGCGCGATCACCAATCACCTTAGAGTGCGCCCAATGTATGTCCAACACGGGCGCAAAGCTGATATCAATATCCATGGCAGTAATCTCTGCAGCCATTAACCAGCCCATTTCCACAGCATACGCTTTCGCTTGTACTGGATCTATCTCGTAGCAGCGACACAAAGAGAGCATGGCTGGCAGCTTTATAAATTCATCTTTAAAGCGCTGCACCCTGCCGCCCTCTTGATCGACGGCAATCACCATATTTGGGTTGCATGACCTTATATCGGCAATCAAATCAATTAACTGTATTCTGGATTTATAATTTCTCGAAAAGAGAATCAAGCCACCGACTTGATTTCTTTGTAACTGCTCTCTTTCAGAGCCTGTCAGTGTGAGCCCTGCCACATCTAACATTAATCGACCGTAAATCATTGATAAACCTATAGGGGGGAGGGTTTTTGGGAGTTAGACTGACTAAACTCGACTGAAATACAATTTATCGCCACGCGCCTGCATGCCCGCACTCAGTACGGGTACCATACGGTGCAATATACGCTCAATTTCAGCATCTGAGTCGAATTTCTTACGCTCAATTTCAGCGAGCATGGTAAAGTTTGACAAGGTAAAAATAACGGAGCCCATCACAAAATGCAGGCGCCAGAAAAACTCATCATCTTCCATTAACGCAGCTTGGGTACGCATAAGCTCAATATAGGGCGCTAACTTAGAGCCGTATCGCCCTAAAATAAACTCGCGTAACTCTTCTTGGTTCTTCATATAAGCAAGCTCCAATAGACGCGTAAACATTAGCAGTGCATGATTATTTTCTTGATCTACGTGCAACAGCGCGCGCATCAATAACTCTAGCAACTCTTCCATGATAATAGCGGCGCCATCGAGCACTGCCTGACGCTCTATTAACGCACGATCTATATAGTCAGAAAAAGGTTTTAAGAACTGTTCAGCGACCGATTGGATAAGCCCCTGCTTAGACCCAAAATGATAATTAATTGCCGCAAGGTTTACATTTGCCTCGCGGGTAATCTGCCGCATTGTCGTCTCGACAAACCCCTGCTCCGCAAAAAGAGCCTCTGCTGCATCTTGAATTTGTTTAGCCGTTTTAGACTGTGCCATTGGTGTACCATTATTATTTTAAGCTAATTTTCTGTCATCAGTAGCATTAAACTACGCAGACTTCTACACAGCGCAATGAGCGCAGCCGTAATAACGAGACCTCCTTGAGCAAAATGATGGCTATGTTTATCGTCAAATTACAGCTCCACAGGAGAGGCTCTCAGCTTGGCTCACCTCTATATTTGAAACACTACTCATTGGTTCGCATTCATCAGAAGCTTGTCCTAACAAGCTGCCAGGAACTACCTCTAATGATTTAAGCTTTGCCCATCCACTTTTATTAGACCTAAAAATCAAAGCGCTAGCCTAAGTATATAGGTTATATCTAAATTTGCGAATGAACATAGTAAAACAACCAACTGTTGACCAACACTAAGGCTACCCGCGTTTAAAGCAGTTGTTTAAAACAAACAACGATACTACAAGCATAGCCTGATTAACACGCTAGCGCATAAAACTTGTCGAACTAGTCAATTTTTGTACGAGATTACTGACAACATTGGTACTGGTTTTGACAGTCATCTCGCTAATTCTTTCGCCAAATGATTTTTTCAATTCGAAACGTACTTGAAATACATCGGCGGTGGCACAAAGTTTCATCAAATGATCATCTGATGTATTAAGTTCATCCACTAATTTATGCTCAATAGCGCGCTTACCAAACCAAACTTCACCGGTGGCAACCTTATCTATATCAATATTAGGACGCGCTTGCGCAACAAATTCTTTAAATAATAAGTGAGTGTCTTGAATCTCTTCAACAAACTTATCTTTGCCTTTTTCAGTATTTTCTCCAAACATTGTCACAGTGCGCTTGTACTCACCAGCGGTAAATGTTTCGTAATCGACACCGTGCTTTTTAAGCACTCGGTGAAAGTTAGGCAGTTGTGCCACTACACCTATCGAACCCAATATAGCAAAAGGGGCAGCAATCAATTTGTCGGCAAGACAAGCCATCATATATCCGCCAGAAGCCGCCACTTCATCGACACAAATAGTCAGTTTAATATTAGCCGACTTAATTCGCTCTAATTGTGAAGCCGCTAAACCATAGGTATGCACCATTCCACCTGCTGAATCTAAGCGCAATACAATCTCATCGCTATCTCCTGCAAAAGAGAGCACCGCAGAAATTTCTTCACGCAACAAATCAACCTCTGAAGCACGAATATCGCCATTGAAGTCTAAGACAAATACCCGACTTCTATCATCGCTTTGCTCTGTAGCTGGATCTTCTTTAACATTTAACGCCTCAACTGCCGCCTTGCTGTCACCTTCTTCAGCAGTCGTTTGCGTGCCCCCAATATCATGCTTGGCTGCTTGCTTGGCTAACTTTGCCTCCAACTTCGCCTGTTTCTTTTTTTCTTTTGCCTCTCTCTTTTCTTTTTTATGCTGCGCCTTTAGCTGCTGTTTATAAACTTCGGGCTCAACGACAACAGACTCAATAGCATCTTTCATCTCTTCGAAGCCGTCATTAATAGATACCAAGCTAATTTCACCATGGGAACTATCCTTTTTCCCCCGTGCACTGATGGCCAAACACCCAACAAGCACAATAAAAATCGTCAAAATAATCGTTAGCGCTTTCGCTAAGAACATGCCGTAATCGTACAAAAAATCAACCAAGCTAAATCTCCAAAATATCGTTACTAAAGCAAGGCGAATAATGTACCATAAAACACCAACTAAGCCATTTTTTCTAAAGCATTTTTCTAAGGCTAAAGCAGATGCAAAACAGCGCCACCCCAAAAGCAGACACTTCACACATTATTGCCAAACTCCCCTCACGCTTTCAAAGCGATAAGGCAGCAGATCTAGATTCTGTTTTCCAGTTCCATTTAACAGACTGTCTCTCGTTCTATATAGAAATTAAAAATCAAACTTGCCGTATAGAGATGAGTGAACACGACGACCCTAATATTGTGTTAAGCATGAGCGAAGCGGTTTTTATCGCGCTAATGAGCGGTGAATTGGATGGCATGTCTGCCTTTATGAAGGGGGATTTGAAAGCGCATGGAAACATCATTCTAGCGACATCTCTATCAAAATTGTTCAAAAAACGCCCAGGCGATTTGCAAAAATTCAACCAATAGTACGAGATATTGATTTAAGTCGTTGCTATTTCAACCGATATTCAACTTCAGCGCTTAAATAAATGGCGATTTCACTCTATAATAATCACACTTTAGAGTATCGCTGTTAAATGTTAAATTTTTTGGATTAAATCACTAAGCTTTTCAATTAGCAACAATCAAAGATTAAAGGACGACCACTGGCTCATACGTATCTTGCAAGCTAAGCTTATCAAAATACGTTCGCAAGGGTGGCAACACTTAATAAAGAACAAGCGGATCGCACCTCAAATAACATTCGTTTGAACGATAATAAAACTATTCACTTTAAGGACATATTTAATATGACCACGACAATGACTCAGGCTATATTTAAGAATTTCTTAGGTAACTCGCCTGTTTGGTATAAACAGGCGATTATTGCCTTCTTAGTATTAAACCCAATTATTCTTTTTATAGCAGGTCCCACCACTGCTGGCTGGGTGCTAATTTTTGAATTCATCTTCACTTTGGCGCTAGCGCTAAAATGCTATCCGCTACAACCTGGTGGTCTACTCGCTATAGAAGCCATCATTTGCGGTTTAGCAGCACCTGAAACGGTTTACCATGAAGTAGAAAGCAACTTAGAAGTCATCCTACTATTGATGTTTATGGTGGCAGGCATTTACTTTATGCAATCTATGCTGCTCTGGTTATTTACTAAAATACTGGTCAATGTGCGCTCCAAAATACTGTTGTCACTAATGTTTTCTATAGTAGCTGCTGTTTTATCGGCTTTTTTAGATGCATTGACTGTCACCGCGGTATTAATCAGTGTCGGTGTCGGCTTCTACTCGGTCTATCACAAGGTCGCCTCCGGCAAACACAGCAGCCACAGCCACGACCACACCGATGACGCAGCCCTCGATGAGACCAGAAGAGCTGACCTATTGCAATTTAGATCTTTCTTGCGCAGTTTAATTATGCACGGCGCTGTCGGCACAGCACTTGGCGGGGTATGCACAATAGTAGGCGAGCCGCAAAATCTATTGATTGCTGAAAAGATGGATTGGGATTTCGCGACATTTTTCACAATGATGGCCCCTGTCTCTATGCCAGTACTGGTCGCCGGCCTTATCACTTGCGCCGCTTTAGAGAAATTTAAACTGTTTGATTACGGTACGTTACTACCTGACTCGGTACGTGAAATACTGGAAGATTTTGACCGCAAAGAGGAAGCAAAGCGCGATTTACGCGACAATGTAAAGCTGGGCACACAAATCGCCGTCGCTGGCTTTCTAGTACTCGCTCTGGCATTTCACTGGGCAGCTGTCGGCCTGATCGGTTTATCGGTTATTATTCTGCTGACGGCTTTTAACGGTATTGTTGAAGAACACCAAATTGGTAAAGCGTTTGAAGAGGCACTCCCTTTTACCGCATTGTTAGTAGTGTTTTTCGTTATCGTCTCGGTGATTCACGAGCAGCACTTATTTAGCCCGATAATCAATTACGTGTTAGCGATGCCAAGAGAAATTCAACCAGGCATGTTTTTTATCGCCAACGGCTTTCTCTCAGCCATCAGTGATAACGTATTTGTGGCAACCGTTTATATTAACGAAGTATCAGCCGCGTTCAAAAATGGCACCATAGACCGCGCTCAGTTTGAATTACTGGCTATTGCCATCAACACAGGGACAAACATCCCCTCTGTCGCCACGCCAAACGGCCAAGCAGCATTTTTATTCTTGCTGACATCTGCATTGGCACCGCTGATTCGACTGTCTTATGGCAAGATGGTGATGATGGCATTACCTTACACAATCGTCATGAGTTTCGTCGGTTATTATGCAGTCAGCAACTTCCTTTAAAAGAAACTAAATAAAAAGGGGCGCAGGCCCCTTTTTTATGGTTTGGCCACTCGCTTGATCAATTATATTAACAAGCCCCCTCCCCCAATTTCAGACATATTTTCTCACTGCAAATTTGCCACAAGCCCCCCTCTATCTAGGCTAGCTAAATCTGCCCACATCTACTGTGGATAACTCTGTTAATAGCGTCATGAGAATGTCTTACAGGCCCGATTTGACGACCCTTTCAACATTTTGTACGTTTTTTAACCAATTGTTTTACCCTCTATAAAACAGTATGTTACAAGGTGTTTTTGCGTTTTTTAGCAATTAATCGCAAAGCTCCGCCATTTCTAGCATCGTATTTGTCAACACTTTTATTAAAAAATAATACCTTGTGCAATTCCTTGTTTAATACAATCTGAACTAATCTTTTTTATGTCTAAACTATTTACTTTTTCACAGCACACCTCAGCGATATCCGCTCAATAATTACCTAGACTCATCAAGCATGTCTAAGATAGAATTTGTAGCAACTATTATTGCATCGAACTATAGACATGAGCTATTTGAGACCTACTGCAAACCGCGAGATTGAACAAGTGATTAAAAAGAGCCTGTTCATCGCCCAACTTGCCATTGTTGAAAATGGCGTGCAAGCAAATGAATTTATCTCCCAGATAAAAAAACGACACCCCAAAGCCAATCACAACTGTCACTGCTATATAGCAGGGGCGCCCGAGCAATCATCCCTCTGGGCATACAGCGACGATGGAGAGCCAAAAGGCTGTGCAGGATTACCGATGTTTCAGGTCATTAAACACAGCGGGCTTGGTAACCTTTGCATTGTGGTCACCCGCTACTTTGGCGGTATTAAGCTGGGGACAGGAGGCATGGCTAGAGCTTACAGCTCAACGGTTAACTTGGTTCTTGATAACATTGAAACTATAAAAGTACACCCTCTTCGAGAAATAACACTCAGCATCCCTTTCCAGCAGACCGGAACGATAGAACATATTCTTGCAACTATTGATGGCATAGCGGTTACCAGCAGAGAATGGAATACACTCGGTCAACAGTTTCGCATAGAGATAGAAGAGCCCAGCGTCAGCAATTTTGTTGAGTCATTGCGCCCACTCCTGCATTTGATCGAAATCACCCCACCTTTAACACTATTACTTAAACCAACCAGTAACCATTGTTAGCAGACAAGCATTATTGTATGGATTCTACCTACGATATAAGCCCGACCACACAACGCTTTAACATTCTAGTTTACTTAAGCAGCAGAGCGCAAAAGACCTATCGCCCCATACCGGCGACATTAAACCGCAGATTATTGGTGCTGACTTAAAGAACCAGCGGTCAAGCCCAAAACACTTCATTCGTATAGGACATTTTGATATCTAGGCTTAGCAGCCAAAGATAGAATAATGACAGAGGTTGGTTTTGCAGCGAAAATTGATAAGCGTACAACCGCCCCATCCTCAACTCTACAAACACCCTAAACTACCGCTTAAGCTACGCCCTCTCTCCAAAGACTGCATACTGTTATGCTGCAACGCTAAGCTACGCACAAGCCTGTACTAAAAAAAACACTAAACAACCCTCATTCACCCACCAAAATACTGCTCATCGACACCAATTTGCGCTTTTTTTCAATATTTATAATTATTTTTAGCTTTTATTGAAAATAACTAAGACTTTTTCTTAAGATTCCTGCTTTAATGTCGATACACTCTAATGAGCAGCAAATCGATCTATATCAATCGAGATCAAAACACGTTGTCGTTGCTCATTTTTTGAGATTTGGCATTGCTGTGATGCCGTATTGTAATAATAGAAGGGTTATAATGAAGTTTGCAGAGAAACCAACACAATCTGCTGAATATTTACGCCAGGCGATACCGCTGATGGTCAAATATAAAATACCCCCAAATCCTTTGAATTATGCGCTTTGGTATACCTATGTGTCCAAACGCGCTCCCGATTTAAACGTGGAAATTGAAAAGGCATTGGACACATACGGCACTTGCCCAACGTTAATCTGCGAAAAAATGTTCCGCGAGCACTTAATTAAAGACGAGATCAACAGCGCTGATGGTTTCCAATCCAAAGTAGTGGGACTGGTTAATGAACTCCACAACAAAGCGGGCATTGCTAGCCAGTGCGCCTCAGAGTTCCAGGACGTGCTCAACACTAGCTTAAGCGAACTGCGCAATGAAAAGAGCAAAATATCGCGCGAGAGAATCATAGAGAGCCTTTCTGAGAACACCAACAGCATCAGCAAATCCAACTTAGCTTTCCAAGCGCAAATCAGCGCCGCACAAGCGGAAATAGAACGCCTTAAAGAAGAGTTAAACACCCCGACAAACGACCCTAGAGTCGATGCTGCAACCAAATTATTTAACCGGCAAGTGTTCGACTCTGAAGTAGAACAGCTTGTACAATTACCCAGCGATACAACTGCCAGTATCTCAATGTTTGAACTGGACAACTTTCAAGCATTTAACGAGAGCTACGGCGATAAAATGGGCGATAAAATTATTTTATTTATCGCCAACCTGCTAAACAACCAATGCAAAGCCCCTTCGATGGCGATACGTTATTCAGGCACCCGCTTTGCAATGATTTTACTTGGCACTGATATCATTCAGGCCACTGAAATATCGGAGTCGATGCGCAAGAAAGTGGAATCGATTCGCCTGCGTCAAAAAAACGCCAACGCGATCAATAATACCTTGACCGTTTCTTTTGGGGTCAGCCAAATGCGCGAAGAAGATACCGGTGAATCTTTCACCAAGCGCACCCTGAAAGCATTACAAAAAGCCAAAGATAACGGCAAAAATCGGGTAGCGCTCGGCTAGCAGCGATGCAGCGGTTTTATCCCTGCCAGCTAGCGCACTCAATATCACACTGACAACAGCCTTCAACCACTCTAGAAACGCACGAACCATGCAATGACCTGCATTGCGCATCAACACCTGACAGACAGCCAGCCCCTCTTGAGCATCTAACCGGTTTTTGCAGCTTTTTTTATCTCATTGCAGCCTTCCTTAAGACGAAAAAAAAGACTGAATATCAGCCTTTTTGATTTCTTTAAAAATTACGATCTAGTGGCTGTTCGCATAGTGACAAATTCCTCTGCAGCCGTTGGATGTATGCCAATAGTTGAGTCAAACACCGCTTTAGTGGCACCCGCTTTTAATGCAATACCAATGCCCTGAATAATTTCGCCAGCATCGGGACCAACCATATGTACACCCAGCACTTTATCGCTCGCTTTATCGACGATCATTTTCATCAACGTGCGCTCGTCACTTCCGGATAAAGTATGCTTCATCGCTCTGAAATCACTGACGTAAACATCGATGCCATCATACTGCTCACGCGCCTGCTCTTCAGTTAAACCCACAGTACCGATATTCGGCTGACAGAAAACGGCAGTCGCTATCAAATTGTAATCAACATCGGCACTGCCCTCATTGTAGAGATGATTAACTAATGCCATTCCCTCTGCCAGTGCGACGGGTGTTAACTGGATTCGATCAATCACATCACCGAGTGCATACACAGAAGGCACAGAGGTTTGGAAATTGTTATCAACTACTATAGCGCCGTTCTTTGACTGCTCAATACCTAATGCTTCAAGACCTATACCTTCAACCTTAGGCTTGCGTCCAGTGGCATACATGACACAGTCAGCTTCTATCTGCTTGCCATCGTTGGTGCTAATTAACAGCGATCCATCAGCTTGCTTTTCAATGCTCGTAATATCGCAATTAAAGTTTAAGTTGACGTGTTTTTTAGCGACTTCTTTGGCAGTAAATTCGCGCACTTCCTGATCAAAGCCTCGCAAGAACAATTCGCCGCGATAAAGCAGGTCCGTTTTAGCGCCTAAACCCGCAAAGATACCGGCAAATTCGACCGCAATATAGCCGCCGCCAACCACCACTGCGCGCTTGGGGAACTCTTCTAAAAAGAACACTTCATTAGAGCTAATGACATGCTCTTTACCCGGAAAATCAGGCACAAACGGCCAGCCGCCAGTCGCCACTAAAATACGCTCAGCGGTATATTGTTTACCAGCCACTTCAACAGTGTGCGCATCAATCATCACACCGCGCCCTTGAATCAAAGTACAGCCTGAATTGACCAACATGTTATGATAAATCCCATTGAGCCTTTCGATCTCTTTGGTTTTATTATCACGCAGTGTCGGCCAGTCAAATGTCGACTCTCCTACACTCCAACCGAAACCTTTGGCTTCGTTAAAATCATCTTGATAGTGCGATGAATAAACAAACAACTTCTTTGGTACACAACCGACGTTGACACAAGTACCACCAAGATATAAATCTTCAGTAATAGCAACTTTCACCCCTTTTGCAGCAGCCATACGCGCTGTGCGAACACCGCCGGACCCGGCCCCTATTACAAATAAATCAAAATCAAAATCTGCCACTGCTCTTCTCCTAACTATCACTCGAAATATGCTAATGCTATCGCTACCTATTGAAATATTCCAATAAGTTTAACCTATGAAATCTATAGCAAATACGTATTAAATCTCGAACTGGTTTCAATTGCTGCTAGAATACCTGAAAAATTCCAAACACTGGTAGTTATAGCGATGAAAATAATATCATTTAATGTAAATGGTTTGCGTGCCCGCCCTCACCAAATGGCCGAGCTTATTAAAACCCATAGCCCCGATGTTATCGGTATTCAAGAAATTAAAGTACACGATGATGAATTCCCCGTTGAGATGATCACAGACCTAGGTTATCACGTGGACTTTCACGGCCAAAAAGGCCACTACGGTGTTTGCCTCATCTCCAAAAAACCCGCACTTTGGATTCAAAAAGGCTTTGCCACCGATGAAGAAGATGCCCAGCGTCGCATGATCATCGGCCAATATGAAAGCGATAAAGGCAATCTCGTCACGGTACTTAACGGCTACTTTCCACAGGGGGAAAACATCGCCCACGAAACCAAGTTTCCGGCTAAACAGAAATTCTATGCAGACCTGCAAATGCATTTAAACAAACACTGTGATGCCAACGACAATGTCATTGTAATGGGAGATCTCAATATCTCGGCACAAGATATGGATATAGGCATAGGCGAACCCAACCGCAAGCGCTGGCTAAAAACCGGCAAGGCGAGCTTTCAGCCCATTGAACGCGAGTGGCTAGACACTTTATTTAGCTGGGGGCTACAAGATACTTACCGCCTGCATCATCCAGAAGCTGACCAGCGCTACAGCTGGTTTGATTATCGCTCTAAAGGCTTTGCCGATGAGCCTAAACGAGGCCTGCGTATAGATGCGGTACTGGCAACAGATAGCTTGTACAACCTTTGTACCAGTGCAGAAATTGACTATGATATCCGCGCGATGGAAAAACCTTCTGATCACGCGCCTATTTGGGCTCAGTTTGATATTTAATTCTCGTCCAGAAACAGAGCCGTAGCGAGAGCTGCTTAATGGTTCGAGATGTGTGCTGCTAGATATAGGCGTTTAGCTGTTCTAAATAACTATAGCTAGTGGTGCTCAGAATCTTTTGCATATGTGGTTAAGATTACAGGCGGGGAATTAAACCCGTGATAACTTAGGCTCCGTCTAATTTATCTCAATTAAATAATTATTGTGATATATGCAGCCATCGTTCGTCATATGATGGCACTTATGGCTCAACACTCACAAGCCTTGTTTATCGTTCTATTATTTTCAGCCCTCAGCAAGAGCAATACCTATATGCTTAATAAGTATCCTTTAAGCACTAGCATGCAACAATTTGTAGAGCGCTGTAGAAGTTATTTTCCCGACAGTGTTATAGATGATTCAATAGCGCAACAGCGCTGCGCATATAATGCGATGACAGCCAGCTTCAGCAGAGCAGCTGCGACTTCACTATTCATCGAAGACCTGCATTTAGACGATGTTAAAGTACGTAAATTCCAACCTAAATCAGATGCGGATACCACCATATTGTATGCCCATGGAGGGGGCTGGTATTTAGGAAACCTAGACAGTCACGCTAGCTTTTGCGCGCAGCTAGCTCAGCACGCTCAAGTATGTGTTATTAGTATTGACTATCGACTAGCTCCCGAACACCCCTTTCCGGCAGCGCTAGATGATTGTTATAGCGTCTATAAGGCACTCTTACAACAAGGAAAAACCCCGCTTCTGCTTGGAGACAGCGCAGGGGCGAACTTAATTGCAGCGCTAACTTTGCGCTGTAAAGATGATTTGCTAAAGACAGCTCTGGCTCAGATATTGATATATCCGCTGTTAGCGCTACCTAGAAGCTTGCCTTCACACCTATCATTATCCGACGCTCCGCTGCTTTCAATAGAAGCTATTGAGCTTTCTCTGGAAAATTATAGTCCAGCTGGTGATCAGGCAAAGCAACGCAAATACATGTTTCCCCTACAGGAAAAATCTCTCTGCGCATTACCCCAAGCTGCTATTTTCTCAGCACAGTTTGACCCACTTATCGACGATGCACGTATATATAGCCAGCGACTGCAAGAAAACAGGGTTGTGGTCGATTATCAAGAAATAAAAGGATTAGTGCATGGGGCTATCCACGCTATTGGGATAAACGCTGAAGCTGACACTCTGTTCCAATCAATTTGCGATTCAATAAGACGTTTTAAAAAAACTAATGGCAACGAAGATCAACATGTTGCTGGAAAATAGGGCCCTAAGCTTCCTCATGCAACAACCTTATCCCCTTAAACTCCATACCTTAACTTGCTAAATATTCAGGGTGCTGCGCAAACCAATCGATCAACAGCGCTTTGAATATCTGCAACTTCTTTGGCATATGACGCTGTTTTGCATGAACAATGGCCATATCGTGTATATATAACTGGTACTGAGGTAACACTAACTGCAGCGCGCCACTTTTTAACTCCTTATCCACCGCGTACAAAGGCAGATTGGCAATCCCCTCACCTTGCATAGCCAATATTTTTGCACTGGCGTACTTGCTGGTAGCAATATTCCCCGAAACTAATATTGACTGTACTGCCTCTTCACTGCGCTCTGCTTGCTCAAAGTGCCACATATTCCAACTCTGCTGATGGCTACTCAAAATACAGTTGTGCTCAGATAGCTGGTTGATATTGATTAACACTGATCGCTGCGCCAAATATTTAGTGCTGGCCACCAACACATTGCGTACTTTACCAATAGGCTTAGCGACAGCTAGCTCAGGTAGCGATTCAAAGGCACGCAACGCAATATCATTTTCGCCACTGGCCAAATCAAGCGCTCTATTGGAAAAATTCAATTCCAGTACCACTTCTGGGCACTGCTCACGAAATGCGGGCAATATATCCTGAATGATACGATCTCCAATAGAGACAGAAGCCGTAAACCTTAACAAACCACTGGCCTCTTGGGTTAAATCAGCAATGTCACGCTGCACTTGTGTGGCAATAGAGAATATTTTTTGCGCTTCATTGTAAAGCTTTTGCCCCGCCTCACTCATTCGGATAACGCGTGTTGTGCGATGCAATAACACTACACCTAAATCAGCTTCTAGATGCTGTACATGACGACTCACCAGCCCTTTGGATACCAACAACGTATCAGCCGCCGCTGCAAAGCTTCCTGAATTAATAACAGCACAATAACTTTGCAAGTAGGAAAGGTTCATATTGAATCCATTTAGTAAACAGTAGGTTTAATTTTTACGGTTTTTCACAGAATTAAAGACATATATAGTTTAAATATCGAAACCAATCAACAGGAAAACATCATGAAAATAGTTATTATAGGCGCAACAGGTACTATCGGTAGCGCAGTCGTTTCCGCCTTTGAAGCACAACATCAAGTGATCAAAGTGGGCCACAGCTCAGGCGATTACCAAATGAACATTGCAGACCCTGCTAGCATCAAAGCTACTCTGGCGGCTATCTATCAGCAACATGGCAGCATCGATGCACTGATCAGTACCGCAGGAAAAGTAAGCTTTAACCCTTTTAATGAGATAGACGATCAAGGCTGGGCGCTGGGCATAGACAACAAATTGATGGGGCAAATTAACTTGGTGAGATACGCCCAAGAATACCTCACAACTGGCGGTTCTATCACTTTAACAACTGGCGTTCTCAGTGATGAGCACATACTGACCGGGGTTAGCGCTGCAGCAATGAATGGCGCTATTAACGCTTTTGTCACCGCGGTCGCGCCTGTATTGCCTAATCAGCTGCGTATTAATGCTATCTCACCGACTTTACTTGAAGAATCGGTGCACCTATATCAAGATTATTTCCCAGGCTTTGTGCCTGTCAGTGCACAAAAAGTTGCGCAAGCTTATGTGCGCTCTGTCCTTGGCATCAATAATGGTAAAATCATGAAAGTTGCTTAAAGTTAAGTAAGGGAAGACAGCTAAAAAACTGCAAAAGCAGGTTTTTAGCTATCAGCTTCTTATTCCCTGCCGCTCAACCTCCCCATATATGGCTCAACTTCGCTGTTGCAACGACCTGTCACTCCCCCTGCTATTTAGCCAATCATTGTGATGCCAATACAGGCAGTTGGCTGCTGTGAAGCAAGTCATCAGCTGCTGTAAAATTGATATTTAGGTTAACAATTTCAACCATGAGTATCTGCTGAATGAATAGTAGCTAGATTGGTTTGTTTAGTTGCGCCAAGTAAACATAAAAAAAGCGGAAATTTCCGCTTTTTGTAACCACCGCCTATACTTAGCTCAAGTGATCTATCACCGCAAACTTTTCGGTGGTCTGTGCAGCTGCACTCAACCAGCGCTCAACCAGCGCTGGCTTGCTTGGCGCAGCGCTTACACCGCTATCTATCTCTTTATTTAGCACCGCTTCAACAGCTAAGCTAACGGGGATAGAGACCAGTTTGGCCATCGCAGATCCCTGTGTATCGCCGATAGCGTCGAGGACATAGCTCTTGTGCCACAGAATTTTACCCTCGCGCTTAGCTTTTAGACTCACCGTCAGAACAACACGATCAGCTTCGCCATCTGCCAGCGCATTTTCCTGCCATAACTGATCACTCAATTGATTTAGTGCCTCATCAGTTAGCCCTTGCTCGATTTGTCTAAAAATCGGCTGCCACGCTTGCTTCCAGCCTTTGTAGCGCAGCGTCCCCCGTACAAACTGCTCTATATTCCAGCCGTCAGCCATTTGATATTGCTCGATAAAGGGCAGCGAATCACGATTGGGATAAACTTCAAACGTCTCATTACCCCAATTTGTCTCAAGCGGAAAACTATCAACGGCATTCCAAGGCTCAGTCACTGTGTACTTATCGCCGTTAAGCAAACTAACAGAAGTATTGCGCAAAGCTTTTAATACTCCCGATGGAGACCAGCTAAACTTATAGCAAAAATCATTAACCTGCTCACTTAAACCACCACAATAACTGGTAAATGAATGACTGCTATTTTTATCAAATTCACCACTGTTGCGGTACAACTCTATCAGCGCATGTGCCATGCTATGATCCAAGCCAGGATCCAGCCCAACCTCATTAACCAAGCACAACTGAGCCGCTTTCGCCTGCTGATCTAAAGCTTTCATTTCAGCAGATATATAAGAGCTAGAGACAAAATGTGCCTGCTGCGCCAAGCACAACTGCGCCAATGGCACATGAAAATCACCTGGAAGCATTGAGACTACAACATCACCCGCGGCTACATGAGAGGCGAATGTCGCCATATCAAAGGGTACAATGCTAACCTTTAAATCACCGACAGCCTGCTCTGCTTTATTTACCGAGCGGTTGTAGACGATGACATTATACTCGAGCTCAATCAAGCGTCTCAAACCTGGAATTGCAGATAACCCCGTCCCGACCCAGTGTATTGTTTGCATTTTCTTTCCTTATTTTTATTAGAAAATTGGTGACATCGCTGCCGTTAAAAGGGAACACAGCAGGACTTAAAAAACATATTTCTGCGCTGCGCTGACCCCATTTTCGCCTCATCTTAGCACTGCCAAAAGTTACCAGCTAGCGTGAAAAGCGAATATCCAAATATAATTTTAGCTATAGTTAGTACCTATATCTGGCGCAGAAAATAACTATTACCAATCACTGAGTACACGTTTTAAAATAGCGCTAAGGACACGTTTTGAGTGGTTTTGAGCAGCGTGCTAAATAACCACATTGAGCGTTAATTTTAACCATACAAGCTTAGTCTCATTAGGTTAGTCTGTTCTGGCTCCGGCCCATAGAAGCTTGCTGGGCTTGACCGATCGTTTTACTTCGATGAGTTTTTAACTGCCTTATAAAGACTTTTACCGAATTCTTGTTGATAATAATTAAGAGTTACACTGATGGGTTGAATTTACATCGCAACAATAAATGAACTCGACGCAGTCGAAACAGCACAAAATCGGTGGCCTTTTGACCTTTATAAAAACCTTTGCAAAAAACGCTAGCCATAAAAAAACCTGCTATATAGCAGGTTTTTTATTGTTCAAGCTGCGACTATTTTGCGCCAATCAATTCATCAGCTTTTGCTGAGAACTCAGCCAGACCGCCATTTTGGAAAGCACGCAACAGCGCACTACCCACTACAGCCACATCGGCAATGCCAATAATATCGCTAACATCTTGCGCACTTGAAATACCAAAGCCAAGCGCTAAAGGTACGTCAGTATGGGCTTTTATCTCACCTAAATAACGGCGCAGTGCTTCTTGGGCGCTTTTAGAGTCATTTCCTTGACCTGTGACGCCTTTGCGGCTGACACAATAAAGCAGCCCCTGAGCTTTTTCACTCACAAGCTTAATACGCTCTGTCGCCATGCCTGGAATGATCAACCAAATAGGATCAACGTTGGCCGCCACTAACGGCTCTGCCATTTTATGATGATCTATCGGTAAATCGGGAATGATAATACCGGCAATACTGCCTGACATATCTTTGGCAAGCTTCTCAAAGCCGTATTGAACCATAGGGTTCAAATAACTCATTAATAAAACTTTAGACTGCGGATACTGATTGGCAAGCGCACCAACATCAGCCAGACACTGCGCTAACTGAGGCTTACTTTCCAAAGCTACATGACAGGCATTGGTGATAACAGGACCATCGGCAACGGGATCGGAAAAGGGAAACTGTACTTCTAAAATTGAGACTCCTTTGTCCAGTAGTACTTTCATCATCTGCAAGCTTTCATCAATACTTGGGTAGCCGTAGATAACATGTGTCATCAATAAAATAGGTTTAATGCCGAGCTCATGTTTAATAAATTTTGCAAGTGCAGTCATGTTATTCTCCCTGCGCCAAGTAACTGTGAAGAAATTCGTTAAACGGTTGGTCATCTAATGCCTTGGCGATGGTGAATATGTCTTTGTCACCACGCCCTGAGATATTGATGACAATTTTTTGACTGCTATCTAGCTTAGCAGCTTCACGTAAACCACCGGCAATTGCATGCGAGGATTCAAGCGCAGGGATAATACCTTCCGACTTAATCAGTGTTTTTAAAGCCGCGATAACCTCTTCATCGTTGGCACTGGTCATGCGCACTAATCCTCGGTCCCCAAGGTCTGCCAATATAGGCGAGACACCCACATAATCTAAACCGGCTGAAATTGAGTGCGTCGGCGCTAACTGGCCTTGATCATCTTGCAAGAACTTCGTTGCGTAACCCTGCGAAATACCAAATTTTGCCTGATCTGTATTAAAGCGCATCGCGTGATCTCCAGGGCCAGCTCCACGTCCACCTGCTTCAATACCAATCAGTTCAGTATCAGTGCCGACAAACGGTAACATAATCCCGCAGGCGTTAGACCCACCGCCAACACAGGCATAAATTTTATCCGGCATTGCGCCAAACTGCGCCATGGCTTGCTCTTTCACTTCTTCGCCGATCACTGACTGAAAGCCCGCTACCATTTCTGGGAACGGTTCACAGCCGCAGCTAGTGCCAATTAAGTAATGAGTATCTTCATAGCTAGAGGTCCAATCGCGAAGCGCTTCATCTAGGGCATCCGTCAACGTTTGTGACCCCGTCGTCACAGGGACAACTGTAGCACCGAGTTGCTTCATCCAAAATACGTTGGGATACTGTCTGGCAATGTCGTGCGCACCCATATAAATAGTACACTCAAGGCCTAACCTGGCACTGATCAAGGCTGTGGCAACACCGTGCTGTCCTGCACCGGTTTCAGCAATAACACGTTTTTTACCCATGCGTTTGGTCAACAACCCCTGACCAATCACGTTATTCATTTTGTGCGCGCCAGAGTGATTAAGATCTTCGCGCTTTAAATAAATTTGCGCGCCGCCAATTTGTTCAGTGAGGTTAGCACAGAAAGTCAGTGGCGTTGGCCTACCCGAATACTCCTGCATCTCTTTCTTCACACTGGCAATGAAACTCGGATCAGCCATTGCCTCACGATAGTGCTTCAATAGTTCCTGCTGAGACGAGTATAAAATTTCGGGAATAAAACTCCCGCCGTATTGACCAAAGTACCCTTGATCGCTCATGATAACCTCTATATTATTTATTAACTAAACGGTATAGTAAAGTTAATGGTTTTTTCATCACAGGTCAAGGAGAAATTTATGGCACGCGGTCGCCCATCTAAAAAGAGCGTCATCTTAGACGCTGCACAACATTTATTTGCGCAACACGGCTACCAAGGAACAGCGATTGATCTAGTGGTACGCAAAGCCGGTGTCTCCAAACCTACGGTGTATAATAATTTTCCCAGCAAACAGGCGCTACTGCAAAGTTTAATCACTCGCCAATTAGAGACGACCAATAAACGCCAGCAAGTGCTACTGACTAATGGAGGGTCGATCACCGATAATCTACACACACTCTTCCAGCAAATAATTGAAGACCCGTTTGAATTGGCGCTCTATCGAATTTACTATGGAGAACCTTACAAGCTCAATCACGAGACCCTAGCACTACTCAATACTATGCAACAGACCACCGTGCAAAACTGCCATGCCATTATCACCCCTGCAACCCACTGCCGGGCCAGGCTACAAACCATCACTTCGCTCTATCAGCAAAGTATTTTGATGAACGCGTTAGCCATGACAAAAACCTTCAGTGCAGACGAACTAAGCACACAAATCCAGGTCTTAGAGCTAATTCATAAAACACAGGTTTGATATTAACCAAAAGTTAATGAATAATAGCGATTCTTTGCTATTGTATCACCGCTATTTATAGCTCTAATTTGAGCTGCTGGTGAGCGCATTTAAACTTGCTAATATAGGATTTACAGTGAAATTTCCAACCTCAATTCTCATCGTTTTATTATCTATTTGCGCTTTCAATGTATCGGCCGCAACCCGTTATGTCAGTGACCAACTCTTCACCTACATGCACTCTGGGGCCAGCGCGCAATTTAGAATTATCGGTAGCGTGAATGCCGGCACCGTCATTCGCTTAATTGAGCACAATAAAAACTCTGGCTACAGCAAAGTGGTCGACCCCAAAGGTCGCAGCGGATGGATTGATACCAAATTTATAACTCAAACAGTCCCTGCCATGTTACGTCTACCGCAAGTTGAGAAATCACTGAGTGCCGCACAAAACGAATTAAAGTCGATTGGCGATAAAAACAAGCAGTCACTGGATAGTAAACAGCAGAGCTTAAGCGAACAAATAAAAACCAACGATCAACTATTAATACAACGCCAGCAACTACTCGACAAAATAAAAGCGCTGCAATCGAATCACAATGCACTGCAAACACGCCTTGCCAACCAAAGTGAGGAAGTTGAAATGCAATGGCTTATCCGCGGCGCTGGTATCATTATCCTCGGCATTTTCATTGGCCTGGTCGTCCCCCACTTACCGAGACGCAAAAAGAAGAACGATCAGTGGGCCTGAACGTTCACTCAAGTAATCAGCCACATAACAAACATCGAAACAGCTGATGACCTGAAATTGACCTAGGCTAGGCATTTAGCATGCCCACTACAACCCTCTAGTCACACTCGGGCTAGAGACACAACCTCAGCAAGCATCTGTTGTTAAATAAACACGACCTACGCTGGAGGCCTATGCAAGCAAATGGTGAGCGGGAGCTCGCCACCTTAGCAGCGACTGCTACTGCTTAGCTTTTGTGTACAAATCAAAGCGACACCCAAGGATTGGGACAAACATTTTCCAAGGAGAATACAGAATGTATAAATTGATCATGCCCACTTTATTGACCATGATACTGTCAGTTGATGTCGCGGCTTTTTCACTCAACGCCGTACAAAAAGTGACGGACGCTATCAACAGTAATATGCAATATCTGTCATTGGATGAATTTCAACAACTGCAGCGATTTCCCAATAAACTTGCCCAGTTCAAAAGTGTGGAGGTGATCAGCGCAAATGGTAATCGCATTGCAAACATTGAGGTTTTAAAAAAGCTGACAGCGCTCAGACATCTTTCCATGAATTACACTTTAGTTAACGATGTTACGCCGCTAACAAACCTACACCGTTTGGAACGTCTCGATTTAAAAGGGACTAAAATCACTGATATTAAACCGCTCGCGCAATTAACTAATTTACTCACACTTTCACTATACGCCAACAATATTAGTGACTTTTCTGCACTGGCAGAATTAACCCAATTGGAGAGTTTAAATCTTGGCTACACCAAAGCCGTCGATATTTCGTTTTTGTCGTCTCTAAAAAAACTGCGCAGCCTCAATCTAATCTGGATGCCGATTAGCGATTACTCGGTGCTATTACAGCTATCGGAATTAGAGCACTTAGATGTCAGCCATGCTAATTTCAATGATTTTTCGCTGATTCTACAACTACCAAACCTAAAGTCATTAACAATAGAGATGAGTAAAGTATTAGCGGCAAAAATACTAGCGCCGCTGGAAGCAAAAGGACTGAAGATAAATTTTAGATAGTGGAACTATCATCTCGCCCTAAAACCCAAGAGCGCAAATACTCAGCTTTCTTTGAAGCAATAAGCCACTTATTACAGTGGCTGTATTTGACCAGAACTGACTAAGCGGCTTTAGCGGCCGCCTCTTTATTTGCCAAGTACTCCTCATAAGTACCCTGGAAATCAATCACTTGCTGATCTTTAATCTCAAGCACTCGGGTTGCTAGTGTCGATACAAACTCGCGGTCGTGGCTGACAAAAATCAACGTACCGTCATAGAGTTTCAACGCTTGGTTTAGCGCCTCAATCGACTCCATATCCATGTGGTTAGTCGGCTCATCCATGATTAATACGTTAGTATCTTGCATCATGAGCTTGCCGTATAACAGACGATTTTTCTCTCCACCTGAACAAACCTTGGCCTTTTTATTAAAATCATTTTCAGTGAAAAGCAGGCGCCCCAGCATTGCTCTTACTTTTAAATCATCATGCTTGACGGTACGCCACTGCGACATCCAATCAAATAGCGTCAGATCATTATCAAAATCAGTGCTGTTGTCCTGAGGACAGTAGCCAATCACGGCATTTTCAGACCACTTAACCACACCTTCATTAGCCTGCAGCTGATCCATTAAACAGCGTAACAAAGTGGTTTTACCACTGCCATTTTCTCCAAGGACCGCCAATCGAGCACCTGCCTCAAGAATAATATCACCGCCGCTGAACAAAGTATCACCGCCAAACCCGTGCGATAACTCCTCCAACACTAGTGCTTGGCGATGCAATTTTTTGTGTTGTTTAAACGACAGTGAAGGGGTCATTCGGCTGGAAGACTTCACTTCATCCAGTTTAATTTTATCCATTTTCTTAGCGCGTGAACTTGCTTGCTTAGCCTTAGAGGCATTCGCACCAAAACGGTTAACAAAGGCTTGCAGCTCATCAATTTCAGCGCTCTTTTTGGCGTTTTCCGTATGTAATTGCTCACGAATTAAAGACGAAGCTGCCAAAAAGTACTCATAGTTACCCGGGTAAATGCGCAGCTCACCGTAATCGATATCCGCCATATGAGTACAGACAGAATTTAGGAAATGCCTGTCGTGAGAGATAATCACCATCGTACAAGTACGCTTATTAAGCTCTATTGCCAACCAGTTGATTGTATCGATATCCAAGTTATTGGTTGGCTCATCGAGTAATAATATATCGGGGTTAGAAAACAGTGCTTGTGCAAGTAATACACGCAGCTTGCGCCCAGGTGCTACTTGGCTCATCAAACCAAAATGCAACTCTTCTTCGATACCTGCTTGCAATAGAATTTCACCGGCACGACTCTCCGCCGTGTAGCCATCCATCTCGGCAAATTCAGATTCTAAATTTCCCACTTTCATGCCGTCATCTTCAGACATTTCAGGTAGAGCATAAATGCGCTCTCGTTCGCACTTCACTTCCCAGAGCTTGGCATCACCCATGATGACGGCATCAATCACTGAGAAATCTTCAAAGGCAAATTGATCTTGACTTAACGTGCCCAATTTTTGGCCGGGAGTAATAGAAATATTACCTGAAGTAGGTGCTAGCTCACCGCTCATAATTTTCATTAAAGTCGATTTGCCGCAACCATTAGCGCCAATTAAACCGTATTTATTGCCATTGCCGAACTTTGCTGAAATGTTTTCAAAAAGGGGCTGCGCACCAAACTGCATGGTGATGTTTGCGGTAGAGATCAAAGGGAGGTTTCCAAATTAGTATCTAAAGAGACGGATAAAAAGGCGCGAAGTATACAGAGAATTTAATCTACGGTCGAGCCTATTGGTTATTTTTTGACCATAAACTTACAATTTATTTTATGTATAAGCGCTATAGACTAATATTTTTGCATTGCCTTAAATACTGTTAGACTTTGCACCTGTAACCGCCTCATCAGCTAATTAATACCTGAATTTTTGGCTGCAAAGTGAATACAAAGTGTTAAATATTAGTTTTACAGTGCCATTGGAAAATCTCAGCTAGCCTCATAAATTCAGGGGGTATTTTTCTAACCGCCGTATAATTAAAAAAAACTACATGATGTGGCGCATTAAAATCATTAATTCAAGTAATAATAAGCAACCGGTGCTTGTCGACAGTACAAGTAATCTAAACCCACCCTTACACTAAAGGCATTTCGATGAGAGATTCACTGAAAGCGCATTCAAATCAGGTTAAGACAAATTACCTAATATTGATAACAGACTTAATCGGTATTAAATTTGATAGTCAGCAACAGGCCGATTACACGCAAGTGAAAGATCACATCACCTCCAGAGGCGGCATCTTTCACTTAGGCGCTATCGATCGCCAGCAAGTGTACAAAGCTGGCAAAGCCCATTTCTTTTACCAACCCCACCTCTCCCGCCCGCACGAACTGTTAGAGCAAACCGCCAATGGTCAATATGACGCTTGTATTGCAGCCGCCACTTTTATCCCCGCCTCTGCCAAGTTTAAATACGGTGCTGTGCGCATCGGCGCCGGTACCGGCAATATGGGTAGTGACAGCTGGGGTGGCGGTAATGGTTTGGGTGGCAGCGCACCTCTCATGAACACCCCTAGCTTTAACTCGCGGGCAACGGCGCAAAGCGCCTTTAAAGCACTGCTTAAAGTCATGCCTGACTTAGACGTCAACACCCTGCATGCACTGGTGGTCGCCGGTGATTTCGATACTGGTAAAGACTTGGCGCGCCACCCCTGCACTAAGCTTGAGGGAAAACGCCTGGCAGTGATAGGTTATGGTAATATCGGTCGGGAAGTCGCCAAGCTGGGCGCGGCCTTTGGTATGCATGTCGCAGTGTACGCCCGTGCAAAACAGCGCATTTGGATAGAGTCCGAAGGGTTCGAATATGCAGCCTCTATCGAACAAGCCGCAGCAAATGCCGATGTTATCAGCCCGCATACTGGACTAGGTGTTTTGCATAAAGGCGTCTATGCAAATGCAGGCCTCATCAACCAGCAAGTATTTAGTGCGATGAATAAAGGCGCAGTGCTGGTTAATTACGATCGCGGTGAGGTCGTTGATATCCAGGCGCTTGATGAAGCACTTTGTAGCGGGCAGATTCGCTATGCGGCTATCGATGCAGATATCTTTAAAGACCCAAGAAGCGGAGCACTTAGCGGCCCTATGCAGCCCTATCGCAACATATATCCTAAACATAAAGGAAAAATGGAACTCTTACCACACGCTGCGGCAGACACTGAACATGTATCACGTGTCGAGGGCGCAAAGCAGGCAGTCGATCAAATACTTGACTGCATATTTGAGCACCGAGTGAGTAACCTCGTGGGTGAGTTACCGGCCGGTTTTAGTAATATTGGCGTAAAAACCGTCCCCGGTATTGGCAAAGTAACCGCGCAAGCCTTTACTGAACTTGATGTGCAAGCAATCAAGCAGCTCTCTCAAAGTGCAGCGAAAATGGCCAGCTTTTGGCAGGCATTAAATGAAGCCCCTGGCGAGCGGCAAAAATCTATACTGATCAACCAGCAGGCATCGCAGTTAGTTCTGCAATCCAATATCCACCAGCAGCTGTTACGCACCTTTGGTATTCAAGGCCCATTTGAGCAATAGATTACCCTGCTGCCAGCGTCGCAGCATTAACCCTTTGATGATTTAGGTTGTACCTAAGTCTTCTCTATTCAATTCGAGACACTATGACTTCTAATCTTGTTCTTAATAATGACAACAAAGATTTACTGATCACTTTATTTAATGCTGGCGTCAACGCAGTGGCCGGCTTTAATGCAACGAAGAGTGCGTTGACAGCAAAGCCTTACCCCTTCAACAGTCAGGCAGTGGCGCTACCTGATTTAATTATCGCTGTTGGCAAAGCCGCCAGTGGCATGTGCGAGGGCGCATTAGCGGCCACGGGAAACCCTTGCCCCGCCCTAGTGGTGACCAAGTACCAGCACAGCACGCCGGCATTGCGCAATAACCCGCTAATCACCGTTATCGAATCCGCACATCCAGTGCCTGATGAAAATTCTTTATTGGCCGGCCAACAGCTCGTAGACAGTGTCGCTACGCTCCCAGCTGATAGTCATTTACTATTGCTGGTATCCGGTGGTGCATCAGCGTTGGCTGAGTGTTTGCCCGATGATACCAGCTTAACGCAATGGCAAGATCTGACTGAGAAAATGCTGCAAGATGGCTACAATATTGGCCAAATCAATGCTCGGCGCAAACAAACCTCACTGATCAAAGATGGTAAATTACTGCGTGCCTTTAAAGGCAAAAGTGTGCAAGTGCTGGCCATCTCCGACGTGGAAGGTGACGATATTGCCACCATTGGCTCAGGTATTGGCGACATCAAACAACTAAATTGTCAGGCGGATCTACAGCTCATTGCCACTAATAAAGTCGCCCGTGCAGCGGTGGCGACACAAGCGCAAGCGCTAGGTTTAAAAGTGCAATGTAATTTTGAGAACATGTATCAAGACATCACCACAGTTGCCCCTATTATTGCCAGCGAGCTTAAAACCGCTGCCGCCGGGATTTATATTTGGGGTGGAGAGCCCACGGTACAACTGCCCACAAACCCGGGTTCAGGGGGACGCAACCAAAGTTTGGCGCTGCTGTTAGCGCAACAGATACAAGGCTTAGATAATATTGATATTTTAGTCGCAGGTACCGATGGCACCGATGGACCTACCGATGCCGCTGGCGGTATTGTTAATGGGCAGACGGTGACTGATCCCTCTATTGCCGACAGCTATTTACAGCGCGCCGATGCCGGCACGTACCTGCGCCAAGTCGATGATATTTTTATCACTGGCCCCACTAACACCAATGTGATGGATTTGGTGATCGCAGTTGTGAGTTAGCAAGTTAGCAAGTTAGCAAGTTAGCAAGTTAGAAAGTTAGAAAGTTAGAAAGTTAGAAAGTTAGAAAGTTAGAAAAAAATTTTATGGGGTGATCGCTAAAGACCAAGAATCATCTCTCTTTTTAGCTGACCGCGCAGCTCAATAGCTTAGCAATGAGAGGGTATCGATTTGAGAAAACTGATTATTTTTGGCAATTCTAGCTCGGGAAAATCTACCCTCGCTAATGCCTTTAAACAAAAGGAAAACTTAGCGCATCTGGATTTAGATACAATTGCTTGGCAAACCACTGCGATCCCCACTAGAAAAGCCCTAGATGAGTCTAAACGTGATATACAGACATTTATCAATACACATTCGCAGTGGGTGATTGAAGGTTGTTACAGTGACTTGTTAGCCATATCGATGCTTGAAGCCAATGAAATAATCTATTTAAACTACCCGATTAAGACCTGCATCAACAATGCCCGTAATAGACCTTGGGAGCCGCATAAGTACCCCTCAAAAGCAGCTCAAGATGCCAATCTTGAACGATTGGTTGAGTGGATTGGGCAGTATGATGCTAGAGATGATACGTTTTCAAGGTGCGCTCACACAAAGTTATTTAATGGCTATACAGGTAAGAAGAGCGAATACGATAATCCAAATTCCTCTGTTATAAGTGAAAGATGATAGGTCGAACATAATGATAGCACTGCAAGCCCCATCAGCTCGTCAACTTTGACAAGCAGCGAACAAGTCCCAGACGCCCCGTAGGGTGCTTACGTTTAAAAGAAAGCTAAGCGGCCAACAGAGCTGAAATCTTGTTTCAGCTAGACAGAGCTGAAATCTTGTTTCAGCTAGACAGAGCTGAAATCTTGTTTCAGCTAGACAGAGCTGAAATCTTGTTTCAGCTGAACAGAGCTAAAATCT
>Ga0209292_1000347_pt1 | contig 62125 bp, 61 predicted proteins | sample GOMGulsemesocosm_2_FD_184634 | JGI IMG/M metagenome (GOLD analysis project Ga0209292, IMG submission 184634) | Methane-oxidizing microbial communities from mesocosms in the Gulf of Mexico - GOM9C Gulf of Mexico (SPAdes) (version 2) | ecosystem: Environmental > Aquatic > Marine > Cold seeps... | reverse complement strand
ATCTGAAATCTATCATTAATGATTTCGGTGATGTTGCTTTGGTCTGGGTAAAGAAAGGACTCTTCGAAATGTTGCAGTAATAAATCGTTCAATTGTTGAATGGCGGCAGCGCTTTGATAGTAACCCTGCATAAAGTGTTCAACATTACGTTTAAGGTCATCACCAATAAAGCCAAAGACAGCGGAAAGGCTGCGTTGATGGTCAAACAGAAGTCTGTCTTCTTTGCGGTTGCTTTCAATGTGTAAGGCCCAGCGAATGCGCCATATGTGTGAAACCGCCTCTTTTAATCTGTGATACTCATCTTCAGAAAGAAAGGATTTGCTAATTAAGGCGCTAAGCCTGTGAGTGTGAAGGTGTCTTTTTGCAACCCAATCAATGATTTGCATATCTCTTAAGCCACCTGGACACTCCTTGAGGTTGGGTTCTAGGTTGTAGGCGGTATTCTGATATTTTTCATGCCTGACTTCCTGTTCTTTCATCTTGGCCTGATAAAAAGAATGTCCATCCCACATATGATCCACATCAATAGCAAGCTGGATGTTGGCGAATAAGTCAGGCTCGCCAATGAGGTAGCGAGATTCAATTAGGTTTGTAATGATTGTTATGTCATTTTTAGCCAGCTTAATGCATTCGTCATGGGTGCGAACGCTATGTCCAACGTCTAGGTTTATATCCCACAAAAATGTGATAAAGGACCCTAGTTTTTGCTTGAGTGATTCACCCGCCTCATTAATTAGTATTAACAGGTCGACATCTGATTTAGGGTGCAGTTCTCCGCGCCCATAACCGCCAACAGCGACAAGGCAGACATCTTTTTCACTAGATAGTCCTTTGGCTTCCCAAGCAGCGAGTAATACTTGGTCAATTAGGTTGGCGCGCCCTTTTACGAGCATTTCAATCGGATGTTGTTGTTGAAAGAGCTGGTTGAGAGCGTCGCTCTTTGCCTCAATGATATCCTTGTATTTAGATACAGGACAGCTTGCCTGACTTAGTGCTTGCAACTCTTGTTCTGTGAGAGTGGGTAAGTCTATCTGTGCAGGGCTGTCCATTATGGTCCTCTCTATACGATGATTTATGTTAGTTGTAGTTTGTCTCTAGCTAAAATCTTCTTCGGCACGTAGGGTTAATATTTCAACGCCATCCGCAGTAACCAGTAGAGAATGTTCGTACTGGGCAGATAGGCGGCCATCTTTAGTTTTAGCGATCCAGCCATCTTTTCCTGCATGCTTAACTTGTTTTTTGCCAGCATTAATCATAGGTTCGATTGTAAAGGTCATGCCTTCTTCAATAACAGTGCCAGTACCTGAAGTGCCGTAGTGCGGGACCTGTGGCTCGCCATGAAAAGTGGTGCCTAAGCCGTGACCACAATATTCTTCAACAACGGAAAAGTGATGTTTGTGTGCGTGGGCTTCGATGGCTGCGCCAAGGTCGCCAATGCGGGTGCCGGGTTTTACCATTTTGATGGCAAGGTATAGACATTCTTGTGTGACTTTACACAGGCGCGCTAGATGCGGTGCGGGTTCGCCTGCAAAAAACATGCGACTAGTGTCGCCATAATAGCCGTCTTTAATGACAGTTATGTCAATATTAACGGCATCGCCTTTTTTTAAGGCCTTGGTGTTGGGGATACCATGGCAAATAACATCATTGACAGATGTGCAGATAGAGTTCGGAAAGCCGTGATAATCCAGTGGTGCTGGGATCGCACCTTGTTCTGTGACTATATGGTTATGGGCGATAATGTCGAGTTGGTCTGTTGTGACGCCAGGTACGACGAACGGTAGTAACATGTCCAATACGTCAGCGGCTAATCGACCTGCAGTACGCATTCCTTCTATATCTGCAATGTCAGTAAAGCGAGTAGCGGCTGTTTTTGGTGTCCAATTTGGTACATCAACTCGGCCATTCTTTGTGAGTTCTTTGATTTGATTTAAAATTTCGTTGCTCATGATGAAAAAAGATGCCTGATTAAAGTTGTGCGTTATTCTACATGAGAAGGCGGGGATATTCCCTCTTTTTACGGACTAAAAAGGAGAAGAAAAAACGCATCTGGGTAATATTTTCTTTAGATTGTTTCGTGTTTATGGTATAAACACGCCCGCTTGAATCTGAATTGATATCGGATTTTAGTTTAACTAATAAACCCTAACGACCTTACCACAATTAACTACCTCTTCTTGGGTGCCAATGGTTGCTTTAAACCTTGTCTGGCTGGAGTTGTAGGTTGGTAAGTGATAAACAACCCAAACAAGGATAATATTATGCCTACAGTTTCTATGCGCGACCTTTTACAAGTCGGCTCTCACTTCGGTCACCAAACTCGTTACTGGAATCCAAAAATGAAGCCTTTCATTTTTGGTGCACGTAACAAGATCCATATCATCAACCTTGAGCACACTGTACCTGCTCTTAACGATGCGCTTGAGCTAGTTAAGAAAATGGCAGAGAACAAAAATAAAGTTTTGTTCGTTGGTACTAAGCGTGCAGCGTCTAAGACAATGAAAGAGCAAGCTCAACGTTCTTCAATGCCTTACGTTAATCACCGTTGGTTAGGTGGTATGTTGACTAACTACAAAACTATCCGTGCTTCTATCAAGCGTCTTCGTGAGCTTGAAGGTCAAATGAGCGACGGTACTTTTGAAAAAATCACTAAAAAAGAAGCTTTGATGCGCACTCGTGAGCTTGAAAAACTTGAGCTTTCTATTGGTGGTATCAAGGATATGGGCGGTCTTCCTGATATCCTTTTTGTTGTTGATGTTGATCACGAACGCATTGCAATCAAAGAAGCTAACAAGCTTGGCATTCCAGTAATCGGTGTTGTGGATACGAATAGTAATCCAGATGGCATTGATTATGTAATTCCAGCTAACGATGATGCTATCCGCGCTGTACAGTTATATGTATCTGCATTCGCTGATGCTGTTCTTGAAGGTCGCGGTGCGGCTGCAGGTTCTGCTGATGAGTTTGTTGAAGTTAGCGAAGCAACTGACGCTAACTAATTAGGGCTTTCTCCTAATTTCGAAAGGGGGGCCTTAAAGCCCCTTTTTTTAAATTTCAAATTCGTATTAAGAGGGTTTACAAATGGCAGCAGTAACTGCGGCAATGGTAAAAGAACTACGTGAACGTACTGCTCTTGGCATGATGGAGTGTAAAAAAGCACTTACAGCAGCTGGTGGCGATATTGAGTTAGCAATTGAAGAATTGCGTAAAACAAGTGGTATGAAGGCTGCTAAAAAAGCAGGTCGTACTGCTGCTGAAGGTCGTCTAGTGATGCGCGTAGCGCAAGACAACTCTTATGGCATTCTAGTTGAAGTTAACGCTGAAACTGATTTCGCGACACGTGATGATAACTTCAATGCTTTTGCTGAAAAAGTGGCAGATGTTATCTTTGAAACAAAAGACACTAACATTGAAACGCTATTAGCGGGTGAAATTGGTCAGTTGCGTGAAGCACTAGTTCAAAAAATCGGTGAGAACATCTCTCCTCGACGTGCTGTTCTAATTGAAGGTGGTTTGGTTGGTGGTTACCTGCACGGTAATGGACAAATCGCTGTATTGACTCAACTTGAAAATGGTTCTGATGAGCTAGCTAAAGATGTGTCTATGCATGTTGCTGCTGTTGCTCCACGTGTTGTACGTGGTGATGATATGCCTGCTGACGTGCTAGCTAAAGAAGAAGAAATCATTCGTGCTCAGCCAGATATGGCAGGCAAACCAGCTGAAATCGTTGACAAAATGATTGTTGGTCGTATGAAGAAATTCTTGGCTGAAAACAGCCTAGTTGAACAGCCTTTCGTTAAGAACCCAGACGTTAAAGTCGGTCAACTTGCGAAAGATGCTGGTGCAACTGTTACTTCTTTCGTTCGCCTTGAAGTAGGTGAAGGTATTGAAGTTGAAGAAGTAGATTTTGCTGCAGAAGTTGCGGCTCAGCTTAAAGGTTAACTTTAGCTGATCGACTTCATAAAAAGGGCAGCTAGACTGCCCTTTTTTATAAATGTTTATATCTCAAGATATAATATTTTATATCAGGCTGTTTGAAAGATAGCTTGGATACTATTAATGCCATTACCGGAGAGAGAAGATGCCGATTGAAAAAAACGCAAGTTATAAAAGAATTTTGTTAAAGCTAAGTGGTGAAGCTTTAATGGGAGACGAAAAATTTGGTATCGACCCTAAAGTATTGAATCGAATTGCGCTAGAAATCGGGCAGTTACGCGGTATCGGTGTTGAAGTTGGTATTGTTATTGGTGGTGGTAACCTATTTCGTGGACAAGCACTAAGCGAAGCAGGTATGGATCGTGTGACTGGTGACCATATGGGGATGCTAGCAACGGTTATGAATGCTTTGGCGATGCGTGATGCGCTTGAAAGAGCCAATATTACGACTCGTGTTATGTCTGCAATTACTATGACAGGGATTGTTGAGCCTTATGATCGTCGTCGAGCGATGCGATTAATGAAAGAAGGTGATGTTCTTATTTTCTCAGCAGGTACAGGTAATCCTTTCTTTACCACCGACTCTGCCGCATGTTTGCGCGGTATTGAGATTGATGCTGATGTCGTTCTGAAAGCGACCAAGGTTGATGGTGTATATTCTGCTGATCCAATGAAAGACCCAGATGCTGTCAAATATGATACATTAAACTATGACGAAGTATTGGAAAAACAATTAGGAGTCATGGACTTAACTGCAATTTGCTTGACCCGTGATCACCATATGCCAATACGTGTATTTAATATGAATAAGCCAGGCGCACTCATTAATGTAATTATGGGTGGCGATGAAGGCACACTAATTAAGTGAGATAGTTATGATTGATGAAATTTTGTTAGATTCTGAAGAGCGTATGGGTAAATCTATCGCAGCCTTAGAAACAGCTTTTAAAAAAATCCGTACAGGTCGCGCTCATCCAAGTATCTTGGATTCAGTGAGAATTGATTATTATGGCTCTGATACGCCTTTAAGTCAGGTCGCAAATATCACAGTTGAAGATGCGCGTACGTTAGGTATTTCTCCTTGGGAGAAAAACTTAGTGCCAGAAATCGAAAAAGCGATTATGAAATCCGACTTAGGTTTGAATCCCTCTACAACGGGTGGTTTGATTCGTATTCCTATGCCTGCTTTGACTGAAGAGACTCGTAAGAACTACTTCAAACAAGCAAAAGCCGAGGCAGAAGGTGCGCGTGTTTCTATTCGAAATATTCGTCGTGACGCTAATGCAGGTTTCAAGTCTTTACTTAAAGAGAAAGAGATCTCAGAAGATGATGATCGTCGTGCACAAGATTTAGTGCAAAAATTGACTGACAAGTATGTTGCTCAAGTTGAAGATCGTATCGCGAAAAAAGAAAAAGACCTAATGGCAATCTAAAAACTTAATGGGGCTTTGTGCCCCATTAAGCGTTTTTCTTTAGAATAAGGTTTTGCGTATGTCTGAATCGTCACATGACGAACCGAATAATTCGGCTGAGACAATTGCTAATGTCCCTGCGCATATTGCTATTATAATGGATGGCAATAATCGTTGGGCGAAGCGAAAGTTTCTGCCTGGTATTGCGGGTCATAAAGCCGGGGCAACGGCGGTGCGTCGTGTCGTAGAAGAATCAGCTAAAGCGGGCGTTAAAGTACTGACGTTATTTGCTTTTTCAAGTGAAAATTGGAAACGACCTCAAGCTGAAATCGATGCTTTAATGATGCTCTTTATGCGTTCTTTGAAGAAAGAAGTGAAGCGCATGAATAAACAAAAAATCCGTCTCCGAATTATGGGAGATGTCACGGGTTTTGGTAGTAAGTTACAAGCGCAAATCGCCCTTTCAGAAGAAGAAACTCAAGCAAATGAGGGGATGCAGTTGGTCATTGCTGCTAACTACGGTGGCCGTGGTGATATCGCTCAAGCTACCAAGCATGTCTGTCAAAAAGTACTTGCAGGTGAGTTGTCAATTGATCAAATTGATGAGAACGCCATCGCAGAGCAACTTTACCTCTCTGATCTACCTGATCCAGATCTCATAATTCGTACCTCAGGCGAGGAACGTATCAGTAATTTCTTGTTGTGGCAGGCTGCCTATTCAGAATTTGTTTTTTTACCTGTGCTTTGGCCAGATTTTAAGCGGGATGACCTACATTACGCTTTTGATCTTTATCAACAGCGCCAAAGACGATATGGCGGTCGATAATTATGCTTTTACCTAGAGTGTTAAGTGCCATTGTGATGGCGGTTGTGTTTGTCTATGCCGTGGTGGCTTTGGATGACATTGGTTTTATGTTCTTTACGGGCGCTGTTCTGGTAGTGGCTGCCTGGGAGTGGGCGAGACTGTCGGGAATTAAAGTTCAGCAAACACGAATTGCGTTTGCTGGGATGGTCGCTACCTTATCCTATGGTGTTGCTATTTTTGATTTACAGCGAGCTGTCTTGTGGATAACGCCAATGCTTTGGTGTTTTGCGCTTTATTGGGTGATTGCATATCCCACTCAAAAAGCCTGGAAAGGGCGTTTTCTCAGACTCGTTTTCGGTTTGAGTATACTGTTGACAACCTGGTGTGCTTTAGCGGTTCTTAAGCAGGGAAGCCAGTTTGTGACCTATTTGATCCTCTTGATGGGGCTTATTTGGGGAGCAGACACAGGCGCATATTTTTCAGGTCGTTTATTTGGCAAACGTAAGTTAGCTCGTCATGTGAGTCCAGGTAAATCATGGGAAGGGGTTATCGGTGGTCTTGTATTAACGCAGGCTGGGCTAATTGCTTTTGCTGTGACTCAAGACCTGTCACTGGTTGCAAGTTTGACGCTTGCCCTAATTGGGTTGGTCACTGTTGCTGTTTCAGTGTTAGGTGATTTAACCGAGAGTTTATTTAAGCGACATGAAGGAATAAAAGACTCTAGTCATCTTATTCCTGGGCATGGTGGTGTTATGGATCGTATTGATAGTGTGACGTCAGCGGCTCCTGTATTTGTACTCTTGATGATGAATGTTGGATGGCTCTAATGCAAAAAATTTGTCTCTTGGGTGCAACAGGATCCATCGGAACCAGTACGCTAGACTTGATACAGCAACATCCTGAGCGATTTGATTTGGTATCTGCCGCTGCTAATACCAGTGTTGAGCGCATGATAGAAATCTGTCGGCAGTTTAAGCCTGAACGCGTTGTAATGGGGACTGAAACAGCCCGTGATGCAGTGGCTCAAGCGTGCTCAGATTTAACGATTCAATTCGATTACGGCTCAAGTGCCATGTCTGATATTGCGTCTGATCATAATGTGGATCAAGTCGTTGCTGCGATTGTTGGTTTTGCAGGGCTGACTTCTACCTTGGCTGCGATTCGAGCGGGTAAGCGTGTTTTATTAGCGAATAAAGAGTCGTTAGTGACTGCGGGTCGATTGTTTATGGATGAGGTTGTCAAAAACAATGTCATCCTTATGCCAATAGACAGTGAGCATAATGCGATCTTTCAATGTCTGCCACAGAATGACACTGGCGTGATTAAGGCGTCAGTTGAAAAAATCCTCCTTACTGCCTCAGGTGGTCCTTTTAGAAACTTTACCCATGATCAAATGCTAACAGTAACCCCTGAGCAAGCGTGCAAGCACCCTAATTGGTCAATGGGGCGTAAAATCTCAGTAGACTCAGCGAGCATGATGAACAAGGGGCTTGAGCTTATTGAGGCTTGCTGGTTATTTGACGTGGAGCCTGACGATATTGATGTTGTGATCCACCCTCAGAGTATTATTCACTCTATGGTGTCATATGACGATGGATCGGTTATCGCTCAAATGGGTAACCCTGATATGAAAATCCCTATTGCCTATGGCATGACATGGCCTGAACGAATTACCACACAAGTTAAGCCTTTAAACCTTCTTGAGGTTGCTCGCTTGGATTTTTCTGAGCCAGATACAAGTCGATTCCCAAATCTACAGTTAGCAGCTGATGCTTGGTATATAGGTGGAACCGCAATGGCAAGTTTGAATGCGGCTAACGAAGTTGGCGTAGATGCTTTTTTAAATAAACGCATTGGTTTTTTAGATATTGCCAAAATAAATGCTGAAGTGCTTGAACAAACAGCGATTTTCCCTGTCACAGATTTGGACGCTGTATTTGATGCCGATAAAATGGCTCGTCAAAAAGCGAATGATATTATTAACTCTAAGGCGTTCTTGTGATTCAAAGTATACTCTCCATTGTCATTGCTTTAGGTGTGCTCATCACCTTTCATGAATTTGGTCACTATATTGTCGCTCGAGCTTGTGGTGTGAAGGTTCTGCGTTTTTCAGTTGGGTTCGGCAAGCCTATTTTTAAGTGGGTAAATAAACGAGGCACTGAGTTTACCTTGGCACTGATACCGCTTGGCGGTTATGTGCGTATGCTTGATGAGCGAGAAGGTGATGTTCCTGCACAATTAAAAGGCGAAGCCTTTAATAATAAAAGTGTGTGGCAACGCATTGCGATTGTTGCGGCTGGGCCTTTAGCTAACTTCCTGTTGGCTATTATTCTTTATAGTTTTGTTGCTCTTCAAGGTATACAGACAGTGTCACCTGTTGTGGGTGGTATCGAGTCTAACTCAATTATTTCACACTCTTCTCTGCAAGTGGGTGACGAATTAACCCATATAAATGGCCAGGACGTTGCATCTTGGCAGCAAGTGAATTTAGCGCTTGCTAATCTTATTGGCCAAAGTGGTACATATCATTTTAATTACCTTCCCTTAGGGGGCGGATCTGAAGTCGCCTCTGACTTTAAGTTAGACTCTTGGTTGTCTGATTCTGAACCAGCAGGCTTGATTAGTGAGTTAGGGTTAGAGCCTAAGCGCCCTGATATGCCAGCAGTGATTGAAAAGGTGCTAGCGGATGGTGCTGCAGCCTTGGCTGGAATCAAGGCGGGTGATGAGATTGTCAGGGTCAATGATAATGTGATTGATGATTGGCAGGGTTTTGTCAGTATTGTGCAAAACAGTCCTAAACAAGCTTTATCTGTTTCGTTAGTGCGTGATAATCAAAACCTTAGCTTAACTTTGATACCAAATGAAAAGCTTGTGAATGGCGCTGCGACCGGTTATGTCGGTTTGATGGTGAAGCCTATCGTACTGGATTCGAGTTGGTATAAAGTGACTGAGTATAGTGTTTTTGGGTCTATTGAATATGGTATTGACCGCTCAGCTCAGATGATAAGTTTAACTCTGTCTTCTATTTATAAAATGATAAAGGGTCTGATTTCTATTGATAACTTATCTGGCCCTATTACTATTGCGAAAGTCGCGAGTGCTTCTGCCGAATCCGGTCTGCAATCTTTTATACAGTTTATGGCGTACCTGAGTATCAGTTTAGGTGTACTAAACCTTTTACCAATCCCCGTTTTAGACGGTGGACATCTGCTCTTTTATTTTGTGGAACTTGTCCGTAGAAAGCCCGTATCTGAAAAAATTCAATATCTAGCTTACCGCATTGGTGCGTCTATGTTATTTGCCCTAATGTTGGTTGCTATATTTAACGATATCGCCCGTTTGTAGAGAGGTTGTGAGTGAAGTTTGTTTTTACCTTATGTCTAATGTTGTTAAGTTTGCCGGCGATTTCTAAAGATATTTCCCAGGTTAAAATTGATGGTTTATTACAGGTTCCTAGCGCTAGAGCGCTTGAAATGGTTGGTTATGAAGAGGGAACACCTTATGATCTCGAATCGGTTCACTCTTCTATACAGACCTTATTCGCCTCTGGTTTTTTTAGGGATATTCAAGTCTTTGACGATGATGGGGTACTCACTTTTCAAGTGCAAGAAAGACCCTCTATAGGGCTTTTAACGATTGAAGGTAATGACCTTATCGCGACTGAAGATTTAGAGAAAGGACTGACACGATCTTCGTTAGAAGTAGGGGAGTTTTATAAACCCGATACTCTGAATCAAATTGAGCAGGAGTTACAACGACAGTATTATGCTCTGGGTCGTTACAATGCTGATGTTGAAGTGATTACCGAGGAAATGCCTCGTAATCGAATTGGTGTCACGATCAAAATTGTTGAAGGGGAAACGGCTAAAATAGTTCACCTTAATGTTATCGGCAATGAGCTTTTTTCTGAAAGTGAAATTACTAAGAATTTCTTATCAATGGAGACCGGATATTTTAATCCGTTTGGAACGGGTGATGAATATGCAAAACCAAAGATTCAAGCGGATCTTGATAGCTTAAAAAGTTATTACCTAGATAGAGGTTTCTTGGATTATGAACTTGTGTCGTCTCAGGTAAGTTTATCGCAGAATAAACAAGACGTTTATATCGTGATAAATATTGAGGAAGGACCACAATATACTATCAACGAAGTGCTTTTAAATGGCGAGTTGGTACTGGATGAATCGGATATTTTTGACAAGGTGACTCAAGAGAAAGGTGACATCTTTTCGCGAGCGATAGCAACAAAAAACCTGGAATCAATATCAGCATTATTAGGTGACCAGGGCTATCTGTTCACCAAGGTTAATATCATTCCTGAGAAACTGGCAGATAATAAAGTTAACCTGACCTACCATATTACCCCTGGACCTAAAGTCTATATAAGGCGTATTAACTTCTCTGGAAATAGTGAAACAAGAGATGAGGTGTTGCGTCGTCAAATGACTCAGTTTGAAGGGAGTTTGGCAAACCACTCAAGTATTCAACAGTCAAAGAGGCGTATTGAGCGTCTTGGCTATTTTGGCGAAGTTACTTTAAGGACAGTCCCTGTTAAAGGTAGTAGTGACCTTGTTGATATTGATATCAAGGTACAAGAGCAGCCATCGGGAAGTATTCAGGCAAGTATTGGTTACTCTGATGGTGACGGTGTTCAGTTAGGTTTTGGGATATCCAAACGTAATTTCTTGGGAACAGGTAATAAAGCGTCTTTTAATATCAGTAGTTCAGCTACTTCTAAGAAATATACCTTATCTTATGATAATCCTTTCTTTACGGTAGATGGTATTAGCCGCGGTTTTGATGTCTTCTATAAAACAACGGATTACGACGATGATGATGAAGTGGAAGACTATAGTCTTGACACGTTAGGTGCGACGGTAAGGTTTGGTTACCCCATCTCCGATACGCAGCGTCTTACATTTGGTATGACAGCAAAAGAAACTAAAGTGAAATTGGGTACCGACCCATCAAATGAAACCAGTGACTATGTCGAATCTAATGGTAATAATTTTGATGACTTTATCGGTAGTATTACCTGGAGTGATAGTGATTTGGTGGGTGGGATGTTACCAACACAAGGTTACTCCACGCGTCTGAGTTTGAGTTTAGCAACGCCAATAAGTGATCAAGAGTATGGTAAATTAGATTTAAACAGTCAGCGTTACTGGAATTTAAATGGTTCTAATTTATGGCTTGTTCGTCTTAAAGGTAAGCTGGGTTATGGTTTTGGTTATGGGGATTCTGAGCAGTTACCATTCTATGAAAACTATTATGCAGGGGGGGTGTATTCCGTTAGGGGCTTTGATAGTTCATCATTAGGGCCTTTAAACTCGTACCCAAGTACATCAGACGAAGACCCAAGTGCGCTGGGCGGTAATATCTCGATTACAGGTACAGCTGAATTTATTTTCCCTATGCCTATGGTTGACGATCATAAGTCTGTACGAACAGCCTTTTTTATTGATGCGGGTAACGTTTTTACGGATAACTGTTATAGTGGTAATGATAGCTGCAAGGAAGGTGTTGATTTTGCAGAGATTCGTTTTAGTGCTGGTTTTAGTTGGACTTGGGTGACACCAATCGCGCCTTTGTCATTCAACTTAGCGAGAGCGCTTAATGCCAAAACCGGTGATGATACTGATGTCTTTCAGTTTCAGCTAGGGACAACTTTCTAATAAGGATTTGTAATGAAACGTTCAATAGTTTTAGCGGTATGTGCTTTATTTTCGTTTTCTGTTTTTGCTACCAATGTCGCAACCTTAGATTTTCGAGTAGCAGTTTTACAAAGTAAGATAGGGCAAGAAGCATCGAAAGAACCAAGAGAAAAAGTATCAAAGATGGAGCAGCAACTTAACGCTGCAAAAGCTGAATTGAATGAAAAAGTTACTAGTTTACAAAGAGAAGAATTGACTTTAGATCCAGATGTATTTAACCAAAGACGTCAGGTTTTAGCGAAAAGAGAGAATGAATTAAGAAATGCCGCTGCGAATATGCAGCGACAGGCTAAGCAGCTTGAGAAAGAGTTGTTGGCAAAACTAACGCCAAAAGCGGAGGCAGTGTTGAAAGAAATCATTCAAGAAAAAAGTTTGGATCTTGTCTTGAATCGTCAACTAAGCTTATATGCAGGCGCAGGAATTGATATTACTAACGAGTTAACAACGCGACTTAATGAGAGTGATTAATGTCATTTAGTTTAGAGCAAATTGCAGCTCATGTCGGTGGGGTTGTGATTGGTGACCCCGCTTATATAATTGAAAAATTAGGAACGCTTGAGCATGCCGATGCTCAAGCGTTAAGTTTTTTGGCAAACCCTAAATACCAGGGGCAGCTGGCAACGACTAAAGCTGGAGTGGTGTTGATTCGAGACCAAGCGCTTTCACACAAAGTTAGTAACGCTATCCTTGTTGAAAATCCTTATCTTGCTTTTGCTCAGCTAACTCATATTTTCGATAACCGTCCTAAACCAGAGTTGCGCATACATGCCTCGGCCACGATAGGTGAAAACGTCTCCCTTGGTGAGGGTTTAATAATAGCGCCTAATGTAGTCATTGAAGATAATGCTGTTATTGCTGATGGGGTAGAAATAGGCGCGAATTCTGTTATTGGTGCCGGCGCGAAAGTTGGTAAAAATACCAGAATAGCGGCTAACGTAAGTATTTATTATGATGTCGAAATTGGTGAGTCTTGTTTATTACACAGTGGTTGTGTCATCGGGGCTGACGGCTTTGGTTTTGCCCCCAGCTCAGAAGGTTGGGTTAAGATTATGCAACTTGCTGCCGTTACCTTAGGTGATAGGGTGGAAGTCGGTGCCAATACGACGATTGATCGTGGCGCGCTAGATAATACTAAAATCGGCAATGGTGTGATCATTGATAATCAAGTTCAAATTGCTCATAACGTCATAATTGGTGATAATAGCGCAATTGCAGGTTGTTCAGCGATTGCGGGTAGTACTCAAATAGGACAACGTTGTACCATTTCAGGTGGCGTTGGCATAATTGGGCATTTGACAATAGTCGATGATGTCCATGTAACAGCAATGAGTTTGGTCAGTAAGTCTATAGATAAAGCGGGTTCATATTCTTCTGGTACAGGATTGGACACAACTGCAAAGTGGCGTAAATCTGCTGCTAGATTACGTAGAATTGATGATATGGCTAAGCAAATTGCTAATTTAGAACATAAACTTAAGTAAGAAAATATATAAGGTCGATAGTAGATGATGGATGTAAATGAGATTCGCCGATATCTCCCACATAGGTACCCTTTTTTGTTGGTAGATCGTGTTGTAGATTTGAAATTAGGTGAATCAATTGTGGCTTATAAGAATGTCACAGTGAACGAACCTTATTTTAATGGTCACTTCCCCGATCATCCAGTTATGCCTGGCGTATTAATAATTGAAGCAATGGCTCAAGCCGCAGGTATATTAGGCTTTAAAACCATGGATAAAACGCCTGAAGATGGTTCTATCTACTATTTCGTTGGAGCGGATAAAACGCGTTTTAAACGTCCCGTTGTACCGGGTGATAAATTGCTTCTAGAAGCAGAAATTCTTACAGAGCGCCGTGGTATTTGGAAGTTTGCCTGTAAAGCGACCGTAGATGGTGAGCTTGTTTGTTCTTCAACTATTTTATGTGCAGATAGGAAACGCTAGTGACGATTCATGCATCAGCCATTGTTGACTCTAACGCCGAAATCGACCCCAGTGTCGAGGTTGGGCCTTTTTCTGTGATTGGTGCAAATGTCAAAATTGGAGCAGGTACAGTTGTTAAATCTCATGCTGTCATAAATGGTCATACGACGATTGGTGAAGGTAATGAAATTTATCAATTCGCTTCAGTTGGCGAAGCAAATCAAGATAAAAAATACATGGGTGAACCAACAAAGTTAGTGATTGGTGACAATAATATTATTCGTGAAAATGCGACGATTCATCGTGGTACGATTCAGGATAATGGTATTACCAGAATTGGCGATGGGAATCTTTTTATGGCCAGTACCCATGTTGGTCATGATTGCATTGTTGGCGATAATAATATTTTAGCAAATTATGTTGCCTTGGCAGGTCATGTGGTAATGGGTGACTCTATTATCCTTGGCGGCTACACAGGTATACATCAATTTTGCCAGGTTGCCTCTTTTAGTATGTGTGGCATGGGTTCAATGGTTACCAAGGATATTCCTAATTATGTGATGGTATCGGGTAATCCTGCTAAAGCCCATGGTATGAACTTTGAAGGTATGCGACGACGTGGCATGTCCAAAGACGTGATTAAAGCATTGAAGTCTGCTTATAAGTGTATTTACCTTAAAAGTAATAAGCTTGAAGATGCTGTAAAAGAATTAGAGCAAGGTCTAGCGTTAGAATACGCTGAGGTCGCTCTATTTTTAGCGTCAATTAAGTGTTCTAAGCGCGGCATTATTAGATAAATATTGATTAATTAGTTGGCGCTAATCAAAAACCCCAGACAATTCTGGGGTTTTTTGTTAATTAGGTTTTGTTGAGGAAGGCGAGTGGCAAATCATTATATTTTAGTAGCAGGCGAAGCATCGGGTGATATTTTGGGTGCTAGCTTAATTTCTCATTTAAAAAAACTTGATCCAGATGCTATTTTCAGCGGAATTGGTGGGCCCTTAATGCAGGCCCAAGGGTTTACGTCTTTAGTGCCTATGGATAGATTATCCGTGATGGGATTAGTCGAAGTGCTGGGCCGATTAAGGGAATTGTTATCTATCCGTAAAATGTTATTTAATCTATGTATTGAGAAGCAACCAACGGCATTTATTGGTATTGATTCCCCAGACTTTAACCTTCCATTAGAAAAGAAGCTAAAGCAAAAAGGCATTACAAGTATTCATTACGTCAGCCCCTCAGTATGGGCTTGGCGACAAAAACGCATTTTTAAGATTAAAGAGTCAGTCGACCTTATGTTGGCTTTATTTCCCTTTGAGTTGGATATTTACCACCAACACCAGATTCCTATTAAGTGTGTTGGCCATTCACTAGCAGATGAAATTCCTTTGCAAGTGAGCCGAGAAGAGGCAAGGGTAAAATTTAATATTGAGCAGGATAATGATGCCATTTTTGCCATTCTTCCAGGGTCTCGTGGGGGGGAAGTTAGCCGTTTAATGCCCGTCTTTGCAAAAACAATGGCGATAATTAAACATAAAATACCCCATGCAAAATTTTTGATTCCAGCCGTCAATGAGCAAAGGCGCCATCAAATAGAAGATACGCTTGCTTCGCTAATATTAACGGATGACCTCAAAGCAGATCTATTGCCTGCTGTATTTGTGACTGATGGTCAATCAAGAGAGAGCATGGTTGCCGCTAATGCTGTCTTGTTAGCGTCAGGTACTGCAGCTCTAGAGGCAATGTTAGTAAAAAGGCCCATGGTCGTTGCTTATCGGTTTACAAAGCTCACTTACGCCATCATGTCTAGAATGATTAAGGTACCTTATGTTTCTTTGCCAAATTTATTAGCAAAAAAAGCATTGGTCCCTGAATTAATTCAAGATAGCGCTAATCCTGACGCCTTAGCTGGCGCTTTAATTGAGAGTTGGAAGGCTTTTCACTCTGATTCAGAGATGGCTAAAACGTTTGATCGTTTACATCATGAGTTAAGGTTGGATGCTGGCAACCAAGCTGCTCAGGCCGTGCTTGAACTGGTTAATAAAAAAGCAGGATAGAGGTATTTATGGTTGAGCCTAAACAACAGAAAAAAGTTAAAAAAATTCTTGAACCATTCGTAAGCGAACAATATACGGGCGTTTTATTAGCCGGTTCTGACGAGGCTGGGCGTGGACCTTTAGCGGGCGATGTGGTTGCTGCGGCAGTTATTTTAGATCCTAATAATCCCATTATTGGGCTTGCTGATTCCAAAAAGCTATCTCAAAAAAAGCGTGAAATTCTGTTTGATGAAATTAAAGAAAAAGCGCTCGCATTTTGTATTGCGAGAGCAAGTGTCGCAGAAATTGATGAGATCAATATACTCCATGCCAGTATGCTTGCGATGCAAAGGGCTATTTCTGGGTTAAGAATTACCCCTGAGCATGCCTTGATTGATGGTAACCGCATACCTAAGGATTTACCCTGTCCGGCAGAAGCTGTCATAAAAGGGGACGATAGAGTGGAGGCTATTTCAGCTGCCTCCATACTGGCTAAAGTCGAGAGAGACAATGAAATTAGCGCTTTAGCTGAGCGTTACCCTGGATATGGGTTGGAAAAGCATAAGGGCTATCCCACCGCTCAACACTTAGCCGCATTAGAAGAGCTGGGGGTAACACCCATCCATAGACAGAGTTATGGCCCAGTTAAACGAATTTTAGAAAAGTTAGATTAAAGGTATTACGTGTCGACATCATTTATTCATCTTAAATTACATACAGAGTTTTCGTTAGTTGATGGCCTAGTTAAGATTAAAGGCTTGCTTGGTGCGACGACCGCGTTAGGTATGCCAGCTGTTGCCATGACAGATGAAAATAACTTATGTGGCTTTGTACGCTTTTACAAAGGTGCGATGGGCAGTGGCATTAAGCCTATTTGCGGTGCCGATGTGGTCATTGAGGCCGACGGTGAGTTGGAATCGAATTACAGACTCACCTTGCTTGCCATGTCTAACAAAGGCTATAAAAATATCATCGAGGTGATCTCAAAGGGCTACCAGTTAGGGCAGTTTGAAGGTCGTCCCATTGTGCAAAGAGCTTGGGTAGAAGAGCATCAAGAAGATGTTATCATCATTTCTGGTGCGCAATACGGCGATATTGGTCAATACCTGAGTTTACACAAGCCATTAAATGCTAAGCAGCAGCTAGCGCGTTGGATGCAGATTTTCCCTAATCGCTTTTATGTTGAACTTCAAAGAACTAGCCGTGCCGGTGAAGAAGATTATATTCATGCTGTTGTTCCTTTAGCGACTGAGCTGGGTTGTCCTGTTGTTGCGACCAATGATGTTCGCTTTTTAAAACGTGAAGACTTTGAGTCGCATGAGGCTCGTGTCTGTATTCATGATGGCGTGACAGTTGATGATCCGCGTCGAAAAAAACGTTACTCCGAAGAGCAGTATTTAAAATCAGCGGATGAAATGGAAGCCTTGTTTGAGGATATCCCAGAGGCGCTTGAGAATACGATTCACATCGCTAAACGCTGTAATGTAGATGTATTGCTAGGTGAGTATTTTTTGCCAGACTTTCCCGTGCCAGAAGGCATGACAATGGCGATTTTCTTTAGTGAGTTGTCTTATAAAGGGCTAGAAGAGCGCTTTGATTTTCTAGTTAATAAATACGGCGACCGTGTAGAGAATAGAAGGCAAGAGTATTGGGACCGTCTAGAGTTTGAGTTAAATATCATTAATCAAATGGGGTTTCCTGGTTACTTTTTGATTGTAATGGACTTTATTCAGTGGGCCAAAGATAATGATATCCCCGTTGGTCCTGGACGAGGTTCTGGTGCGGGTTCTCTTGTTGCCTATGCCTTAAAAATTACTGATTTAGACCCTCTTGAGTACGATTTACTGTTTGAGCGCTTTCTTAATCCAGAGCGTGTCTCTATGCCCGATTTCGATATCGATTTTTGCATGGAAAATCGTGACAAGGTTATTGATTATGTTGCCAGGACATACGGCCGTGATGCGGTATCTCAGATTATCACCTTTGGTGCTATGGCGGCCAAAGCGGTAGTTCGAGATGTGGCTAGGGTATTAGGAAAGCCTTACAGCCTGGGTGATAAGTTGTCCAAACTTATTCCTTTTGAAATTGGCATGACGTTAACCAGAGCCTTGGAAGAAGAGCCTGCACTAAAAGACTTTATCGAAGGTGATGAAGAAGCAGGAGACGTCATGGAAATGGCACTTTCTTTAGAAGGTGTTGTGAGGAACTTTGGTAAACATGCCGGTGGTGTTGTTATTGCACCGACTAAATTGACGGATTTTTCCCCATTATACTGTGAAGAAGATGGTTCGGGGCTTGTTACCCAGTATGATAAAAATGATGTGGAAGAAGCGGGCCTTGTTAAGTTTGACTTCCTCGGGCTAAAAACCCTGACTGTGCTCGATTGGGCAATGAAGAATATTAATGATATCCAAGCGCGCGAGGGTAAACCTCCATTGGATATCACTCTTATCGATTTGGAAGATAAACCAACCTACGATATGTTGCAAAGGGCGGAAACAACCGCTGTTTTCCAGCTTGAGTCTCGAGGCATGAAGGAGCTAATTAAGAAACTGCTGCCTTCACGTTTTGAGGATATCATCGCTTTGGTTGCGCTTTACCGTCCAGGGCCGCTTGGGTCGGGCATGGTAGATGACTTTATCAACCGTAAGCACGGTCGTTCTGAGCTTGCTTTTCCTCATCCTGATTATCAACATGATGATTTGATTCCCGTACTTGAACCCACTTATGGCATTATTTTATATCAAGAGCAGGTAATGCAAATTGCTCAGGTATTAGCCCGTTTTAGTTTGGGTGGTGCGGATTTATTACGTCGTGCTATGGGTAAGAAAAAACCAGAAGTAATGGCAGAACAGCGCTTGTTATTTATGGAGGGCGCTGGAAAGTACGATATAAGTGATGAGCTTTCCGGAAATATTTTTGACTTGATGGAAAAGTTTGCAGGTTATGGTTTTAATAAATCTCACTCTGCTGCTTATGCGTTAGTCTCTTATCAAACAGCATGGTTAAAACACCATTATCCAGCGCCTTTTATGGCGGCTGTGTTATCTGCTGATATGCAAAATACCGATAAAATCGTGATATTCATTGAAGAATGTCGCGCCATGAAATTGCCTCTTGAATTGCCAAATGTGAATGAGTCCATGTACAAATTCACTGTCAATAAAGCGGGCGCAATCGTTTATGGTTTAGGGGCAATTAAAGGCGTCGGTGAGGGGCCAATTGAAGCGATTACCAATGCGCGAGAAGACGGGCCTTTCAAACATATATTTGATTTTTGCCAACGTATTGGTAAAAAGGTTAATAAACGTGTGATGGACGCCTTGATTCGTTCTGGTGCTCTGGATCAAATTGGCCCTAATCGATCGACATTGTTTGCATCTATTGATGAAGCTTTAAAGCGTGCCGATAGGATAGCTAAGGATGCCGATGCCGGCATGATGGACCTTTTTGGTGTGGCGGTTGAAGAGTCAACCGAAGGGGCTTATGACGAAATTGGCATACAGCATGAGTGGCCATCACGTCAGCGGCTAGATGGTGAGAAAGATACGCTTGGCTTGTATGTGACAGGCCACCCTATCGATGATTATGAAAAAGAAATACGACGATTTGCACGCTCTAGAATTGTAGATTTGCAGCCTAAGCGTGGCGACTCTCAGATTATGGCGGGTCTGATTGTAGAGATGCGTATCACTAAGAGTAAGAAAGGCGGCAATATCGCGTTTGTTACCCTAGACGATAGGTCTGCTCGTATTGAGGTGACTGTTTTCCCTGATAGTTATGAGGAATTCAAAGATGTCATTCAAAAAGATCAGGTAGTCGTGATTGAAGGGGAGATCAGTAATGATGAATTTAGGGGGGGCCAAAAAGTCATTGCCCGTAAAGTCATGGATATCCCTCAAGCTCGTATTCGTTATGTGCAGGCATTAAGAATTGATTGGCAATCTGATACTGTATCCAGTAGAGATATTCAAACCCTCTCTCAGTTTTTACAACCTTACCGTGGTGATGGCTGTGATGTAGTGGTAAGTTTTGCGACAGATCATGCCCAAGGGGATGTTTGTTTAGGTCAAAGCTGGAAAATTATGCCAGATGACCAATTAATGTACGATCTTAAAAAACAATACGGTCAACAAAACGTTCAGCTCGTGTATAATTAGCAGCATTTTAGAATTATAAGACAGAAAACTTGTTGATCTCATTGATACAATTTAATGGGGTTAGGCAAGTAGTGGTTGAAATGACTCTGATTTTTTTAATGAAAATTAGTGAAATAGAGCATTTTCTCGATGGCAACTAAACAGCAGTGATTAAATAATGAACTTAAACTATTTACCTTTTGAACAACCGATTGCTGAACTTGAGCAAAAAATTGAAGAGTTACGATTAGTTGGTAATGATAACCAACTTAATATCGGCGACGAAATTAGTCGTTTGGAAGAGAAAAAAATTACATTAACCCAGTCACTGTTTAGTAATCTTGGTGCGTGGGAAGTCTCTCAGTTAGCGCGTCATCCAAAACGTCCTTATACCTTGGACTATATTGAGCACGCTTTCACAGACTTTGAAGAAATGCACGGTGATCGTCATTATGCTGACGACCGCGCTATTGTTGGTGGTGTTGCGCGTTTAGATGGCAAGCCAGTGATGATTATTGGTCATCAAAAAGGCCGTGAAGTAAAAGAAAAAGTATTACGCAACTTTGGTATGCCTGCTCCAGAAGGTTATCGTAAAGCGCTACGTTTAATGCAAACAGCAGAACGTTTTAGCATGCCTATTGTTACCTTGATTGATACACCGGGAGCTTACCCAGGCATTGGTGCTGAAGAGCGTGGTCAGAGTGAGGCGATTGCCTATAATTTGGCTGTTATGTCTCGTCTAAAAACCCCTATTATTGCCACTGTTATTGGTGAAGGTGGTTCTGGTGGTGCATTAGCGATTGGTGTTTGTGATGAGTTAATGATGATGCAATACGGAACCTATTCGGTTATTTCTCCAGAAGGTTGTGCTTCAATTCTTTGGAAAAGTGCTGACCGTGCATCAGATGCGGCAAAGGCGATGGGCATTACTGCAGACCGTCTACAAGAGCTAGGTTTGGTTGATAAAATCATTACTGAGCCAATGGGTGGAGCACACGTGAATCATGAGCAAGTTGCGCAAAGCTATAAAGAAAATGTGATTGAAGCGTTGGATCGAATGAAAGCCTTAACAACAGATGAATTGTTGGAACGTCGCTATCAGAGATTGATGTCTTACGGCCTTTAGTCTTTATTAGGCAGCAAGCTTATCATCCATAAAAAAGCCTCCTAATTGGAGGTTTTTTTATGGGTTCGAAAAATTTTATTTTCAGAGTGAGTATGATGCAGCTATCTCAATCTTGTTTTTTTGCCAAATTAAATAATCAGTTTAAAGAGTATCTTGAGCAGGGGCAGGGTCCTATTTATTTAGGGCTAAGTGGCGGTGTTGACTCTGTTGTGCTTTTACACGTCTTGGTTAACGCTGGTTTTTGTCATCGCATTAGAGCGCTGCACCTTCATCATGGTTTGAGTGAAAATGCGGATGATTGGTTTGATTACTGTCAGTCACTTTGCCATGAGTATCAGGTCAAGTTTGATGGGCATAAAGTGACGCTGGACACACGAAAGCACTCTATTGAAGAAGCTGCACGCATTGCTCGATATGATTTTTTTGACAGTAAGCTAAGTGATAACGCCTATTTATTACTGGCGCATCATGCTGGTGATCAGGCCGAGACACTGGTATTTCGCTTGTTAAGAGGGACGGGGGGGAAAGGATTGGCGGGGATGCCTGAAGAAAGGGCGCTGGGTCGAGGGTTTGTGTACCGACCGCTTTTGCCCTTTACCAAAACATCCTTAATTGATTATGCAAAAATGCATTCATTACAATGGGTTGAGGATGAGTCGAATCAGGATGAAATCTATACACGCAATTATATTCGCCACCGTATAATACCTAAATTACAGGAATTTGAACCCGATGCTGAGCGTCGTATCGAGCAAGCGGCAAGGCGATTAGCGTTTGATTACCGAATGTTAGCAAGTTTGAGTCAGGAGAAACTCAGTGGCTGGCAGGCACAAGACTTAAGTTTAAAGTTAGATGACATTGCTTTATTAGATCAAGAGCAAAGAGTTTTTTGGTTGCGACAGTATCTAGCCCAATTTTCAATAAGTTTAACTCAAGCGCAAATGTTGGCCGTCGACTCGAGCTTTTTAACGGTTAAAGATAAACAGCCTTGTTTTTATCATAAGTCTGCACGGTTAATGCGTTATCAAAATCGCTTGTATGTCTTGCCCTTAGAGCGTTTGACGCAAGATGTCAGTTTGAAAAACTCTCAAACTATAGAGAGAGACTTTGATTCTTACTCGCTAGCATTTGCTGAAAATTCTGCTCTTGAAATTAGTGACTTTAGCTTAAAGAGTAAACCTGAAACACAGATTTTGACTCTAACTAATGGCCATTCTCGCAAACTTAAAAAATGGTTTAATGACGAACAGATTCCTGTTTGGTGGCGAGAGCAGCTTCCTTATTTGTTTTATCAAGATAAGTTGGTGGCAATCGGAGATATTTGGATAGACCCTAACTGGCAATCTCTGATCCAGATCAAATGGCTGCCAAAATCTGAACTTACTTGGCCAAAAGTCTAACTTTTAAAAGGGCGGGTCGTTAAATCCTTCTGTTGAGGGATTTTCGTTTGTATTTAGGCTTGAATTTCGATTTTTAGATTGAGTGATAAGTCATCAAATGATACTATTTCGACCCGTCAGAAGGCATGGTTTCACATGCTCTCAACTCTATTTATCATCTATAAAGGCGGGCATTTCATCAATGGCGACTCGATACATTTTCGTCACAGGCGGCGTAGTTTCTTCACTAGGTAAAGGATTGGCAGCAGCCTCTCTAGCTGCGATTCTTGAATCGCGCGGCCTTAAAGTCACTATGCTCAAACTGGATCCTTACATTAACGTTGATCCAGGTACAATGAGCCCTTTCCAACACGGTGAAGTTTTTGTCACCGAAGATGGTGCTGAGACCGATTTGGATCTTGGTCATTATGAACGTTTTATCTCGACTAAAATGGGTAAACGTAATAATTTCACTACCGGTCGTGTTTATCAAACCGTACTTCAAAAAGAGCGTCGAGGTGATTACCTTGGTGGTACCGTTCAGGTTATTCCTCATATTACAGATGAAATTAAACGTCGTGTAATTGCAGGTGCTGAAGGTGCAGATATCGCTATGGTTGAAATCGGTGGGACTGTGGGTGATATTGAATCTCAACCCTTCCTTGAAGCCGTACGTCAGCTTAAAGTTGAGCTTGGTTCGCACCGCGCATTATTCATGCACTTAACATTAGTGCCTTATATTCGTACCGCGGGTGAAACAAAAACTAAGCCGACTCAACACTCAGTTAAAGAATTGCGTTCAATTGGTATTCAGCCTGATATTTTATTATGCCGTTCTGAAGTATCGATTGAATCACCAGAGCGTAAAAAGATTTCGTTATTCACTAATGTGGATGAGCGTGCGGTAATTTCACTGCCTGATGCCGACACTATTTATAGTATTCCTCAGCATTTGAATACTCAGGGTCTCGATAGCCTGATAGTGGATCGTTTCAACCTAGATTGCGGTATGCCTGATCTAGCAATCTGGAACAAAGTTGCTCATGCGAAGCTTAATCCTGAGAAGCAAGTTAATATCGCCATGGTGGGTAAATACATGGAGTTATTGGATGCCTATAAATCTCTAATTGAAGCCATGGATCATGCGGGTATTCACGCTCAAACTAAAGTGAAATTCCACTATATCGACTCTGAATCAATTGAAAATGAAGGCACTGACGTACTTAAATCTATGGATGCTATTTTAGTTCCGGGTGGTTTTGGTGAGCGTGGTGTTGAAGGTAAAATTCTAACGGCACAATATGCTCGTGAGAACAAAATTCCTTACCTTGGCATTTGTTTAGGTATGCAAGTTGCTGTGATTGAGTTTGCTCGTAATGTAGCAAAACTTGAAGGTGCACATAGTACAGAGTTTAACTTAAAAACAGAGAACCCAGTGGTTGGTCTTATTACTGAATGGACTGACTCAGAGGGTTCCAAAGAAATACGGTCAGAGGAATCAGACCTAGGTGGCACAATGCGTCTTGGTGCACAAAACTGTAATTTACTAGAAGGTTCTAAAGCGCAGCTTGCTTATGGACAATCGGTAATCAGTGAACGTCACCGTCACCGTTATGAAGTAAATAACTATTATTTGACTGCATTGGAAAACGCTGGACTGACTGTTTCAGGTCGTTCAGAGGACAACTCATTAGTTGAAATGATTGAGATAGCAGACCATCCATGGTTTGTTGCTTGTCAGTTCCATCCTGAGTTCACTTCCACGCCACGCTATGGTCATGGCTTATTTAGTGCGTTTGTACACGCGGCACTTAAATTCGCTGGTAAAGAGAAATAAGCACTGCGCGCTAAATGGCGCGTGGTTTTTTCATTTTATTGATAAAAGGTTTGTTATGACTCAGATCATTGATATTAAAGCCAGAGAAGTTCTTGACTCTCGTGGTAATCCAACGGTTGAAGCCGATGTTATCCTTGCAGATGCTTCTGTTGGTTCTGCTTGCGCACCTTCTGGCGCATCGACAGGTTCTCGTGAAGCACTTGAATTACGTGATGGTGATAAGAGTCGTTACCTAGGTAAGGGTGTACTAAAAGCCGTTGCCGCAATTAATGGGCCTATCCGTGAAGCTTTGTTAGGCAAAGTTGCTGCAAACCAAGCTGAACTAGATCAGATTATGATTGATCTAGATGGCACTGAAAATAAATCAACATTTGGTGCAAATGCTATTCTGGCTGTTTCTCTTGCGGCTGCCAAAGCGGCTGCTGTATCTAAGAAAATGCCTTTGTATGAGCATATTGCTGAAATCAATGGTACGCCAGGTCAGTTCTCTATGCCGGTACCTATGATGAATATCATCAATGGTGGTGAGCACGCGGATAACAATGTTGATATTCAAGAGTTCATGGTTCAGCCTGTTGGCGCACCGAACTTCCGTGAAGCATTACGTTACGGTGCTGAAATCTTCCATGCATTGAAAAAAGTGTTAAGTGACCGTGGTCTAAGCACTGCAGTGGGTGATGAAGGTGGATTCGCGCCAAACTTAGCGTCTAACGCTGAAGCATTGGCTGTAATCACTGAAGCTGTTGAAAATGCGGGTTACGAGTTGGGTAAAGATATTACCTTAGCAATGGATTGTGCCGCGTCAGAATTCTATGAAGACGGCCAATATAATCTTAAAGGTGAAGGTAAAATCTTCTCATCTGAAGGTTTCTCTGACTATCTAGCTGATCTTTGTGATCAATATCCTATTGTTTCTATTGAAGATGGACTGAATGAATCTGATTGGGAAGGTTTTGCTTACCAAACTAAGATTCTAGGCGATAAGATTCAATTGGTAGGTGATGATTTGTTCGTTACCAATACTAAGATTCTTAAGCGTGGTATTGATGAGAATATTGCAAACTCTATCCTTATCAAGTTCAATCAAATTGGTTCGCTAACAGAAACGCTTGAAGCGATTAAGATGGCTAAAGCAGCTGGTTACACGGCTGTTATTTCTCATCGTTCTGGTGAGACAGAAGACTCTACTATTGCCGATCTTGCTGTTGGTACTGCTGCAGGTCAAATTAAGACAGGTTCTCTATGTCGTTCTGATCGTGTTGCTAAGTATAACCAATTGTTACGTATTGAAGAGCAATTGGGTGGTAAAGCACCTTATAACGGTCTTTCTGAGATCAAAGGTCAAGCTTAATCTAACGTATTAGATTAGGTAAAAAGGGAGAACCTAGGTTCTCCCTTTTTTGTTGTACCCTTAACGGGGCGTGATTTATAGTAGGAACACTTTTTCTGGAATGATCATTTCTATGCAACGCTTGGTGTCAATATTGTTTGCTTTTATGGCTCTATACCTTGCCTATCAATTGGTCTATGGCGAGCAGGGGCATAAGCGTCAGGAAGAGTTAAGTAAGCAGGTTGAGTTTCAAGAATTGACGAATGGTAGGTTGTCTCAGCGTAATTCGGCCTTAAGGGCCCAGCTATCCAATTTGAGAAATGGACACGACGCGGTAGAAGAAGAAATCCGTACAGAACTTCAATATATCAAGGAAGGTGAAACCTTTTATCGGATGGTTGATCAATGAATGATTCCTATTGGGTGATTTTGCCAGCCGCAGGTGTTGGTGCAAGAATGCAGGCTAAGCAGCCAAAACAATATCTCACCTTAAATGGTCAATACCTTATTGATCAAACGATTCAGCGCTTACTTAGTCATGAAAAAATCACAAATATTGCCGTTGGCTTAAGTGTTAATGATGCCTATTGGCTGGATTCAATTTGGGCGAATGATAAGCGTATTCACCGCTATATTGGTGGTAAAGAACGCAGTGATACTGTGTTAAATGGCTTATCTTTTATTATGGATAGGCACGCTATAAAAGATGAGTTTGTTTTGGTTCATGATGCCGCTAGGCCTTTGATTAGTCTTTCTGAAATTGATGATCTTTTAGCTAATACCAACCCCGTTGGCGCATTATTAGCCTTACCCGCAAAAGATACAATTAAACAATCTCAACAGGATTTAGAGCATTACACCGCACATGTAGAGTCTACTCTAGATAGGCAATATATATGGCAAGCTCAAACACCACAAAAATTCAAAGCAGATGTATTATTCACCGCCCTGTTAGCGGCGCATGCGAAGAACGCAGTGATCACAGATGAAAGTTCTGCACTGGAGTTTATGGGGCAAAAACCAGATCTAGTGGAAGGTAAGGCCAGCAACTTTAAGGTAACACTCCCCATTGATTTACTTATAGCGCAATCCCTGCTACCTGCACTAGATAAGCACTAATTTAACCATTCATTAAGGAAAGAATTCATGCTGCCATTTCGTATCGGCCACGGCTTTGATGTCCACAAATTTGGTGAAGGTAATGAGATTATTTTAGGTGGGGTAAAAATCCCTTACCAACAGGGACTGATTGCACACTCTGATGGTGATGTCGTCTTGCATGCTTTGACTGACGCTATCCTAGGTGCGGCAGCCTTAGGTGATATCGGCAAACATTTTCCTGATACTGATCCTGACTTTGCCGGAGCTGATAGTCGAATACTGCTTAAAACAGCCTATCAAGAAGTATTAAAAAAGGGTTATGCGTTAGCTAATCTTGATATTACTATCATGGCTCAAGCGCCTAAAATGGCCCCTCATATTGATGCTATGCGAGCAAATATAGCAGAGGACTTAGCACTGGATATTGACTGCGTTAATGTGAAAGCGACCACTACAGAAAAGTTGGGATTTACCGGGCGTAAAGAAGGCATTGCGGTGGCTTCTGTTGCATTACTCATGGCTATCGAAAAATAGCGACAATTTTAAATCAGGGTTAATTCGAGATAACCCTTCGATGACAAGGTTATACAAATGAATACTGATTGGCGATACGCTTGGTCAAAACCACAAGTTGCGGGTGAATTAAAAGCAAATGCGCAAGATTTTTATGTCGAAGAAGAATTAGGTTTTGAGCCAGAAGGTTCGGGTGAGCATTTATACCTCTTTATTGAAAAGCAGGGTGTGAATACTGAGTTCCTAGCACGGCTTATCGCAAAGCATGCGAATCTTGCTGCGAATAAGGTGACCTATAGCGGTTTAAAAGATAGACACGCTGTGACGCGTCAATGGTTTTGTTTACATGTGTTAAATCAACAGCTTGATGGTCAAGCGCTAATGGACGCTATGACTGCTGAGTTAGGCGAAAATGAGAGCATTAAGCTGGTTAAAATGGATCGACATCCTCGAAAGTTGAAAGTGGGTGTACACAAAACGAATCGCTTTGTCCTTAGAATACGTAATTTAACGGGTGATTTAGACGATTTAAAAGATCGACTTGCTTTGGTTTCATTAGAGGGTGTGCCTAACTATTTTGGTCCTCAACGTTTTGGTATTAATGGCAATAATCTAGTTCAAGGGCGTCATTGGTTATCCCGCTCACCCTCACCAAAAAAACGACTGACCAAAACAGAGTCGTTTTGGTTGTCTGCTATTCGCTCTTGGTTCTTTAATCAAGCTCTAAGTGATCAGGTTGCTTCTGGCTTGTGGGGACAGGTGTTTATAGATGACAGAGTGCAGCTTCAAGGAACGCAATCTGCATTTAAGGTAGATGAAATTGATGCCAGTTTATTGAGGCGCTTGCATCAGTTGGACTTACATCCTCAATTACCCTTAGTCAATACTGGGTCGTTAGGGGATACGAGCAAGTTAAGAGCGCATTCAATGTCGCAGTCATGGCAGGAAGATGAAGACTTATTGGAGCAGCTTTATCGCCTCTCATTAGGGCGTGAACAAAGGGCGACTCGAGTCATTCCTGAAAATATGGTCTGGGAATTGCTTAATGATCAGTTAATTGTGCAATTTAGTTTACCAAAAGGTAGTTTTGCAACTAGCGTTTTGCGTGAGCTTATTGATTTTACAGATGCTTCAAGTCCGAGAGCCAATGAGAATACTAATAGCGAATGATGATGGGGTGGATGCGAAAGGCATCCAGGTGTTAAATCGTTTTTTATCAAACCAGTATGAGACTGTGCTTGTTGCACCAGATCGTAATCGTAGTGGCGCAAGCAACTCTTTGACCCTAACACGCACTCTGCAGCCTAAGCAGGTTGCTGAAGGGCAATATAGCGTCGATGGAACACCAACTGATTGCGTTAATCTTGCAATATCAGAGGTGATAGATGGAAAGTTTGACTTTGTTGTCTCTGGTATCAATCATGGGCCTAATTTAGGTGATGATGTTATTTATTCAGGGACAGTTGCCGCCGCGATGGAAGCCCGCCATGTTGGGTGTTTTGCGATTGCTGTCTCCTTGGTTGGGGATCAGCATTTTGAAACCGCTGCCAAAGTTGTTATGGGCTTGTTACAAGATCAAGCGGCATTAGCCCATCTGAGCCAATCTCTTCCTAAGGGCAGCATTTTAAACGTCAATGTACCTGATGTTGAGTTTGACCAGATCAAAGGGTTTAAAGTGACTAGGCTTGGCTATCGAAAATCTGCACAGCCTGCAATTTCAGCGCAACATCCAAGAGGAATTCCAAGTTATTGGATTGGCGCTTTGTCAGAGCCTCATGATGACCAGGAAGGCACAGATTTTCATGCGATTAATCAAGGCTATGTTTCTATTACACCCTTGCACACAGATATGACCTGTTATAGCGCCATGACGTCTATTTCTGCTTGGCTAACATTACCTTCAGATGAAAATGAATAGTTTAAAAGGACTGGTAAAACACTCTGAAAGTCGTGCAACAAGCATGGTTAATGAGCTTAGAGAACAAGGTATTCAAAATGAAACCTTATTGGCGAAAATGGCGGACTTGCCAAGGCATATCTTTGTTGAGCCTGCCTTTTCTCATTTAGCTTATTCTTCAACGCCTTTACCCATAGGGCATAACCAGACTATTAGTCAGCCCTTTACTGTGGCACGTATGACTCAATGGTTACTTAAATATGCACGTCTAGGGAGAGTATTAGAGGTAGGGACTGGCTCGGGTTATCAAACCGCTTTATTAGCCCACTTTTTTAACAAGGTGCATACCATAGAGCGTAAACAAGCCTTGCATGAAATGGCAAAGCAGAGGTTGACTCAACTTAATATTAATAATGTGGAATTTCTCTATGGTGATGCCAATAAAGGTTGGCCTACTCGGGTTGCATTAGATGCCATCATAGTGACTTGTATGGTCAATAAAGTACCGACCGCCTTGTTAGAAAATTTAAAAGAAGGTGGCATTTTAATTATGCCGATCGAAGATACTATTTCCTGTGTAGCATGCTGGGAAAAAGAAGGTACAAAGTGGAAGCGTTTGGATGACGAAAAAGCGCACTTTGTTCCTTTGTTGGAAGGTTTAGAAGATGAATAAATGGATTAAGATTTACTTTAGTGGTGTTTTTATGGGTGCTGCTGATATTGTACCTGGCGTATCAGGTGGAACCATTGCTTTTATATTAGGTGTATATGAACGTTTGATTTCTGCTTTAAGTGGCGTCAATAAAGACAGTATTCAACTGTTACTAAACGCTGATATTAAAGGTTTATGGAGACACTTTGATGGTACTTTTCTAGCTGTATTAGGGTTTGGGATTCTCACTAGTTTAGCCTTATTATCAGGTGCTATTTCTTATGCGCTTGAATTTTATCCTAGATATTTATCCAGTTTCTTTTTGGGGCTTATTCTCGCCTCAGCCGTATTATTATCAAAGGATGTGCCACAATTTAAAAAACACCATTGTTTGATGATGTTATTAGGTATTGGCTTTGGTGTTTTTATTGCATTACTTTCACCATCAAATATAAATGCGACCCCTTTAATGGTCATTGCGTCTGGCATGATTGCTATTTGTGCCATGTTATTACCTGGTATTTCAGGTAGCTTTATCCTTTTGATGTTAGGCATGTATGGCCCTGTATTATTAGCAGTGAAGAGCTTGCAGCTAGATATACTGAGCTTGTTTGCTCTGGGCGCATTATTGGGACTTTTAAGTTTCTCGAAGTTTCTGAAATATCTGATGACCTATTTTAAAGAAGTCACTATCTCCTTTTTAATTGGCGTAATGCTGGGTTCTGTATTGAAAATTTGGCCCTGGGTTACTGTCGGTCAATGGGTCGTAATTGATGGGAAAGACGTAGCCCAAAATACCTCATTTGTATGGCCTTGGAGTGTTAATGATTATCAAATGTTATCTGATTTAGTTTATCCCTTGTGTTTTATATTGCTGGGCATCGGGGTGATTTACGTGATAAATAACATTTTTTTACTTAATAATACGAATGATACCGATAAGAAAAATTAATTTACCTTTTAAAAGTGAACATAAATATAATTTTTGATGGCAAGTAAAATTAGAATAATAAAGTTAATTGATTTAATAGCTGTTAGTTTTGCTAGCATGCTTCTCTACGGCTGTGCTTCGGATCCTTTGAATTTTTCCGGAAACTCTAATTCAAAAAAACCTAGCTGGACGCCTGACCTTTCTACTGGTTCAGTAAAATCTGTAAGCGGCTACTATCGTGTTAAGTCAGGTGATACTTTATTTACAATCGCATTTCGTTATGGATTGAATTACAAAGATGTCGCCGCTATTAATAATATTCCCGCACCTTATGTCATTTATCCAAAACAAAAAATTCGCTTAACAGGCAAGCCAAAAGCAGCTAGTTCAATCGTGAAGAAAAGTACAGCGAGTGAGACGAAATCAATAAATACACCTATAAAAACGGTTAAAAGTAATAAAAAGCAAAGCACTGTAAACAAGAAGAACCAAATTACAAAAAGGGTATCTAAAAGTAAAACTAACAGCAATAAGGCCCTAAATTGGGTGTGGCCCGTGACAGGAAAAGTGATCAAGGGCTTTTCAAACAAGGGTGTTAGTAGTAAAGGTATAGATATCAAAGGCGAAAAAAATGGCAAAGTGGTTTCAGCTTCAGATGGTATTGTTGTTTACGCAGGTAACGGATTAATCGGGTATGGCAATCTTGTCATAGTAAAACACAGCGATGAATATCTAAGCGCATATGCGTATAACCAAGAAATTTTGGTAAAAGAACAGCAGAAGGTAAAAGCGGGAGAAAAGCTCGCAATTATCGGAGGCAAAGGAACACAAAGATCATTACTGCACTTTGAGGTTAGGAAAGACGGTCAGCCAATCAACCCATTAAAAGTACTACCCAAATAATAATAATTTCTTGGGTATTTGGAGGGAACATGAAAGCTGTAGATATCGTAAAAGCAGAGGATGTAGCATTATCGCAAGGTAATGAGAATGGTCTTAATCTAGATGTTGTTGATTCAAGTGATGATTTTGAATCAGCAGTGAACGCAAGGTATGCTAATGAGGATGTTGGTAAAAACCTTGATGTTACGCAAATGTATTTAAGTGAAATTGGTTTTTCCCCTTTATTAAGCGCAGAAGAAGAAGTTTATTATGCACGTAAATCGCTAAAGGGCGATGAGTCGTCGCGTAAAAGGATGATAGAAAGCAACCTAAGGCTGGTGGTGAAGATTTCACGCCGTTACCTTAATAGAGGTCTTTCATTATTAGATTTAATCGAAGAAGGCAACTTAGGTTTAATTCGAGCGGTTGAGAAATTTGATCCAGAACGCGGGTTTCGTTTTTCAACCTATGCCACTTGGTGGATTCGACAAACCATTGAGAGAGCCATCATGAATCAGACGAGAACCATTCGTTTACCGATTCATGTGGTAAAAGAACTTAATGTATACCTGAGAGCTGCACGAGAGTTAATGCAGAAACTAGACCATGAGCCTAGTGCAGAAGATATTGCTGAATTACTGGATCGTCCGGTAGCAGATGTTCAGAAGATGCTAAGTTTGAATGAACGTATCAGTTCGATCGATTCCCCTGTCGGCGGTATGGATACAGATAAAAGCTTGGTAGAAATAATTGCTGATGAACACCATGCAGGCCCAGAAGACGAGCGTCAATTTAGTGATGTAGTGCATAATATTGATCACTGGCTAAATGACCTTAATGAAAAACAACGAGAAGTGATAGCACGTCGTTTTGGCTTGAGAGGCTATGAGCCGAGCACGCTAGAAGATGTCGGCGCTGAAATAGGCTTGACTCGAGAGCGTGTGCGTCAAATTCAAGTTGAAGCATTAAGAAAGCTTAAGCTGATGATGGAGAAACAAGGCCTGTCTTTAGATGATGTAATGAATCTAAATGAATAAGTAATAAGATAGCGACAAACAAAAACCAGTTGTTTAACAACTGGTTTTTTTATGCCCAGCGTTTACGATTAAGCTTCATACAGTGGTCTACAGGAGAAAACCTTTAGGCAAACGTCTCGGTTAGTTTTCCTGTACTAAATGTTAGTTGCTTGATGTCCGCTTATTGTGATTTTAAGGTGTATTGAGGTAAATGCTTTTGCTTGGTGAGCCAATGATTTTCGCTGACAAACAGTACCGCTAGCAGCCATCATCAGGGGGAATGCTTTAACAAGAAGGAGAGTGGAAGAGGGGGTTGGCTTTAACCTGCAGCAGCTATCAAGTTCGATAGGTTGGCTAAACGGGTTGTGCCCTGAACTCACTTATTCACTTATTCGCTCAAACTTAGTTTGAATTGTATTGAGTAACTTATCTGACATGCCTTTTATTGAATAGCTAAGCTTTTCATTGCCTTCTTCATCTGTGTGTATCTCTGGCAAACCCGTAAAAACCTTATTTTGGATTTCGGGTAACACAAAAATGGCTTCACTTATCGCGGTTGTCTTTACATCAACATTGTCACTTAATGCTTTAATTTGACTAAATAGACCTTGAAACTCAGGTGGAATTTCATCGGTTTCTTGCATACCTTGTGTCAGGTTTTTAAGACCGTCATCGATGACGATTTTATAGTCAATGTTAGGGGTGTCTGCATAAATGTCAGTACTCAATATTTTTTCAATTAAGTCGGTGAAAAGTTTGGCTGTGCAAATAGCATTAAGGTAAAGCTGATCTTCACACTCACTGGCGCTAAAAAGGATTAAGGTGGCGTTTTCTTGGTACTGATGGACTTGTCCGCAATAGGCATCACTCGCTTGGAACATAGCGCGATAGATGGGGGTAAATAGGTTTGCAATTTGAATCGGCGTAAATTGATCCTGCCACTGTGACATGTTGCTTAGCTCTATATAAAGTACACAGCTTCTTTGTTTTTCATCTTCCAATATTTGTGCAAAATTAAACTCGAACTGATCTTCTTTTTCGATATCTTGAATGGTCACCTCTTTGGTATCGAATGAGTGTAACGATTCTTTTTCTTCTGTTTTAGGTAGCCAATCTAGCGACTGAACTTTAGCTAAAAGCTGCAGTAGGGTGTTTGCTTCTTTGTAGACTGCTTTGTCTAACCTCGCATCCGTATGACCTTTTAATAACGCTTCTAAGGCCTCAGTTGCATTGGTAATAGGGGTAAATAACTTTTTGGTCATGAGGAAGACAATAAAAAGAGACAGCACAGTAATAAAAATGCTGACGCTAATTAATAAAGAATTTAATCGAGACAAAATATTTTGGGTGGGTGTTTTATCCAAAGTAATGATGACATGGCCGACGACTTCCTGTCTGAATTTTACACTAGAGCTGAAAACGCGTTTATTTTCGTTAGCTCGGATATCGCTTTCATTAAGGTAGTTACTGTTGTCACTGGACGCTTCAGCTAAAAGCTCATCTTGTTTATTAAAAACTCGAGCACTTAATATATTCTCATCTATCACTAACCTCGTTAGTAAAACATTGAGGCTGAGTAGGTCATTGGTCAAAATTGATTGGGTGGCATTAAACGCCGCTTGAGTTGCTAAGCTACTGCCTAACACTTCGGTTTGTTGAGTAAGGTAGCCTTCAAGGGTGTTGGTAATCGTCGCCCAAAAGATGACAAGAGACATTAGAATTAAGCTCAAAAAGGTCATTAATGTGACAATAGATGCGCTGAGCTTTTGCTCTATAAGCGTATTTAAGGTGTGAGCTTTGATTTTGATATCCATTGTTCTTTTAATATTCCAAAGGAGGCTAAAGGTCCGGGTGTCTATATGCTATCGGCTTATATCGATTTTCTTTAATTTGCATATTTGTTAATCAGTTAGCATTGGCTTATTTCGCCTAAAAAGAGTCTGTTCCTAGCTTGTATAAAGGCGTATAAGGTAATAATTAATAATCAATATTAGCGTCAAAATGTGTATTTTGTATGGTGATTCATCATCTAGAGTATTTGATTGCTCTGGTATTTGGTATAGTTGCATACATGTTGTATGAGGAAAAACTATGTCTGCCAGTATTACGTTATTAGGTGCTATTAACCAGTCAACAATCAGTCAATTAGAGGCTTGGTTAGCGGGCTTTAATAAAAATGTGAAATGTCATTATTTAACAGATTCAAGTGATCCTATAGCAGTACAAAGATGGACTTTAAGTAGCCCTTTTAACAAAGAGCAGGAAGAGCAGGTGAGATCCCAGCTTTTGGCCTTTTCGGATGAAACCAAGGTCGATCATGTTTATCAATACCGTTCGGTTGATATTAGTCGTCCAGGTTTAGCCGTATTTGATATGGATTCTACTTTAATTAAAGCGGAAGTCATGGATGAGCTCGCCGTTGAAGCCGGAATTGGTGAAAAAATCTCTGCGATTACAGCCAGTGCTATGCGCGGCGAAATTGATTTCACAGAAAGCTTTGTGCAAAGGCTATCGTTACTTGATGGATTGAGCAGTGACGTAATGGAAGGCGTTTTTTCTCGTATCAAGTATATGGATGGCATTGAGAAGCTAATGAAAGTGCTTAATCACTTTAACTGGCATACGGCTATTTTGTCAGGCGGCTTTACATTTTTTGCCGAAAAAATTAAGCATAAATTTGATTTTACAGAAGTGCATGCCAACGTTTTAGAGATCGAAGATAGCAAGTTAACGGGCAAGCACCTTGGTCCCATTGTCGACGCGTCTCGTAAAAAGTATTTACTAGAAAATATCATGGCCGACCATGGCTATAAACAATCCCAAACAATTGCATGTGGTGATGGTGCGAATGATTTACTCATGCTCAATACCGCTAACCTCGGTGTTGCTTTGCATGCTAAACCATTGGTAAGAGAGCAGTCACCTCACCCAATTAACCAATTAGGGCTCGATGGCATACTGTATCTTCTGGGTATGACATCATCAGAAATTAGGCAGATAACTGTTTAATTTTTATTCGTTATATGAATAGCATTGGCATATCACATATTTCTGATATGCTACCAATGAAAGAATTTACTAGAAATTATAAATGGGGGTTATTTCTTTGCAGGAAATAAAATTATCAGAAATCGACTTGAACTTGCTTTATATATTGCAAGTTTTGATTGATGAGCTGAATGTAACAAAAGCAGCACAGAAATTAAACGTGAGTCAACCCGCGGTCAGTCGCTCTCTTGCAAGACTAAGAGATGTATTTAATGACCCTTTGTTTGTCCGCACCTCCCATGGTTTATCGCCAACCGCTAGGACTGAAAACCTAGCACCTTATTTGGTTGATATGCTTAAAGGGCTTGAAAGTCTGGTGCAACCACCACAGTTCAACCCCGCCTCATCTCAGCGCCGCTTTGTATTGTCGACGACAGATTTTGGCGCTTTAACTGTCTTGCCTAAAATATTAGACAGTTTTAGGCAGCAGGCACCTAATGCCGTTCTAGATGTAAAGCATTGGCATGAAGGCACTTCGTTTGAATTAGATGTGAACGATATTGATGTGGCCGTCGCTGTTATTTCTAAAGAACCGCCAAGTAGTATACGTGCAGTTCGATTAGATACAGATGAAATGGTGTGTATTGCTAGGGCGGATCATCCTGAATTACAAGGTGATTTAACCCTAGATAAATATTTGAGTTTGCATCATGCTCAAGTTGTCTTAGGTAAAAAAGAAAGAGCAGCGGTTGACCGAGTATTAGATAAGATGGGACATCAAAGGCATGTTGCCATTGTGTTACCTAACTTCGTCCCTGCCGTTAGAGTGGTATCAAGCAGTGATCTACTGTTAACCGTGCCACGCTTATTTGCAACAGACATTCTGGCGTCAACACCTGAACTTAAGATATATAACCTACCTTTTGAAACTCGTACCTTTGATTATTCTATGATTTGGCATGATAGATACCAATTCGATTTAGGTCATCAATGGTTGCGTGGCATCATTCGAAATGCATTTGTAAATGATATAAATTAGCGACTTAAATTTACCAGCACTTATTGATAAGTGCTGGTAATAGTATTTATTAGCCCACATGTCGTCTCTTCATCGCATCGATGCTTTTGAGTCTTGCTGTCCATTCCTTGGTTAATACTTCCACTAGGCTATAGCGCCTTAGTTCCATTGCTTGATTTAAAATATTAAAATTCTCATCAAGATAATCGAACAAAATGTTCTCACGTATATCAATTAATTTGCGCATTTGTTCACCTTGTTCAAAGGTAACATCCTGGTGTTCCAATAGCGCTTCAAGTACCTCGTTACGGTTTTCTACTTTGGTTTTATAATGGTGTTTCAATACATATTTGGCTAGGTCCAGCATAGACGCTACTAATAATTGAAACGAATGTTCAATAACCATTTTATCATCTGACGTTAACTCAATTAACGGTGATTGTTTACGAAAGCTATCTAGACGTTTGATCATTAAATGTTGATGTTGGTATAACGAATCTTCCCACTCAAGATTACGCATGTTATTTCCTCAAAACTTAGAATAAAACTCAGTTATTCAAAAACTAAATCCTTTTTATAATCTAGTTCATAAACTGAGCTTATTCAAAATCAAAGGTATTAAAAACTACTGAAAGGGTAAAAGAAGAAAAGTTTGTTTTCGACCACTTTTTCGCCAGCAGGTATGTGTAAATAGCCTTGGCTGTGGCACGCAGCACTTAAGGCACCTGAACTTTGTTGCGGGTGAGCTTGGGCTTTGCCGTTTATGATGGAGGCACGTAAGAATTCATCACGTTTGATTGTTTGTTGTCGACTAAAGCCTGACGCTATTTGAAAGCCTTGCACAGGGGTATGGTTTAAGCCTGAGCTGACCGCTAGGGCAATAGTGGCAAACCAATGAAAAGTGACTAAGGTTGAACTTGGATTACCTGGAAGGCCTATAAAAGGGGTATCGAATACCGAGCCATGAACTAAGGGTTTACCTGGTTTAATGGCAATTTTCCAAAGTAACAACTCACCGTTCGCTTCAATGACATTTTTGACATGATCTTCTTCGCCGACAGATACCCCGCCAGAAGATAAAATAATATCGCAACAAGATGACATTTTAGCCAAAATGGACTCTGTTTCTTGATGATTATCAGACGCATGTTGATAGCTTGCTACTTCATGGCCTAGTTTTTCCACTAATGCTTGCAGCATGGGACCGTTGCTATTAAAAATTTGACCTTTATTGAGTGTGTTACCCGCGGCAATTAGCTCGTCCCCTGTGGTTAAGACACCTACTTTTAGTTTGTCAAAAACGGCTATTTGGTTAATGCCTAGGCTGGCGATAATCCCTAAATGCTGAGCGTCAAGGCGAAGGCCTTTTTCAAGGACACAACTATCCTTAAGTACGTCTTGTCCTTGAGGACGAATATTGTCATTTTGTTTTGGCACTTGTGTGAAGCTCACGCCTTCATCATGGGTGATGGCGTTTTCTTGCATTATGACTAGGTCGGCATTGGCGGGGATTTCTGCCCCCGTAAATATGCGCGCAACGGTATTTTCTTGCAATTGTTCTGGCGCAACTCCTGCTGGTATACGCTGACTGATAGGAAACACTTTATTGGCCTGCCAATCTTCAAAACGCATGGCGTAGCCATCCATTGCACTATTCGCTGCAGGAGGGATATCAATCGAAGCGTAGATATCCTGAGCAAGCACTCTACCCAGCGACTTATTTAGCGCGATAGTGTCTTCTTTTACCAAACATTGGCTATTTGATTGAATGGTAGCAAGCGCTTCAGTGAAGGGCATGAGGGGCGACTTTGACATAGTAGGCCTTAAATAGTATTTACAATGAGGGGCTAGAGTGGCGCAGGAATGCTTTGCTAGAAGTAGCACACCCTATGATTAGAGTATGCTAGTTCAAATGTCAGTTTAGTTCTTGATATAACGTGGTATTAGCGCTATTTGCCTAATAACATGTCGACAAAGTTACAAGGGCGTGTCGAGGCATCAAGTTGTGCTTTTATAATCTTGTTCCAAGCTGTTTTACAGGCACCGGTTGAGCCAGGAAGGCAGAACACTAGTGTTCTATTCGCAATGCCAGCAGCCGCTCTTGATTGTATTGTAGAGGTGCCAATTTCATCATAGGAGACTTGTCTAAACAACTCACCAAAACCTTCTACATGCATATCAAACAGTGGTTTCATTGCTTCTGGTGTGCTATCTCTTGAATGAAACCCAGTTCCACCCGTAATGAGGACCGCATGAACGTTTTTATCTGCTATCCAGTTAGAAACAGCAGCGCGCATATCATAAATATCATCTCTCACTAGTGTTCTTTCAAACAGATTATGGCCGGCTTCCTTGATGGCAGAAATTAACGTATCACCAGAGGTATCCTCAGCAATAGAACGAGTATCTGAAACGGTCAATACAGTGATATTTAGAGGTTGAAAAGGTTTAGCTGTCTTGCTCATGAAAGGCCTTCTTAATTAACCGCCAGTTGCGCTCATAAAACGCAAAATCTGAGGTTCTTCATCTAGATTAAAATAATGTTGTTCTGGTTTTAACGCCAAGGCTTTAATGATGGCGTCTTCCAAAGTCAGTTGATCATCGTTAGTCGCCCGAATATAAGGCTTCAAATCAAGAGAGTGCTCATTGCCTAAGCATAGTAACAAGCGACCTTCGACTGTCATACGTATTCTATTGCAGCTAGAGCAAAAGTTATGGCTATGGGGTGAGATAACCCCAATACGACCCTTCTCACCTTTGACATTATAATATTGTGTTGGGCCAGGTGTGGTCGATGCGCTTTTGTCTAACTGATAGTGATTGTCGAGTAATGCGATAACATCATCACTAGACATATAAGACTCAGCTCTATCGTGTGCAGTAATGGCGCCTAGCGGCATTTCTTCGATATAGCTGATGTCCATATTATGGGCAAGTGCAAATTGGGCTAACGGTAAAATCTGATCATCATTTTGATTTTTCATGATGACGCTGTTAATTTTATTTTTGTTAAAAGGCAAGGCGGCAATGGTTTCTATGCCTTCAATGACCTGCTTGAATTTATTTCTGCGGGTGAGACGATTGAACTCGTCTTCTATCAAGGTATCTAGACTCACGTTTAATCTTGATACACCTACATCGTAAAGGGATTGCCCCAATTTTTTTAACATTGACCCATTGGTGGTAATCGTGAGCTCTTCAAGGCCTGGTGTATTGGCAATCTGCTCAAGCGCCCATAGAATATTTTTTCTGACAAGGGGCTCACCACCCGTTATGCGTATGCGCTTAGTACCCATTTTAATAAAGGTACGTGCAGTGGTGACAATTTCTTCTAATGACAAAATATGCTCTTTTGCCAAGAAGGTGACGTCTTCATCCATACAATAGGTGCAGCGGAAATCGCAGCGGTCAGTTACGGATATACGAAGATAATCAATGCGTCTTCCAAATGGATCGACTAGTGATGACTCAGACAAAAAAATACCTCACAGAGTTAGCCTGACAATAGAACCAAAAAAAGACTCAATAAGCAAAGTTAACCAGATAAATAATTTTCATAATAGGTGAGTAATTTGCTATTAGTTTGATTTATGACATAAGCTTTAACCATATGATTAAATACAAGTTATTAATCTGTATAAGAGTTCCTTGAAATTGTGAATGGGAGTATAAAAAAAGTGCAAAATGTCGTTAATGAGCTAATAGATGTCCTTAAACTAGAGCAGCAAGACAAAACCCACTTCATTGGTCGCAGTAAAGACTTGGGTTTTCCTAAAGTATTTGGTGGGCAAGTGATAGGGCAGGGCTTAAGTGCCGCTTCTCAAACGGTTGAAAATCGACAGCCCCATTCTTTACATGCTTATTTTTTGCGCCCTGGTGATGCCGCTCATCCCATCAATTATGAGGTTGAAATCATACGAGATGGTGGCAGCTTTAGTATGCGACGCGTTGTTGCCAGTCAATTTGGTAAACAAATTTTGAATATGTCCATATCATTTCAGCAGGAAGAGTCTGGATTTGAGCATCAGGATGTCATGCCTAATGTGCCTGGGCCTGAACATTTTTCCTCTGAGTTAGATCTATATCGTGCTCATGCGAGTGAGATCCCCGATAAAATTAGAGACCTATTTGTGGCCGACCGCCCGATAGAGTGTCGAGTCGTCGAAAATCAAAACCCGTTTAGACCAAGGCATGGCATTGCGAAAAGGCATATGTGGATTAAAAGTGTGGCGTCGCTCCCTGATAATCAACTTATTCATCAATCTATGTTGGCTTACACCAGTGATTATGGTTTTTTAGAAACAGCACTGGTCCCCCATGGTATCTCTATTGGTAACCGTTACCTTAATATTGCCAGTCTGGATCATGCGATCTGGTTTCACCGACCCTTTAAGTTAGATGATTGGTTGTTATATGTGGCAGATAGCCCCTCTGCAAGTGGTGCGCGAGGTTTTGTGAGAGGGCAGATATTTAACCGTGCTGGCGAGTTAGTGGCTTCTACTGTGCAAGAAGGTCTCATACGTTGCTTAAAATAACGATAACACGCCTGAATCTTTTTTAAGGCGTGTTATTAATCTGTATTTTTCTATCATGTTGCGCCAAGGCCCAGGCAACATGCTCTTGAACTATCTCAGATTCATCTTGGGCGCGGCTTTGAAGTGCCTGCACAATACTCTCGCTTGTGGGCGCGTTTCCCAAAGCAACAGCAATATTTCTTAACCAGTTCTCATAACCTGTTCGACGTATCGGCGAACCCTCGGTCTTTTTCAAGAACTCCTCTTCCTGCCATAAAAAGAGAGTGACAAGCTCTTCTTTATCAAGCTGGTGGCGAGGCTGAAAATCTTGTTCTTCAGTGTATTTTGCAAATTTTGTCCAAGGGCAAACTAGTTGGCAGTCATCACAACCAAAAATTCGATTACCTATTTTGGACCTTAATTCCACTGGAATAGGGCCGTCATGCTCTATGGTTAAATAGGATATACATTTCGAGGCGTCTAGGACCCAGGGTTTAACAAAGGCATCGGTGGGGCACATATCAAGGCAAGCGGTACAGCTGCCACAGTGTCTATTGGGTGTGGGTTTATCGAGTGGTAAAGGTAGATTGGTAAAAATCTCGCCCAACAAAAACCAACTTCCTGCTTTGGGAGTCAATAAAAGGGTGTTTTTCCCTATCCAGCCAAGGCCTGACTTTTCAGCAATTTGTCTTTCTAATACCGGAGCGCTGTCGACAAAGGCGCGATAACCATGTTCTCCTACCTCGGCTTGGATCTTTTTAGCTAATGAGGTGAGGCGTTTTCGAATAAGTTTGTGATAATCACGACCTAATGCATAGCGGGCAATATAGGCTTTATCTTTACTCTGTAGGCGCTTAACGGTTTCTACAGATTGAGGGAGATAATGCATGCGTAACGCTATGATGCGTTGGGTTCCTGGATGAAGTTGCTCAGGGTGAAAGCGCATATCACCATGATTGGCGAGGTAATCCATACTGGCGTTATAACCGGCATCGATCCAAGCCTGATAATCTGCCTTGTGCTGGCTGTAATCTATGTCGGCAATTTTGGCTTCAGCAAAGCCAAACTCAATGGCCCACTCTTTGATTTTAAGGGCGAGTTCGCTTAATTCAGCCGTATTTAATACGCTAGTGTCAGGCATGATTAATTTATTTATCTTGATGTGTTTGGATCAAAGGGAAGCTTTAAAGGCATAAACAAAGGGTTATGCCTTTAAAGAAGAGGGGCTGTTAATAAAGGTTTGAATCACCTTTAACCACATCAATTAACAAATTGATAAACATACGGTCAGCATCGGTATGTTCATCAGTGATTTTTAACGTTGTTTGGCTCGATACTTCTTGCGAGATACGTTCGTAAGCATCCGGCTCATTGATATGCTCTTTTGCAATTCGAACCAATTCACCTGCTAGCTCAGGTTCCATGATCATTTTCCTAAAACAGCGTAAAAATTCATCAATAATTCGTTGTTGATTTAGCTCGCTTGCCATGATTATAAAACTCCTATAGTCCAAATGAGCCTATGACACCACGAAGTCTTGTTTAGGGCAAGCTTCTTAGTAAATAGGCTTGACACATTAGGGCAGAAATGTGCAGAATACAGTATCTTTTTAGCAAACATCCCAGCTAAAAATCTTATTTAGGCCAACAGCCTATCCCAATCATATGCTTAGACATATGTATGTACACAAAAATGTGAAGTAATCCAAGTAACCACTTTACATTTCTCCTCGCGAAAAACGCGGGCAGTGTAATTACTGCGATTTGTTGCGTTTTAATGCACCTTTTTAAAGGTTTTAGCATAAGCTTTGCAAACTTCGTTTAATCAATATTTATCTGACTAAGATATGTGGGTACAATGGTGCCATAAAAATCTAGCAGTAAAACGAATAATAGAGGGTAAAAAGGTGGAATTATTATCCGGTGGTGACATGATCGTCCGCTTTCTTAAAGATGAAGGCGTAGAATATATTTATGGGTATCCAGGCGGAGCAGCCTTGCATATCTATGACGCATTACATCGCCAAGATGCTGTTAAGCATATTCTTGTTCGTCATGAGCAAGCAGCAACACATATGGCCGATGGTTATGCTCGTGCAACCGGTAAAGCGGGCACGGTACTGGTAACCTCAGGTCCTGGTGCAACGAATACCATTACGGGTATCGCGACGGCCTATATGGATTCGATTCCTATGGTCATTATCTGTGGTCAGGTAATGAGTTATCTGATTGGCGAGGATGCCTTCCAAGAAACAGATATGATTGGTGTGAGTCGTCCGATTGTTAAGCACAGTTTCTCTGTTAAGCATGCTTCAGAGATTCCAGAGATTATGAAAAAGGCGTATTACATTGCGTCTTCAGGTCGTCCTGGTCCTGTGGTTATTGATATCCCTAAAGATTTGACTGTACCAAACGAGAAGTTTGAGTATAAATATCCTGAAACCGTGTCTTTGCGCTCTTATGTACCGCCAACAAAAGGTCATAGTGGTCAAATAAAGAAAGCGGTTGATTTGATGTTGGCTGCAAAACGCCCTGTTATCTATGCAGGAGGCGGCGTTATTTTAGGTGGCGCATCTGATCTGTTAGTTAAGCTTGGCAAAGCGTTGAACTTCCCTGTAACGAATACCTTGATGGGCTTGGGTGGCTATCCTGCTACTGACCGTCAATCGATTGGTATGTTAGGGATGCATGGTAGTTATGAAGCTAATATGACCATGCACCACAGTGATTTGATCCTAGCGGTCGGCTCACGCTTCGACGATCGAGTAACCAATGATCCTGATAAATTCTGCCCTGGCGCAAAAATTATCCACATTGATATTGATCCCGCTGCAATTTCTAAAACAATTCGTGCAGATGTACCGATTGTTGGACCTGTTAGGCAGGTATTGACCGAAATGTTAGGTCTGGTTGATCAAGCTAAAAAAGCTGATTCGCTTGCACTTGATGGCTGGTGGAAGCAAATTGATGAGTGGCGTAAAGTTCACGGAGGACATTACGATACTTCGAGTGAAAAAATCAAACCACAAGCTGCAATTGAAGCTTGCTGGAGAGCGACAAAAGGGGATGCTTATGTTGCCTCTGACGTGGGTCAACACCAGATGTTTGCTGCCCAGTACTATAAGTTTGATAAACCGAATCGCTGGGTGAACTCTGGTGGTCTTGGTACTATGGGCTTTGGTCTTCCTGCAGCGATGGGAATCAAATTAAATTTCCCTAATGAGGAAGTAGTATGTGTAACAGGTGAAGGGAGTATTCAGATGAATATTCAAGAGCTTTCAACCTGTTTGCAATACGGTTTGCCCGTTAAAATCTTATGTTTGAATAATGGTTATCTTGGCATGGTACGCCAATGGCAAGATATGAACTACGAAGGTCGTCACTCTAGTTCATACCTTGAGTCCTTACCGGACTTCCACGCTTTAATGACAGCTTATCGTCATCAGTATGTTGAAATTAATACTAAAGATGAACTTGACGAGAAGATGGCTGAAGCGTTTGCCATGAAAGATCAGTTGGTATTTATCAACTGTCATGTTGATCCTGAAGAGCATGTCTATCCAATGCAGGTACCTCGTGGTTCTATGCGTGATATGTTATTGAGCAAGACGGAGCGTACCTAATATGCGACACATTATCTCTGTATTGATGGAAAACGAACCCGGTGCTTTGTCTCGCGTAGTGGGTCTGTTTTCACAAAGAAACTTTAACATTGAGTCATTAAACGTTGCCGCAACGGATGATGCTACTTTATCGCGTCTTACCCTAACAACATTTGGGTCTGATCAGGTAGTAGAGCAAATCACCAAACAACTTAATAAGTTGATTGATGTGGTTAAGCTGGTTGATCTAACTGAAGGTCAGCATATTGAACGTGAACTAATGTTGGTTAAGGTTCGTGCAACCGGTGCGCAACGAGCTGAAATCAAACGTACAGTCGATATTTTTCGTGGAAATATCGTCGATATGTCACCGTCAATTTACACAATTCAGATAGTGGGAGAGTCAGATAAATTAGATGGCTTCTTACAATCTTTAGGTGCTGTTCATTTGCTTGAAGTGGTTAGAACCGGTGTTTCTGGTATTGCTCGCGGTGAAAAAGTTTTAAGTATCTAATGTTCTGTTTAACAAGTTCTTGAAAATAATTGACTGAACTTGCATAAAACTGAACGGAGTTACAAAAAGGCCACATTTATGTGGCTTTTTTTGTGCGCCTCTCTTTTATAATCGACTAAGCTATAAATTCAATTTATAGCTTAGTCGTGTTATCTTGCTATTTAATTAATTTATTTCGTAACAGTAAAAGGAATTTTGAGGAGTTATATGGAAAGGGCTGACCAGATGTCCAAAGAATATGCTGCCCAGCTCGAATCAATCGAGTCTAAAAATGCCCCATTGGCATCCCAGGATATAGTGAATAAAGAAGGGGCAGTATTAGTGAAAGCTGATGCTGAACTAAACTCTGCTCGTCTTGCAAAAATTAGACAACATGTATTGGATCAACCTTTAGAGTTTAGCATTAAGGTGCAAAACTCATTGGCCAGAGACGAGATATACCAACAGATACTGAGTGTTGTTAAAGCCAACAGCACGCTTAAAGGCTTGCATCTTCAGCTGCATGATGAAGAAGATTTAACCGATATGTGCGGCTTCTTTACTCAGTACCCTACTTTAGTTCAGCTTATTACTGTGTATGCTCAAATCTATCCCGGAAAAATGAAAAAGTCTCTGACTTTGGCTTGGGGGGCATGGCTAATAGCCAAGTCAAAAAATGATAGCCAAATGACTAAGCGTGCAGTTTTTACTGCCTGTTTATTTCATGATGTAGGACGTTTATTTATGAATCAGGGCAGTGGCTCAAATGATTCTGTCCTGTCTTTGTCTTGTCAGGTTCTTAAAAAAATCAATGGTCTGCCCAGTACCATAGTTCGTTCGATTATGAACATGAAGTCTTATCCAACCAGCTTAGGTTTGATGGATAAAGAGGTTATGTTAGCGGTTGCCCATGAAGATCAAATCATCTGGTTAAGTCGTTTTTTACAGGTTGGTATGAGTGATAAATTTGCATTTAATGTGGGCCCATTAGATTTCTTACCTATTTTGAAGCTCTATTCACCCCATTATTTCCCTCGCTACTCCAAAGTACTTATAGATGGGATCAGTGCAGCAAAACTTAATCATGTGATAGCAGACGAAAAAAACCTGTTAGAAAATTTACGCAAACTTTTGATTAATCATGTGGTTTTAAATGAGTGGATGGCGTTATTTGAAAAAGTGGAAGCACAATTAGCATTAAGCTCAAGGCGTCTACCTTTAATATTTAAACAAAAAGCGGAACAGGTACTTTTTATTGTATCTAGTACGGGTTTGTTAAGTGACTCACTGGTTCGTTGGATGTCTCATGTGGAAGAGATGCAGCTTTTAGATGCCGCACCAGAGGTAAGGGAATACTTTATCTTTCAGCAAGAGTTAGCGCGTCAGCTGTCCCAATATGTTTCTATGTCGGGCTTTTTGATTAGTCGTATTGATACCATGGAGAAGAAGAAGCCTTTATTGTTATTGCATAAAGAGTTTCACAAACTAGCAACACGTTTTAATTACAACTTTTTAGAAGATGAAAGCATCGCGTCTTAACGATTAATTTGTTGCCAGAAAGCCTTAATAATGGGGGTTGCTAAATTTTTCTTTAAGGTAAATAGCCCCACATCATAGGCTTCTAATTCTGGCTGAAGGTCCATAATGCTGACTTTATCTATTAGAGGGCTATTATCAATAACGATTTTGGGTACAACCCCGATTCCAAAGCCCAAAGATACCATGCTAACAATGGCTTCATTACCTGATACTTGCGCATAAACCTTAGGTGTTGCATTGCGTTGACGAAACCACTGGTCCACTCTAGAGCGTGAAATCCCTTCTTCAGATAAAATCATAGGCACCTGGTTCCAATCTATTTTATGATCATTGGGTTTGGTTATACCAAGGGATTTTGCGGCATTCACGTCATTGGGCGCGATAAATACTAAGGGCGAAATGGCAATTCGCTTAAAAGCCATGCTTGTAGGTAGGCTCTTTGGTCTTGCTGCAATGGCAATGTCTTCGTGACCTTCCATGACACGAGCCAGAGCAGGTGCCGGGTCCCCCGTGTGTAGTTTCATTTCAATCTTTGGGTGTAGGCCGCGAAACTCACTCAAAATATCATAAAGAAAACTGTAGCTTGCCGTCACAGAGCAATAGAGGCTAATCTCTCCCACTAGTTGTTCTCCACTCGTGGTTAATGATCGTTTGAAATTACGCCATTGGGAAAGGCTTTCTAATGCGTACTGATTAAACCTTTCCCCTTCTGTTGTTAGTTGAACTGAGCGGTTATCTCGATTAAAGAGCATGTGGCCAATTTCATTTTCAATCTGCTTTATATGTCTACTGAGAGTCGATGGACTCATATGGAAGGCTTCGCTAGTGCGACCAAAATGTAAGGTCTGAGCCAAGTGAGAAAACAGTTGCAGTGACTTTGTGTCCATGGCATTAACCTTTTATTCGAGTGCTTAAAAATACAGATTATTTTCTTTTATAAAATGCAATAATAGCAAAGAAACGTATCATTTATTGCAATGTATTTAACACAGTCTTATAGGTCTACAGCAGATGGATAGAATTAATCAAAAACTCATTTTTGCTTTAACAGAGAATGCCCGTATGTCATTTTCTGAATTAGGGAAGAGAGTGCATTTATCAGCCCCCGCTGTGGCTGAGCGGATACGTAAACTAGAAGAGATCGGGGTCATTACAGGGTATCGACCCACCTTGAATCTAGAGAAAATGGGTATTCCAATCACCGCATTAATTGGTTGTGAAGTTCATCATGCAAAAGAGAAGGAATTTAAACTTTTGGTGGACACTTTAGATGAGGTAATAGAGAGTCAAAATTTAACCGGTCCCTATGCCTTTATTTTGAAAGTCGGCGTCAGTTCTATGTCTGCCCTTGATGATTTATTAAATCGATTAATCGATTTAAGTGATACCCATACCATGATGATTCTGTCTACTCCGATAAAAAGAGAATTGCCTAGGCAGTTAAATTTATTCAATGACGTTATTGATCATTAAATGGGTTACTTATTTTGGACAAAAAAAAGCTCGGTTAACAAGTCCCGAGCTTAAAGGGTATTCATAAAAAGTTTTCATCTAACTCATGGTGTTTGTTTCTTCCAGTTGTAGCGGTTGTTGTTTTTCTTTAGTAGGCCATTGGCTAATAATCATGCCTACTAAGATAAGACCACAGCCGAAATAGGCGTCGAAGCTCAAAACTTCACCCATAAACACCCAACCTGCTATCACAGCAAAAACAGCTTCAGTTGATAAGATTAATGCGCTGGTACTCGGCGCAATACTTCTTTGAGCCAAAATTTGTAAGGTACAAGCAATACTTGATGCAGCAACACCAGCATAGACAATCGGTAACCAAGCTTGATAGAAGTCAGTAACCTTAGGGGACTCCCAAATAAATGTCGCTAAGATGGCAAGTACAGCGGCAATACTAAACTGTGTAATCGCTAACGGAATCGCAGGTAAACGTCGTGATAAATAACCGATAATTAAGACATGGGAAGCCCAGAAAAAGGATCCTGCTAGTTCTAATGCATCGCCATAGTTAATTGTCAGATTCGGGCCTATGGTAAGGCTATATAAACCTACGATAGCAAATAAAATGCCGATCCAAGTATTACGCGCTGTTTTCTGACCAAACGCCATACCAAGAATGGGAACCAATACAATGTAGACACTGGTGATAAAGCCGGCATTACCTGCGGTTGTATAAAGTAATCCGGTTTGTTGGAAACTAAATCCGGTAAACATGAAGACACCAGAAACTAACCCGCCCAATAAGAGTGAGCGGTATTTATAAACCTGTTTACTTGGAAAAAAATAGAGTAACGGTATCAGTGAAATAGCCGCAAGAATAAAACGAGCGGCGTTAAAACTATGAGGACCTAATGAGTTTAGTCCTGCGCTTTGAGCAACAAAACCAGTTCCCCAAATAATGGCTGTTAGCCATAACATAATGTGTGCAATGCTCATAAATCCTCACTTCTTTTCTAATAAGTCGGTAACGCTTTGTCAGTATTTCATTAATAGCTGATTAGGTAGGGGATTTTACCGATAGTGCGGTGATTCTCACCAGAGCATTAGTAAGCATTTATAGGTGTATTGCTTAAGATAGTAATGCAAATAGCTGTCCTAGCTTACGATTCAAAAGTCTAATTATTCTCTTGAGTGAATGCGTAAATTAATTGATAATTGCGTGAAAATTAACCACTCGTTATTGGGGGTTATTTACCCAGTATTTATTAGGAAATACCATGACTTTTGTAGATTGGCTCACTATAGCACCCATCATGATGTTGTTATCTTTGGGTCCTGGTCCAAATAATTTTATGGCAATGTCTAATGGTATTAACCAAGGACCTGTTGCTGCTTTGATTGGCACGATAGGCCGTAATTTTGCCTTTGCTATTTTAATGTTTATTTCTGCGCTGGGTTTAGGGGCTGTGATTGTTTCATCTAGCCTCCTATTTAACATAGTGAAATGGGCTGGGGTACTGTATCTACTCTATATGGGGATTAAAACCTGGCGTAATGCTGCTCAAGGGGTGGATACTGAAACGACAACGAGTATCAGGAAAGTCGCTTATTCTGCTTTGATTCGACAAGAGTTCTTAGTGGCGATTGGTAATCCTAAAGCCGTATTGGTTTTTACGGCTGTATTTCCCCAGCTGCTAAATTTAGACAAACCTGTAATGATGCAATTTTTAGTGATGGGCTTAACCTTTATCGTGACCGAATTTATTGCTTCATATATTTATGCGATAGCAGGGAAGCAAATTAAGCGACTTATCAAAAGTTCCAAGGGTGTGATTCGTTTGAATCGTTCTATGGGCGCTGTTTTTGTGGCCGCCAGTGCGGTGTTAGCCAGTGCATCACGTTAGTTAGTTTCTATGTGAGTAACTCGTATTCTTTAAAGGCCCGATTTAAATGACTTTAAATCGGGCCTTTTTATATCTAAATTATTTTTTGTTTAAGTCGCTTTTAGATGAATAAGGCCATTGGCTAATCAGCATGCCGGTTAAAATTAAAGCAGAACCGACATAAGCATCGAGCGTAAGAGACACATCTAAAATAAGCCAATCTGCTATTACCGCAAACAAGGCTTCAGTAGATAGGATAAGAGCACTCATACTCGCGGGAACGTCTCGTTGCCCTAAAATTTGTAATGTCGTAGCAATACTCGATGCGACAATGCCTGCATATAAAATGGGAATCCACTCGTGGGTGAAATCTAAAAGTGTCGGAGTTTCAAAAATGAGGGTGGCTGTGATGGCGAGTAGGGCAGCGAAGCTAAATTGTGTAATGGCTAACGGTATGACGGGTAAGCGCCTTGAAAGGTAGCCTATGATTAATACATCCGCCGCCCAGAAAAAAGCACCGATAAGCTCGAGTACGTCTCCTTTTTGGATTGAAAAGTCGGGACCGACACTAAGGTAATAGAGTCCGACGATAGCGAATAAAACTCCGAGCCAGGTATTAGTATGTGTTTTATGGCCCATTGTTAAACCAATAACCGGGACAATGACAATGTAAACACTGCTAATAAAGCCGGCATCGCCCGCTGTGATATATAGAAGACCTGTTTGTTGGAAGGAGAAGCCCGCAAACATGCAGGTGCCTGAAAGCATTCCCCCTAGAATGAGGACTCGACGTTTATACTCTCGTTTGTGTGGGAATAGGAAGAGCAAGGGGGTGAGAGTTATGGCGGCTAAAATAAATCGAGCAGCGTTGAAGCTATTTGGTTCTAATAAGTGCATTGCAGTGCTTTGGGCGACAAAACCTGCGCCCCAAATAACAGCCGTGAACCATAACATAACGTGAGCGATGCTCATAAAACCTACTAAATTTTATCAAAAGAAGATTCTGAAACTAGGATGATACGAATTAAATGTGCATTTTTAGCTGAGTTTTTTTGACTCAGTTGAGTTTGTTGTACTGGGTTTTGGCCATAGGCTAATCAGCATGCCAATTAATATTAACCCTGAGCCCAAATATGCCTCAAAGGAGAGAGAGACACCTAAAAACAGCCAATCGGCAATCACAGCAAAGAGGGCTTCGGTGGAAAGGATAAGGGCGCAGGTGCTAGGGGCAACTTTTCTCTGGCCTATTATTTGTAATGTTCTGGCTATTCCTGAGGCGACAATGCCAGCATAGAGAATGGGCAGCCATTCATTAGTGAAGTTCGAAAGCTTAGGATCTTCGAAAATTAGAGCGCAAAGTGTTGAGAGTATTGCGGCCATAGTGAACTGAGTGACAACCAAAGGAATAGCCGGTAAACGTGTCGACAGATATCCTATGATGAGCACATGAAACGCCCAGAAAAAAGCGCCAGCAAGTTCAAGTGTATTACCATAATTAATGGAAAAGTTAGGACCGACGCTTAGTTGATAAAGTCCGGTTAAAGCAAAAAAAATGCCTAGCCATGTATAGCGTGATGTTTGCTGACCAATAGCCATACCCAATATGGGGACTATGACAATATAGGTACTGCTAATAAAGCCGGCTTCTCCCGCGGTGACATAGTTTAATCCAGACTGTTGAAAGCTAAACGCTATAAACAAGCAAGTACCCGCAAGCATGCCTCCTAATATGAGAGTGCGATACGGATAGTCTTGTTTACTGGGGAAAAAATAGAGTAATGGGCTGAGTGTGATAATCGCTAGAATAAAGCGCGCTGCATTAAAGCTATGTGACCCCAGTAGTTGAGATGCTTCACTTTGAGCAACAAATGCTGCGCCCCAAATAATTGCCGTTAACCATAATATAATATGGGAAGTATTCATAAAGCCTCGTTTATTAAAGGTGAGTTAGTGAATGTTCTATCCAAATCTTGCTAGTATGGTTATATTCAAGGTTTAGTCGGATTTTTTGATTAATGGAATCTCAGGTTAAGGTACCGCTTGAGTTGATATGCTATGAAATAAATGTGCATTTATGGCTGACTTTAATAAATTAGTTTCTATCTTGAATTATGTGATTAAAATTCAGATAAAAAAAAGCCCGATTCAAGCAAGCTTAAATCGGGCTTTTTTTTATCTGAATTTCAGTTTAGCTGTGCTCAGCAATGAACTCTTCGCTTAGATATAATTCTTGGTTGCTGTTTACCGCAACATCACGTTCAAGAATCATTTTTGCAATTTCTTGGGCTTCATTTAGTGAGTGCATCTCAAAGGTGCCACACTGATATTCGTTTAGCTCAGGGATATCTTCTTTAGCGGCAACCTTAATGACATCTTCCATTGCGGCTTTCCATGCAGCAGCAACTCTTGCTTCACTTGGTTCACCAATTAGGCTCATGTAAAAACCGGTACGACAGCCCATTGGAGAGAGATCAATAATCTCAACGCCATCACCATTTAGGTGGTCACGCATAAAACCAGCGAATAAATGCTCAAGTGTGTGAATGCCTGTTTCAGAAAGTATTTCTTTGTTAGGAATACAAAATCTTAAATCAAAAACAGTAATGGTATCGCCGCTTGGCGTTGCCATTGTTTTTGCAATACGAACTGCTGGGGCGTGCATGCGAGTATGGTCTACTCGAAAGCTATCTAGTAAAGGCATGAGGTTCTCCTGAAATCGAAATTTACCATTCATAAGTTGAAAACTGAACGGCATACTAAAATAATTAATTTTCTGGATTATACAGAAAATTAATCTTAGCGCTCAGTAATCTTAGACTTAAATCGAAAGGTCATCACCTGGCTTTCATTATTAAGCCATTACAGATCGTCTATTTTTGATGGTACAGAAAAGATAGGCACTTCCCAGCATGAAAAAAGCGAATAACATGCTTTCTCCAATTTGCAATGCGATAAAAGTACAGGCTATTAATGCTGGAATAGCGAGGTATCGAATTTTACCTTTTAGAAGGTGCCAAGCAGCTAAAGATGCAAGAGCATAAACGGTGAGAAATGAACCATTGGTCATTTCAATTAACCATTCCATTTTGAGGTTAAAGCCTTCTCCTAATACTAGTGAGCCTGCACAGACTAAATTCACCACCACAATGGCATTACCCGGTGAGCCAAAACGATTAAGTTTACCAAAATAAGCGGGTAAAGCATTATTTTCAGACATGGCTTGAACCATACGGCCAAAGCCGAGTAAGTAAATACTTACATTGGCGAATGAGATGATAAAAGCACCAAAAGATACCCAGCGACTGGCGTTCTCTCCGGCGATGCTTGATACCAATACAGCGATCGATTGGTTGTTTGTTTGCTCATCTCCATAACTTGAGTAGGCAAAAATCAAGAAAACAACCGTTAGGTAACACACTATGACGACGGCAATGCCGACAATCATAGCAATCGGAAAATCCCTTGCAGGATTTTTAAATTCGCCGCCTAAATGTGCCATCACCTCAATGCCAAGAAAGCACCAAAAAACCACACTAATAGCACTAAATGTTTGCTGCCATTCGTTGTGAGTGACAGGGGCTTGGGAAAGTTGAACGGCATTGATTATGTCACCTTTTATTGCCAACCATAGGATGGCTAATAGCATGAGAACCACAATGGCTGTTTGTGTTTTAGCGGAAGTTTGAATGCCGGCTAAACCAAAGCCTAAAAATAAAACGAAAATCAAACCATAGAGGTAAATAAACTGACTTTGATCCACCCCTAAAAAAGCGGCCAGATAGTTGGCCGTTATTTTTACCGCAACCGCCGGACCGACTATTAAAATAGAGAGAAACAGCCAGCCAACCGCATCTTGTAATGGTTTACTAAACGCTTTACCTATGTAATGAGAAGCACCGCCAGCATGAGGGAGGCGAGCACCCAATAGGGCGAAAATAATGGCAATGGGCATAATAATGAGAGCCGTTATAATCCAACTAAACGCGGTTTGTTCATGGGCAATACTGACTGAAAGGGCGGGGAGTACCATGAGACCTGTTCCCACAAATGTGGTGACTGTCATGGCGATGCCTTGGAGTGGACCGATACCGGCCTTGTTTATTGTCATTCTGATCTCTCTAAATTCGTAATCGCAAAAATGTATAGTGAACGCGCATAAAATAATGGGTGATTCAATGGAGACAGGATAGAATGATTAACATGAAGATACAGCTAGCAGATTAAGTTATTTCACCGTTAAAGTGGCGCTTATACCGTCAATCTGCCTGAAAATCATCACCCATTAATAAAAAACTATGGTTACAAGGAATTTCAGTGAAATTAGATACTTTTGATCAAAAAATTCTGGCCTTGTTGGTCGAGGATGCTCGTTTATCGGTATCTGATATCGCCCGTCAGGTAAGCCTTTCACGATCAGCTGTGGCAGACCGTATTAAGCGACTTGAAGAAAGTCGTACTATCACGGGTTATCATGCAAAATTGAACCAGTCGGTTGATACCCAAGTGACAGCTCATTTTAGTATTACCTTTAGTCCCTTGTGTTGTGAACTTATATCGGGATTGATGCAAAATATTCCAGAAATTAAGCAGGCTCATAGCATTAGTGGTGATGTAGATTTGATGTTGTTTGTTGAAGCTGAAAATATGACACGATTAAGTGAGATTCGTGAGCTGATGGATGCTTGGCCTAATGTACAGCGAATTGTGACCCATATGGTATTAGCGGATCGACTTATTCGTTAGTGAGGCGGGCCACTTTCTGCTGCTAATAAAAAGCCCGTATAGTGCTGACTATACGGGCTTTTTATTGGTGCGTTTAAACATGGCTCACAATTAAGGAATCATACCTAAAGCAGTAAGGCCTGTATTTTCAGTAAGCCCTAACATGATGTTCATATTTTGGATTGCTTGGCCAGATGCGCCTTTAACCAGATTATCAATAACCGACAAGACGACCACCTTGTTACCATCTTGAGGGCGATAAACCGCGATACGGCAGAAGTTCGCACCTTTAGTGCTACGCGTTTCTGGTAAGCTGCCTTCAGGCATAACATCAACAAAAAATTCATCTTTATAGCGTTCTTCAAAAAGTGCTTGAAGGTCCACGCTTGTGTCTAAAAGGGTGGCGTACATGGTTGAGTGGATGCCGCGAATCATAGGTAACAAGTGAGGTACAAATGTCAGTCCTACTTTCTTGTCAGTATAAGCCTGTAAACCTTGCTTTATTTCAGGCAAGTGTCTGTGACCCGCCACGCCATAGGCTTTAAAGTTTTCACCTGCTTCACATAAAAGCGTCCCCACATTGGCGCCACGACCAGCACCACTTACTGCAGATTTTGCGTCGGCGATTAAATCGCTTGGATCAATAATGCCTGCTTCAAGCAAAGGGATTAAGCCAAGTTGAGTTGCAGTTGGGTAACAACCAGGGTTTGCCACTAAACGAGCACCTTTAATGGCTTCACGGTTAATTTCGGGTAAACCATAAACGGCTTCAGCAACATAGTCTGGTGTTCTGTGTTCCATGTTGTACCATTTAGACCATTCAACTGTGTCTTTAATTCTAAAATCAGCTCCTAGATCTACAACCTTAACACCCTTTTCTAAAAGCGCAGGTACTTGGTCCATAGCAACACCGTGGGGTGTCGCAAAAAATACAAGGTCGCATTCAGCTAATTCATCAATACTAGGAGTAGTGAATTTAAGATCATAATGACCGCGTAGGCTTGGGTAAATATCGGCAACTAATTTGCCTTCTTCACTTCGAGAGGTGATAGCTTTAACCTCAACGCCTGGGTGATTTGCTAAAAGTCTTAATAATTCTGCACCGGTATAACCTGTGCCACCTACTATGCCGATTTTATACACTGTTGAGTCCTGTTATCGTGATACTTAATTTAAACGCGTTAACACATTTGCGCCTGTGTTCATTTACTGTTTGAATAGTGCCCGATTTTTACAAATCTTAAAAGTAAGGAGAGCCAACTGTACCGCTTTAAATTAAAAGATTTGTTGCAACAGCGACTTAATTCATCAGACGCCTTACTTTTGTTGTCTCTGGTGGGAATTTGTGTGGGTGTTGCTTGCGCGCTTTCTATGGTTGTACTGCACTGGTTATTAGACTTGCCTGCGCACCTCTTGATGGGTGGTAATAGTGAAGGGTTTGAAGGCTTGTCCCTTGAACTGCGTATTTTATTCCCTTTGGTTTCTTGTTTATTGCTGATTCTGTTTATGCACTACTTACCCAAAAAGTGGCATAAAGTCGGTGTCCCTTATGTGATTGAAAGGCTTAATTATCATAAAGGCAACCTTCCTATGATGAATGCCGTAGTGCAATTTATTACGGCGGGCATTGGTTTGATGGGGGGACTCTCAATTGGTAAAGAAGGTCCAGCTGTACATGTTGGCGCCACCTTTGGTAGTCGCATGGCGTTACGCCTGGGTCTCTCTCAAAATCATGTGGAAGTGCTGGTGGCGTGTGGTGTCGCTGGAGCGATTTCTGCGGCGTTCCAAACCCCTTTAGCAGGGGTGTTATTTGCCTTGGAAGTGATCTTTTTAGAATATCAAATAGCGATTGTATTGCCAGTGATCCTCTCGGCTGTTTTTTCAATGGCTGTCAGTCATGCTTTACTAGGGCCGCTAACGCTTTTTAGTTTTGATCGCATCTCTGTGTTGGTACTTAACCCCAATACTCTTTTTTCTCTGACGTTGTTATCACTGGCAGTGGCCCTTTTAGCCGGTCTATTTTATCGGACGCAGCAAGTTTTATGGCGAGTTAATCACTGGCCTTTGGCTTGGCGTTTTTCAATTGTCGGTGTACTCACCGCGGTATGTGCCGCTTTTATTCCAGAAGTGTTGGGCGCCGGTTATGATTCCCTTGAGCATCTAATAATGGGGGCATCTCTGACCAACCTTCTTATTATTGTATTGTTAGCCAAGGTATTACTGACGGCCATTTCTATTGGTCTTGGTATTCCTGGCGGCATGATAGGGCCGACTTTTGTTATGGGAGGCTTGACAGGGATTCAAGTGGCTCTCTGGTCATTGTCGGGTGAGATTAACCTTGAGATGATTTCACTGTTTGCTTTGTTAGGGATGGCTGCCATGATGTCGACCAGCTTTCAAGCACCGCTTACCGGGCTCATTGCTATCGTCGAAATGACCCACTCTCCGCAAATAGTATTACCCGCCATGTTAGTGATTGCGACGTCTTGTGTGATTACTCGAGTTGCTTTTAAACAGGACTCTATCTTTGTGGAGCGCTTAAATAGTTTGGGTTTACATTCAAAGGCACGGATAAGAATGAGCTCTTCGCTTGAGGTGAAAAAACCGAAAACGAAAGAGGATTAAGTATCCGAATTAATACCCTTATATTGGTAGTAAGACAGGGGGCGTAAATATGCTAGAATGCTGCCGATTATTGAGCTTGAACCTAGTTTTCCAAATTGGATTGAAATAGGTCCCAAGTATATTTTGTTATCAATTTCAAAAAGTGTGATTTTATCTATAGGGATTCAAATTATGTTATGGGTTAAAGCGTTTCATTTGGTTGCCATGGTGAGTTGGTTTGCAGGGCTGTTTTATTTGCCAAGAATATTCGTCTATCACGCGGATGCAAAAGATGCGATTAGTAATGATAGATTCAAGATTATGGAGCGTAAGTTATATCGCGGTATTATGACCCCAGCTGCTTTAATCACCTTGGCGTTGGGTGTTTGGTTGGTTAGTTTCAATCCTGAATATTATATGAAGTCAGGTTGGATGCATGCGAAGCTAACACTTGTCGTGATTTTATTTGGATATCACCATGCCTGCGGTCGATTATTGAATAAATTTGCTAATGACGCTAATACACGCAGTCATGTCTTTTTCCGTTGGTTTAACGAACTACCCGTTGTCATTCTTATTGCGATTGCCATCTTGGTAATCGTTAAACCATTCTAATTTTCCATATTTAATTCCATTTTATAGTTTGAGTTGAAAGTTATGAGCCGATCTGAAGAGTTATATCAAAGAGCACAAAAACGCATTCCAGGAGGTGTTAACTCACCTGTACGCGCATTTAATGGCGTGGGTGGTACCCCTGTCTTCTTCCAAAAAGCACAAGGTGCTTATATGTTCGATGAAGATGGTAATCGCTATGTGGATTATGTTGGCTCTTGGGGACCTATGATCATAGGTCACTCACATCCTGCGGTATTAGGCGCTATTCGTGAGCAAATGGATCAGGGCTTGAGTTTTGGGGCGCCGACTGAAATTGAAATCGACATGGCTGAGAAAGTCTGCGAACTTGTACCCTCTATGGATATGGTACGTATGGTGAGCTCAGGCACAGAAGCGACCATGAGTGCGATACGTTTGGCGCGTGGTTTTACCAGTCGAGACAAGATTGTTAAATTTGAAGGTTGTTACCACGGACATTCTGACTCCTTGTTAGTGAAAGCAGGTTCTGGTGCATTAACATTAGGTATTCCTAATTCACCGGGTGTCCCAGCGGATCTAGCTAAACACACGGTAACTTTGCAATACAATGATATCGACAGTGTAAAACAATGTTTTGCTGAGATCGGCAGTGATGTTGCCTGTATTATCGTAGAGCCCGTTGCAGGCAATATGAACTGTATTCCACCCATTGACGGTTTCTTAGAAACCTTACGTGAAGTCTGTGATGAATCGGGTGCGCTACTGATTTTTGATGAAGTCATGACTGGTTTTCGCGTGGCGCTTGGCGGTGCACAAGAGAAATACAATATCAAACCTGATTTAACGACATTAGGTAAAGTGATAGGTGCGGGTATGCCAGTGGGAGCTTTTGGTGGTCGTCGTGACATTATGGAGCACATTGCTCCACTTGGTGCGGTTTACCAAGCCGGTACTTTATCGGGTAATCCGATTGCTATGACAGCAGGATTGACGGCACTTAATTTGATTAGTGAACCAGGATTTCATGAAACATTAAGCGCTAAGTCTGAAGCGCTAATACAAGGTCTTCAAACCGCAGCTGATGAAGTTGGTGTTCCTTTTCATTCAGTAAGTGTGGGTGGCATGTTTGGTTTTTTCTTTACCGATGCTGATCGTATTACCTCATTTGCAGAAATGCAGGCGTGTGATACTGAGAAATTTAAAAAGTTCTTCCACCTGATGTTGCAAGAAGGTGTGTACTTTGCACCTGCGGCATTTGAAGCTGGCTTTATTTCCCAAGCACATACTCAGGACGATATAGCGTTTACGATTGCTGCAGCAAAAAGAGCATTTGCCAAGCTTTAATAAGATGCAATGAATAGGCTAAGAGGAAATGTATGAGTAAAGTGACAGATCTGCCCCTTGATAATAAAAATGAGAAGGCCGAGACAGGTATCAGTGATGATAATAAAGTAGAGGTGAAACCACCCCATAAAGGGATTTACTTACTGCCTAACTTGTTCACAACGGCTGCTTTGTTTGCTGGTTTTTATGCCATCATTGCGGCTATGAATGGTGATTTTACTCATGCATCCATCGCTATTTTTATGGCAATGATTCTGGATGGGCTTGATGGCCGAGTTGCTCGTATGACAGGAACGCAAAGTGCGTTTGGTGCTGAATATGACTCCTTGTCCGATATGGTCTCGTTCGGTGTTGCGCCTGCCTTGATAACCTTTACTTGGGTATTGGCCCCGTTAGGTAAAATTGGTTGGGTGGCTGCCTTTATTTATGCGGTCGGTGCTGCTCTTAGATTAGCGCGCTTTAATACCATGTTAGGCGTAGAAGAGAAGCGTTACTTTACCGGTTTGCCCAGCCCAGCAGCGGCAGCGATTATCGCCGGTGTTATCTGGTCTGCGAATACTCAAGGTATCGCTGCTCAGGACATTGTCTACTTTATGGCTTTATTAGTGCCGTCAGTGGGTTTACTGATGGTGAGTAATATTAAATACCGCAGTTTCAAAGATCTTAATATGAAAGGTAAAGTGTCTTTTATTAAGTTGGTGGCCGTGGTACTTGTATTAGTATTAGTGGCGATGGAGCCAGATATAATTCTGGCCAGTGTGTTTGTTCTGTATGGCCTTTCAGGTGTTGTGGGTTCAATCATGCGGCGCTTTACCTAAAGTACCCTAGAAAGATGTTAAAGAGCCTGCCTAGAGCAGGCTTTTTTGTGGGCAAAAATAGCTTATTTGATAAGACAAAAAAGAAGTGTCAGTAAATTGTAAGGAAATAAATTGAACCCCTGAGTCAATCCTAGGTCAACTCTTTCAGATTATGAGGAATAACCATGTTGATAAAAATTAAGAAAACATCTGATATTAGTGAACATCAAGTAACAGACCAGGCTATTTATTTAAACCGTCGTCAATTTATGCGTAACTCAGCTTTATCTGTCGCTGCTTTGTCCGGAACCTCCCATGCTCTAGCGGGTTTACAGGAAGGTAACTTAATCAGTCCTCCAACATCATTAGCATCCGCATTTAATAATATTCAAGAAACTCACTTTGGAATGGGCGAGAAAATTGCCCCTTTTGACGTAGCGTCAAGTTATAACAACTTTTATGAGTTTGGTTATGGCAAAGGTGATCCAGCAAAGCGTGCAGATAATTTTAAAACAGATCCATGGACAATTACGGTAGAAGGTGAAGCCGATATCGTGGGGACATTTGCATTAGAAGATATTATCAATGAACACCAACTTGAGGAGCGTATTTATCGACTACGTTGTGTGGAAGCCTGGTCAATGGTTGTGCCATGGGTGGGGATTTCATTAGCGGATGTATTAAAGAAATTTAAACCCAACTCGAAAGCCAAATACGTCTATTTTGAAACCTTACATGATCCGGCTCAATTTCCAGGTCAAAAGGGTGGCAATATCCAATGGCCTTATCGTGAAGGCTTACGTATTGATGAAGCCATGAATGATCTCGCTTTTTTAAGTGTCGGAATGTACGGCAGTGTTTTACCTAATCAAAATGGTGCACCAGTTCGCTTAGTTGTGCCGTGGAAATATGGTTTTAAAAGTATTAAATCTATTGTCAAAATTCGCTTTGTTGAAACCATGCCTGAAACCACTTGGAATATGCTTGCACCACAAGAGTACGGTTTTTACGCTAACGTGAATCCAGGTGTTGACCATCCGCGTTGGACGCAGAAACAAGAGCGGCGTTTACCGGGCGGATTATTATTTCCTAACGTAATAGATACTCAGATGTTTAATGGTTATAAAGAAGAGGTGGCAGGTTTGTATTCTGGCATGAGTCTTGTTAAAAACTATTAGTAAGTTGTTGGTCATAAGAAAGAGGTAGGCTTATGTGGGATAGAAAAGAAAAACCCTATGTATTGTTAGTATTTTGTTTTCCCGCTATATGGTTGTTCTATTCATTATTGAGGAAAAGAAAAACCCTATGTATTGTTAGTATTTTGTTTTCCCGCTATATGGTTGTTCTATTCATTATTGAGTGGTCGTTATTTTCCCGACCCAGCTGAACCTTTTATGACCCTTAGTGGGATATGGGCCGGCGTCTTTATTTGCTTGAGCTTAAGTATTACGCCATTAACCAAGAAAGTTAAAAAGCTCAGAGTAATTAATCGTTATCGTCGATTTATTGGCTTGTCTGCATTTTGGTATGCTTCTATCCACCTACTGGCATACTTGGTGCTGCATGCAGGTTTTAATATGAGCTGGATTCAAGAGGACTTATTAAAACGACCCTATATTTATATCGGTGTACTCGCCTTTGTTATTTTGACAGTGTTGGCAATCACTAGTCCTAAAACCATGGTACGAAAACTGGGTAAACGTTGGAAACCATTGCATAAACTTGTGTATCTTGCAGGCTTAGCAATCTTGGCGCACTTATGGTGGCAGATTAAAGCGGATTCAGAGATAGCGATTTGGTTTACCCCATTTTTGCTTGTACCACTGTTATTTAGAGTGAATTTTAAAAAAATGAAAATTAATTCAAAAAACACTTGCACTAAATCTACCAGTCATTAATATACGCCCTCGCTGACACGGGGAAGCAAACACTGCTTCACTGATAAGTTAC
>Ga0209292_1000345_pt1 | contig 62550 bp, 58 predicted proteins | sample GOMGulsemesocosm_2_FD_184634 | JGI IMG/M metagenome (GOLD analysis project Ga0209292, IMG submission 184634) | Methane-oxidizing microbial communities from mesocosms in the Gulf of Mexico - GOM9C Gulf of Mexico (SPAdes) (version 2) | ecosystem: Environmental > Aquatic > Marine > Cold seeps... | reverse complement strand
CTGGTAACAGTAATTGCAGGGTAAACTCCACCCGGAGCAAGACCAAATAGGGTTTCATGACTATTGAGCGTAAGTTTATATAGTATAAGCGTGGCTCGCGTGGAAACCGGGTAGGTTGCTTGAGCCTTAGAGCGATTTAAGGCCTAGACGAATGATTGTCACTTTTCTTTGGAAAAGATACAAAACCCGGCTTATGTGTCAGCTCACCAATTTTAGTAACCGCTTGATTATCTAATAAATAGTCAGGCGGTATTCTAAAATCCTCTCGTATCAATCTGTTACAACAAAAAAATGTTACACGGTTAGTTACACGGAACTTATTTTTACATTCATTATTTTACTCTAAAATATCTACTCATATTTCTCTTCAAAATAGATTTAGGCTCGGTTTCTTGCCTGATAAACTTTTCAGCTCACTATCTATTTCAATTATTTAAAATCAACTTATCTGGAGCAGGGTTGAAAAAATTGTTCAACTGAGTAAAAGAAGCATAAGCAGTTAATAGTTTTGAGTATTTATGGTGAACGTCTTAATCGTGTTGGTGCGTATATTCCTATATAATGCTTTGAGTAACTTAGTCACAACACTTAAGAGCCGCTAGATATAATATCTCGGTTCATCCAAATAAATACTTTCAAGCAGACTCTCATGCGTTTATTAAAATCTACCATTCATCCAGACATTACTGACTTATTAGCGAAAAGTTTTACCCGAAAGGCAACACGCGCCATTGTGCTAGATGGCGACAATATTTTTTTACTTTATACCAAACGTTATCATGATTACAGTTTGCCCGGTGGTGGTATCGATGAAGGGGAGAGTAATATTGATGGCCTCATTCGTGAGTTAAAAGAAGAAACTGGTGCGCACAGCGTGCAAAACATTCAGGAATTTGGCTTATATGAAGAATTTAGGCCTTGGCACAAAGCTGATTTTAACATTGTCCATATGCAGTCTTATTGTTATGTGTGCACTATCGCAGAAGAATTGTTGGCTCCTGAGCTTGAGTCTCATGAAATAGACAATGGCATGCACCCCATTTGGATGAACATTCATCAGGCTATTGAACACAATGAACATACAATTGCTAACAGTGAGAAAAAAGGACTTTCTATCGAACGAGAAACCTTTTTACTAAAACGTATTGTTAGTGAGTTGTTGCCTAAGTATGAAAAGGCTTAGCCTTAATTATTCCTAGGAATACATTATTATTTAGTAGCGCCAACCATAGTCATTGTTTTTTTAGGGGTGAAGGCTTTACCATTATGGTCAATAAATTTAAAAGGGATGGCTATATTTTTAAGGCCAGAGTTTTTCATAATAGAAAAATGTAGATGTGGTCCTGTTGAAAAACCTGAAGACCCCGAGCGTGCTAATCGTTCCCCAACCGCCACTTTATCGCCCTCTTTAACTAAAGCTGTATCCATCAAAATGTGGGCATATAGTGAAAAGGTACCGTCATCATGGATAATTTTAATACCATTAGCCTTATCTAAGAAGTACCTAGTAGTGCCACTCATGTGGTAATCATCTTTTACCCAAATAACTGTGCCTGCTCTTACGGCAGTTAAGTAGGTACCAACATTCATAGCAATATCTACTGCATACTTATTATATTCATTTGTATGGGAAAATTTGCCATTAAAAGCTTGAGTAATCATGTGATCTTTAGGTGAAAAAAAAGGTGCATGATAGGGGTAATCTTCAGCGATACTATCAGGGTCACCCAATGCCCAGCGATAGTTTATTTTAGGTGCTTTGGTTTTACTTTCTAGTAAAGCAATGTCGTCTCTTGCCGGAATAATCTTACGGATAAAAGTTTGGGTTATGGGTGAGGTAAAGCCAATTTCTATCGGGGTATAAAAGTTATTTTTAGCATAGAGAGTATAACCTTCTTCACGTTGAATGTTATAAAGCACAATTTTAGCAGTAGTCTTTTTATTTTTTTTATATTTTAAGGTTTCAAAGGTTTGCTCTTTTTGCGGGGGGAGGTGACTGAAAACCCAATTACCATTGGTATCTTGGTATTTATACATTTTTCCAGCATGGCAAAGGGTTAGGTTACTAACCTGTAACACAACTATTAGGCTAAAACTGATTATAGTTTTTGTCATTGTAGCCTTCCTTGCCTAGACAAACTAAAAAATAATCATAACAGTCTATCATTTTTAAATAAAGCCATGTTATGGTTAACGGATATAGATTTAAGGCCAAATAATGACTCATGTTTGTCTTGATTATAAAGGGATTTTATGAAAAAAGGGCAACCAATAGGTATAGTTTTATTAATAGTCTGTAGTACCTTATCAGGTAATTTAGCGGCTAAAATTTACACCTGGGTCGACAAAAATGGCAAAACTCATTTTAGTGACCAACCAATAAATAATGAAGAAGTTACGACGATAAATCCCCAAAAACATAATAATATTGTCAGTACGGTGGCTAAAAGTAACCAATGGCAACAAGACTACAATGAAGCTAAGCTAGCTAAAGCCGAGCAAACAAAGAAAAGTGCTCAGAAAAAGAAAGTAAAACAAGCTGTTTGCAATCAATTAAAAAGTCAGATGGCAACTATAGAGCAAGGTGGTCGTCTTTTTGTAATGTCAGCTGATGGTGAGCGTAAGTATCAAAGTGAAGTGCAACTAAAAGCCGATATGAAAAGGCTCACTAAGGCGTATAAGAAAACTTGCCGCTAGTTTAAAGCGACTTAACTCAAGTAAGTCTAATGAATCCCTTCTCATCTCACCAGTAATAGCAACCGCTTGTTTTTCTAATAGAAAGATAAGCGGTTTTTTAAAACCCATTACGTTATATCTTTAAAATAATAAATGGTACAGGGTTTTAAAAGCCACCGTATAAATAAAGTGCTAGTGGTATGAACAAAATTGATGCTACCGTACTTAAAAATACCGACAAACTCGCTTTCTCTGGTTTAGCATTTAATAATACTGCAAGTGATACTGTATTTCCTGCAAGAGGAACGATTGAAAACAAAATCAGTACTTTGTATAAATCTTCGCTCAGTAATTGAATAAATATTTTATCTAGGTAAATAAGCAGCAAGATTGAAGCTGGCCAAAAAATGAATTTGATGAAGAAAGATATTTTTATAAATTTAAAATCCAAATCTTCACTTTTGTTAAATCCATGAAGCCCCATACCTAACATCATCATTCCTAGAATTCCATAGGCACTTTTGAATTGGTCAGAGTAAAAGGTTAATTCATCTGGAAGTTTTATTCCCATTATATTCAATGTTATTCCGACAATAAATGCATGAAGAATTGGCAGTTTTATAATCTTAAGAATACTTTGCTTGGCTGTAAAGTTACCTTTTGCTGTTACATAAAAGCCAGTCGTGTTCTCATATAAAAGAGAAGCTAACACTGTAAAAATATATATATTGGCTAAATGTGTATCGAAAAAAATTAAAGCAAGCGGTATTCCAAAATAACCCGTATTTCCTGTTCCGCTTGAAAAAGCTAAAATATTCCCCGTTGGGTCACTCCAGTTTTTTCCAAAAATGTGTAAAGTGGCAAAAGCTATGATTGAACCAAAAATATATAAAAAAATGGGTAAAAATGCCACGCTAGCATCTATTTCTACACTCATAGTTGCAGACAGTACGACAATAGGTCCTATGATATAAATAAGCAATGCAGCAACACTGTGTCGTTGAACATCCAAATATTTAGTAGCAAAAAAACCTAAACCTACATTCAAATACAGTGGGAAAATTTTGATTAACAGTATAAAAAATATATTCACATTATCCTTAAAGTCGCCAATTTAAATAACTTAAAACAAAAAATAATAACATAAACAAGATGCACCTTTATTGCATATATTTAAATTCACAATGTCTAAATTGAGCCTAATGATTAGCTGCGTAATACCGATGTGGAAGTAATCAAATGCTAGAGTAAAATAGTTGTTTATTTGATGGCTTCGATAATCCTCTCTTAGACTAAGTCTTTAAAACTGAAGTATATTAATTTGCGACTTCACGCCAATAGATAATTCTGTCGTTACCGCGAAAAATACCAAAAGTGGCGGTGGCAGTTGGTCTTTCAGGTGTCAATATCAAAGCGCCAGTACCATCACCGGGAATTCCGCCATTGGTATCGATCGCAGAAGCATCGTCTTTATCAGTCACTGATTTAATAACTAAATCAATGGTGGCGGTATCTTGGGTGGGTAAAAATTCAAAAGCCGTGATAGCCACTGACTCTTCTTGATTGTGTTTAACAACTTCAATCATGGCACATAGATGCCGTATTGGGAGGAGACCATCATATCAGGTTAACTATAGAAACTAAATATACATAGTTTTAGCTAGAATCACTATGAGCACTTAAATTATTATTTCCATTTACGTTTTAGCCACAAATAAATGCCGGAGATAATAAAAAAGCATGGCAGTAAACTGATAAGTAACCAAAGTATTTTAACTGGCCAACCGATAAATCCACCGATGTGAAATTTATACTTAAAGTGCCAAACTTGTGTAGCAATTGAGGCTTTACTGGCATCAAAACTATTTAAAAATTTTCCAGAGTACGGATCTACCCAGCTCCAGCTATAGGCATGGCTTTCATTTGGCATTTCAATGCGTAGCGCTAATGGGCTGCTGGTATCACTAGGCAGATATATTCTAAACACTTTACCATCAGCTAAAGCTGCCTTTGCAATATTATAAGCCTTGTCTAGTTGATGTTTTCCTCGATTCGGCAATAGTTGATGTTGATAGTTATGCTGTTGTATTTCACTAAAAGTAAGCGACTCAACGACTTGTTTAGTCGCATCTGGCCAAAAAAATGCGATACCAGAAAAAGAAATTAATATTAGAGGAATACAAAATATTACGCCGATAGTACCGTGCAGTTGGGTAAAGCGTACTTTGTTTTTTGCTTTCCATCTAACATTAAGGCGCTTTAACCTATGTTTAGGTTTTGCCCACAAGGTGAAGCCAATAATTAGTTCAAAGATAAAAATTAAACTAGCAATCGATACCCACAGCTGCATTGGCCTTTCACTGGCATCGTTTGTGTAGAGTAACCATCGGTGCCAAGACATGGTAAAGCCATAAAAGGTATCTGAAAATTCATACGCTAATAAAATATTACCAGTGTAAGGATTAATACTCAGATAATGCTTATTTTCTAGTCTTATTTGCCATGGTAGTTGTGGATTTTCTTCTGGTTGAATAAATTGTATTTTTTTGGCTGTTTGTTGTTCAATTTCTTTAGTTAGTGCTGACAGCGTTAATAACTGCTGTGGTTTTTGGTGTTGATTTTCCGCAAGTAACCAATATTGGGGATTAATGATTGTTTGTATTTCTTTGGCATAGATTAATAATGCACCAGTGATACTAAGGTTAATCAAAAATAAGCCACTAACAAATGCCAAGATTAAATGTATACGTCTCAAAACAAGTTTTAACAAGGTAGTACTCTCAATCTTTTTCTGTCTATTTCTTATAAAAAAACAAAGCCATGCAGGTGGCTTTGTTTTTTTAATTCTACGGATAAAAATTTTTTAAAATTGGTAATCGACGCCAAAGTTAATCGTTGTTCCTAAACCTTTAACGTTATAGCCGCTATAGGTATACGCTTGAGATTTGGCTGGATAGTAATCTTGATTGAACAAGTTCTCTATACCAATAAATGCAGTCAAATCTTGGCTAAAGCGATAGTCTCCACTCATATTAAAAACATGATAACTATCGATAGGGCCAGTATCGCCAACGTATTTACCGTCAACAGGGGCGAATTTTTTACGATCGCCAACATATAAATAATTTAAGGCTACATTCGCGTTATCAATAGGCTGCCAGTTAATGTTAACGGTAGCTTTAGGTGCACTAATTTGTCTAGCACCTAAATAGGTATCATTTTTAGTATCTTTACCTTCAATCCAAGCATAGGTTGCCGTTATATCAAGTGCTTTGCTGAAATTGTAAAAGGCAACCGCTTCATAACCATATATTTCTTGTGGCGCTCTAACGGGCATATAAACGCCAGTAGCAGGATCATACTTATTGGTTGTGCCTAGTTCAGAGGTACTACGGTAGGCTGAAAATTCGACACGTAAATTATCAAGCTCAGCAGTAAAGCCAAGCTCATAGTTATCGATGATAGAGGCTTCCGTTTGTATTAGCGCTATGTCGGTAACGGTTGCGGTGCGCAGTAGTCGGCCTATGTCTGAAATATCAGAGCCTTGAGAGTAACTGGCGAAAGGCTGAAAGTAATCGGCGAAATTATAGCGAATGCCAAAATTGTAGGTGGTTGCACGATAATTGAGTGTGTCGCCCGTCACATCAACGGGAATAGAGCAGACATCCGGTGTTTTACATAGTTTTAACGTGCGATAATCACTGACGGCTAAGTCAATTTCTTCACGTCTGATACCCGCTTTAATGATGAAATTATCTTGAATAATCCACTTACTTTGTAAAAAGCCTGCTAAGTTTTCCATATCCATTTCAGGCACCCAAACTCGTCCATCAACCAGTGGTTGAGAAGTGACATCATTTAGCGCATCGATGCCATAGATAAATGTTGCTTCAACATTATCCCACTCAAATTGGCTATTCAAAGTAACGCGAAGTCCCTTTTTATCTGATTTGATCAGTGATTGACCACCGGTGTAACCTTCATCCAAATTGGCTAAGGTAGGTGAATAAAAAAAGATGTTTTCTACTTCTTGTGCATACGCGTCAATCACTAATTGAGTATTTTCAAAGAGTGCATCATCGGTATATTTGAGCATCATATTATGATTGTTTGGCCCTTGTGGCTCACCTAATGCCGAGGTTCCCGCAGGCGCTTCAATGGCATAAGTTTTGACGCCAGAATTAACACTGCCAACTACATCGACTAAGTTACTATCTTGTTTTGATTCATAGTAGTTATAAACAAACTGTAATGAGATATCGTCGCTAAATTGGTAACCAAGCTTGGTGAAATAATTTTGCATGCTTGCTTCTGATAAGCCATATTTCAGCCCAATTACATCGCCTTCGGCATCTCTTTGTACGCCATTATCTTCGTAACTGGCACTGGCAACATAGCTAAATTTATCTAGTTGACCGTTGATCATGCCTTCAATACGTTCGCCGGCGCTATCTTCTAGTTTTACCGCACTGAACCTGCTAGATAAACTAACCTCACCACTCAACTTACTGTCGTTATCGGCTTTTTTAGTGATGTAGTTAATGATACCGCCAGCAGCACCGTTACCATAAATTGATGTTGCGCCTTTGATAACTTCGATTCGTTCTATTGCATTAGCATCAATGGTTCTAATGCCTAAAGCGCCGTTACGTAATGGTGTCGATTGTGGTACACCATCAATCATTACTAAAGGAGATCTACCACGTAATGTTTGGCTGGAGTTGCTTGATGTACCCGTGCTAGGGGCTAAACCGGGTACTAAGGTTGCTAATAATGTTTGTAATTCAGAAGATACCTTTAACTGTGCTTCAATTTGCTGACGATTAATGATGGTAATGGAAGCGGGTACTTCATCAATACTTTCAACAATTCGGCTGCCAGTAACAACAATACGCTCTATATTATTTTCACTGACTAACTTATTCTGTTCTAGTGCGTTTGCATTGACACTATGTGCAATCAAAAGTGCGAGCAAGCTTAATCTCGTTTTAATCATTGTTATTCCGTTTAATAGTTCAAGTTATAATTTTTTGCGATCTTAATAGCAATCATTATCGTTTGCAACTTCTATTTAGGGTTTATTGTTTTAAATCAAAGAGGATGTAAAAAAGGGCGCAATTGATTCGTTGATTTTGATATTGGCAGGGCGGAATTTGTCTTATTCGTTTAATGGGTTTGCATTATTAAGACGAGTATTTGAAGTGATGAAATAATATTTTGAGTAATGCAGGGAAAGTTATCAGAATAACTTACCCTGCATGTTTGATTCCTATCTTAAACTCCTATGTTAAGTACCTATGCTTGAGCTATTAGCTCTAGTTGACTGTTAGATTCACTTTTTTGAGAGTAATCCGCGTTGTCAAACGTTAACAACATCACTGGCAATAACAGAAAATCTACAATAAGTGCGATGGTAATAGTCATCGAGGTAATTAATCCTAGCTCAAAGTTAAGTTTAAATGTGGATAACATTAGTACAGAAAAACCAGCAGTTAAGACAAGGGTTGTGATGAGTAACGCCGGGCCAACTGATTCAAATGCATATTTAACCGCCTCTTCTGTATTCAACTGTTTTTCACGTCTTCCACGCATGTATTTACTTAAAAAATGCACGGTATCGTCAACAATAATACCAATAATCATACTGACTGATAAAGCAAGTGCAAAGCCCACTTCTCCTATTAATCCCCCCCAGATACCAAAAGCCATCATCGGTGGTACTAGGTTAGGAATAAGGCTGATAATCCCTATTTTAAAAGAGCGCAATGATATTAGAATAAGTATCGATATTAGCAATAAAGCAAACGCAACACCGCTACTCATTTGCTCTACGGTGCGTAAACTTATATGAGAAAACATGAACTGTGGGCTGCCAACAGTTGCGTTTATTTGCGGTGCATTGTCCCCTAACCATGATTGGACGCGAGTGTTGAATGCGATCATTTCATTATTCGATAATGTATGTAATGAAACGGTGACTCGTGTTGATGACTTATCTACATTTATTTGATTATTTAGATCAAGGCCATACGGTAGAGACATTTCATAAAGTAATAGGTATTGTGCCGCTAATTCTTTATTTTCTGGTAATGCATATTGACTACTATCATCGCCATGCAGATTTTTATTCAGGCGTTTCATAATATCGGAAAGGCTATTAACGTGAACAACTTCAGGTTGAAGGTATAACCAGGTACGAAAGTTATCTAATACGTGTAAGTATTGAGGTGAATTTATACCGCCTGCTTGTTTTGAATCTAAGCCATACTCTAAATAGTAAGGGCCAGTTAAATGATCGGATGCGTAGTCAGTATCAACACGAAAAGCAACGGATTCATCAAAGAACTCCCAAATTCTATCATTAACGATATTTGTCGGAATCAATGCGGATAATGCTAGCGTAACCGCAACCATTGACCATAATACTTGTTTACGCTTGTTAATGATAAATTCCGCTAACAGTGTCATTGTTTTTTGTGTTTTATCATCACTTGCTTTAATTTTAACGGGCAATAGTATCAGTAACCAAGGTAGAAAAGTGACTGACAGCATAAAAGAAATTAACACACCTAATGCCACCATGTTGGCAAGGTGATGAAAAGGAGGGACATCGGAAAAGTGCATGGTTAAAAACCCCACTACGGTTGTTATTGTTGCCAGCATCATTGGTTGCATATTAACTCGCAAGCTTTCACTCAACGCTTGACGTTTTTCAATCCCTGTCTTCATATTGTGAATCATAGTCATTAAAATATGTACCGCATTTGCGACCACAATCGTCATCACTATAGTAGGAGCACTTGCTGAAACCGGGGTTAATTGCACACCTAACCAACCGGCAAAACCCATAGTGGAAACAATTGACAGAATAATGACTGAAAGGATACTTAATGTGGCTGTGAAACTACGTAAAAATAGTAGCAAGCCAACAAGTATTAGCGCAAACATAATTAATGTAAGTGAGCCCATATCACCCATAGAAGCTTCCATAAAGGCATTATCCATAACAACTAAGCCTGTAAGGTGCACATCAATGTTAGGGTTGTTTTGCTTTAATTTAATGATTAAGTCACGTGTGAAAGCGGTCACTTTTGGGCTACCCTCAGGATCTCCTTTAGGCAAATTTATAGTCACGTTTACAGCGGTTACCTGAGCGTCAGCGGATATTGCACTGTTTAATAGTAGCGGTTCATTTAGCGCGACCGCTTTTATTTTTGACAGCTCAGTTTGAGATAAATTTTCAGCATTTTTAATGAGATCAACAACAATTAAGTTGTCTTCTTCAGCATAGGTATACTGAAAATTACTTAATGAATCAACGCGGGTAGAAAAAGGAATTTGCCATGCCTCATTCGTTAACCATTCCACACTGGCGAGTGTTGAATGGTTAAATACTTCGCCATCTTTCGGTGTTATTAAAATGACCACGTTATCTGATTTTACAAACGTTTTCTGTATTGATGAAAAATCTAAATATTGAGGATTGTCATCAGAAAACCATACTTCATAATCGGTTGCGAATGAAAGAAACCTAGCGCCACTGGCCAAGCTAAAAACGATCAGCAGTGACAATAGCGCGAATAACCACCGCCATTTAACTAACTGTTGTGCAATTTTGTTTGTCATAAATTTCTCTTTTGAGATAAGCTTTTAACGAGTGCGCTTTAAGGCATTCTTATTGAAGTCATTATCAGCTAGACCAATAGCAAAATTGTAATTTGCCCATTTTAGTTCAGTCGTTTTACCATTTTGATGATTAACCATAGTCATCTCATCGGCGCGCCAATATTCATTTAAATATTGTTGATAGTGAGTAAAAGATAACGTTTTTAGTAAGCTGTCTTTTCGATCATAAAAATCAATTTTTTGCGCTCGATATGCTACTTTATCTAACCAAACTACACGGCGAGTGTAGCCGGAATTACTATCAACGGGATATTGCTCAACAACATAATTATTTTGGTTATTGAACAATTCATCACCTAGATATTTGTAGTGGTATTTATCAACTTCAAATGAACTTAAATCTTCAAATGAAAACTCAGATCCCATAAATGGACCAGACTTATTACTCGATGATATGCGCTTTATGCGTTTTAACGCGGGTAAATATAGCCATTGGTCATCTGCGGCAATCGGATGAGAAAAACTTAAAAAAGCCGTGCCTTTTACATCTCTAGGTTTACTAAATAGTGTTAAACTTTTATCACCATCATTTTGTATTTCAAGGGTTTTAATTTTCAATTGTCGCAAGCTTTCCTGCCCTTGTTCATTACGCAAAAACATTTTCATATCAGCGGTAAAATCTGTCCAACCGGTATCTTGTTTTTTTGCTGCTATGGCTATAGCTAAGCCTTGATCTTGTGCTGTTACTGCTAGGGCATTAACACTAGTAAAACTAATCATTACCGTTAATATCAGTCGAGGAAATGCTCTTTGTTTTAACATCTGAATTTCCTTTTTATTGATGTAATTGACCTAGGCCTACAACTGCATTCACAAATATTTTCATTTGCTCTTCTGGTGGATTAGCCTCTGGAATTAACAAGCCACTTTTAACTGCATCTCGTTGACCAATACGTTCATACCAAGCGGTTAAATTTTTACATTCTTTGATTGATAACATTTCGCCAATAGGGTGAATGAAAGCCATTCTTACCCATGGGTAAAAAGCAATGTCGGCAATTGAATATTCTTGCCCAGCGAAGTAATTCTTATCTGCAAGTAAGGTGTCTAACACTACGAATAAGCGATTCACTTCTTTTGCATAACGTAATGTAGCCATTGGATACTCATTATTCCAAGCACCACCCCATACTAAAAGTTGGCCAAAGTTTGGACCTAAACCACTCATTTGCAGCATTAGCATTTCCATTACTTTTGTGCGTTGTAAAAATTTTTGAGGTAATAGCTGATTATGTTTATTGGCAAGGTAATACAAAATTGCGCCAGACTCGCTAACAATAATGTCGTCATCTTTTAGTAATGGAATTTTTTGATTGGGGTTCATTGCAGTAAATTCAGCGCTAACATTAGCACCATCATTCAATCCTTTATGAACATTGTAGTGAAGACCAAGTTCTTCTAGTGCAATGGATATTTTTAAACCGTTAGGTGTTGCGTCTGTGTATAAATCTAGCATTTTATCTCCGGGTTTTTTATTGTTTCTGGACAAGAAACAAAAGTATACAGGGTGTGAATTTGTTGAATAGATAACGTATTTGCGTTTACTTGTTGCAAATATGCAGATAGCATTAATGGCAAAGTTGTGGCAGTAATATTGGAATAGCGAGGCTTTATGAATTGGGACGATGTAAAAATATTTTTAGCGATAGCCAAAACTGGTGGTCTCAAAAAAGCAGCCAATACCCTAGGAATTCATCACTCATCTTGTGCTCGAAGAATCAATGTATTAGAAGGGGATTTAGCGATCAAACTCTTTGATCGTTTACCCAGTGGCTATGCATTAACTCATGGCGGGGAAGAGCTGCTAAAGTCAGCTCAACAAATAGAGCAAGGCTTTAATACCATAGAGCGAGATGTGCTCGGTAAAGATTTACGCATAGAAGGGGATTTGTGTTTAACCTTAAGTAATGGCTTAGCCTGTCATTTATTAATGCCAGAACTACAGGAGTTTATGACGATATATCCTGATATTAAACTTAAAATAGTAATGAGCTATATGGTTAGAGATTTGGCTAGCAGAGAGGCAGATGTAGCCATTAGGCATGTGGACAATCCACCTGACTCATTATCGGGTAAACGTGTTGCGCGAATTTTCCATAGTGCTTATGCCAGTAAACAATACTTAGCGACCCATGATTTAACTAATCATCCGCTGAATTGTCACTGGTTAGGGTGGGGAGATAGTGATTTACATTTAAGGTGGGCGGAAAAATCTAACTATCCACTGATCCCCGTTAAAGGCAGTATGTATTCAGATGTGCTGCAACTTGCGGGCGTGAAAGCGCATATGGGCATTGCTTCTTTACCTTGCTATATAGCAGATAGTGATCCTGATCTTATGCGAATACCTAACGCAGAGCCTACAGCAAGAGAAACGCTTTGGGTGCTAACCCATAAAGATATGGCAAAAAATGCTCGGGTTCGCATCTTAATCGACTTCTTAGCAAAGGCTTTTGTTAAGCATAAAAACACCATGGAAGGAGCACTAAGCTAAATTTTTTAGTTACGTAGATTTTAGATTTCCGTTTTCATATAGCTAAACTTAGCAATAGTCGATATGAGCATTGAGCTACACCCGTTAATCTTTGTTAACGTTTGGTGTTGATTAGCTCGGTGTTAGCTAAGTTCGGTATTCGGCATTAATTTTGACGTAATCATAGCTAAAGTCACATGTCCAAATAGTGGCATCTTCATTACCACGATGAAGTTGCACGGTAATATCAATTTCTGCTTCATTCATTACTGCTTGCCCCTCTGCTTCTTGATAGCTTGCGGCACGGCCACCTTTTTCAGCGACTAACACATCACCAAAATATAGCTCTAGTTGCTCGGTATCTAAGTCAGCTAATGATTGACACTCTCTTGAGGCGTAACCAATAGCAGCAAGTACACGGCCTAAATTAGGATCCGAAGCAAACATTGCGGTTTTAACTAATGGACTTTTGCCAATAGAAAAACCAATGGTTTTGGCTTCATCATTACTTAATGCACCCTTAACCGTAATCGTTAAAAATTTTGTTGCACCTTCGCCATCACGTATTATGGCTTTAGCCAAATATTGCGAAGTTTCGAGCAATGCATTATAAACTTCGTTAAAGCCTTTATCGTTACGTCCTTTTATAGCTGATGCCTTGCTTTTTCCGGTGGCAATAACAATAAATGAGTCATTAGTTGAAGTGTCACCGTCAACAGAAATACAGTTAAAAGATAAGTCAGCTATCTCCTTAGTAATTTCATCTAATAGTGACTGAGATATATTGGCGTCGGTCGCGACATAACCTAACATGGTAGCCATATTAGGGTGAATCATACCTGCACCTTTAGATATACCAGTAATATTTACCTGCTCGTTGCCTGCTTGTATCGTAGTTGAATAAGCTTTTGGCGCAACATCTGTGGTCATAATTGCCCAAGCTGCATCTGCCCAGTTATCAGTGGCCAAATTAGCAACTGCATGTGGCAAGCCTGCTAAAAGTTTATTCATCGGTAAATGTTCTAAAATCACTCCCGTTGAAAAGGGTAATATAGACTCAACAGGAATCGCCATTGTTTCGGCTAAGTTTTGACAAGTAGTGAATGCATCTAACATGCCTTGTTCACCCGTTCCAGCATTGGCATTGCCAGTATTGATCACTAATGCCTTAATACCTGAACCATGAGTACCCTCAATATCATTGTTTTTCACCGCAGTTAAATGCTTTTTACATAAGGTTACTGGTGCAGCACAAAAGCGGTTTTGGGTAAAAACGCCCGATACGGTACTGCCTTCGGCAATTTCAATAACGAGTAAATCTTTACGATTGGGTTGTTTAATATTTGACTCGGCCCAGCCTAGGCGAATGCCATGAATAGGCGCAAGTAAAGCAGGATTTATTTCAGGTAAATTGACAGGCATAAAAAATTATTAATAACAGGAGAAAGTAGGTAAATATTACGCTTTTATGGTTTTTTATGCAAAAGTAATCTACTTGTTAACGACAATTTTCTCAGTAAAAATAATCGAATAAGCATTAATTTTATCAACGATATTAATGCTTATTCATTAACGAATTTAATCAACTAATATGAGTGTATTTCAATGATTAGTTATTATGTAGCTTCTACGATTGTTTTACGAATTTGACTGGCACATTCCGCTAATACAATAGCGCCAGCGGTCGACACATTTAAAGAGTTACCCATCCCAAACATGGGGATATGTATTTGATGGTGACTTAGCTTTAATGCCGCTTCACTGACACCTTTGCGTTCATTTCCTAATACTAATACGCAAGGAGAAGTGTAGGCTACCTCTTTATAGTCAATAGACTCATGGCATAACTCAATACTAAAAACGGTATAATCTTGGTCTAATAGGACTTGTAAGCTTGCAGTAGTGGAGTCGCTATATTCAATGCAAACCCATTTAGCTTCGTTTCTAGAAGCTTTTTTCAGCTTCTTATCAGAAATAGTTAACGCGCCACAAATAATGATTTTTTCAATAGCGAAAGCATCAGCTAAGCGAATAAAAGCACCAACATTATAACTATTAGTAACATTGTCTAGTACCAGTATTAGCGGCAGTTTAGGCTGACTTAGGTACTTATCTCTAGTAGGTTTGTTTTTTCTAAGATCTTCTTTACTAAGTTGTATTGCGGAGTTCATTTTTCTACTCTTGTTAAATATATAAGCTCAATGCTAATGCTTGATTATGATAATGCTAGTTCTGGACCTTTAACTGAAAAACTAATTACTTTAGGCCGTGTTTGGCATAGTCACCTTTAACTGTTAACTGCACAATTACGGGTGTATCTGCTGTGTTTTTCCAATACCAGCCATGAACGCCTGAAAAGGGGGTAGTGAAACTACCTTCCATGGTATTTAATGTTGCTATAGCGTAACTCTCAAAGTAACCAGTGGTGTCGCCTTCGGGCTCACCGTGTAAATCAAAGTACAAAGCGGTACCGCTAGTTACCCATTGGTAAGATAATTTTTGATATTGCGCCATAGTAAATTTGTACTCAACGCCACTGTGGGCAGGGACTATGATTTCAATAGTTTCAATAGTTTCAACAGTCGCTTTTGTTTTTTCTGTTACTTTTTGTGAGGATACAGAGGAAGTTTTTTCCGCTGCTACTTTATTAAATACGGTTAGTCCCAGTGCCTGACCAATACCGGTCGGATCAATATTGTATTCAGCAGGTAATATAATGGTAAGTAAGGTTATTGCAGCGAAAATCATGCTGAATATTGAGTACTTGAAAAGTGTCGCTTTGGTTAGTGCAATGGTTTGTTGTTGCATAAATTTATCTCTAAATTCCTGTTTGTAATTGTAGTCTGTTCATGATGAACTGAGCTAATTAATAAAATAGCCGGTTAACTGGTAACCCATTAACATAAATCCAGAACTCATTAGTAAGCAATTTGTACTTGTAGCAAAATGGTTGAAAGTCCTGTGTTTACGCCAGAAGTTAATCATCAGTAAAATGAATGCTAGTGCCGTGAACTGCCCTAATTCAACACCAATATTAAAAGCTATTAAATTTGCCATTAAGCCGTCTGCAGCTAGTTGAAATTCTTGTAATTTAGTTGCCAAACCGAAGCCGTGAAAAAGTCCGAATATCAGCACTGCCAATTTAGCATTGGGCGATTTACCAAATAGATGCTTAAAGCCTCCTAAATTATCAAAGCCTTTGTAGACGACTGACAATCCTATGATTGCATCGATTAAATAAGCGTTAACTTGAATATCACCAATGACGCCGAAAAGTAAGGTTAAACTATGTCCTAGTGTAAACATACTGACATAGAGTAAAACATCTCGACTACGGTATAAAAAAAATAATACACCGACTAAAAACAATAGATGATCATAGCCAGTAATCATATGCTTAGCGCCAATATACAAAAAGGGAATAATTTGCATACCAGTATTTTGTTGCAAAAATGCACGGGTATTATCATCAACACCGTGTGCAAAAACCTCAATAGGTAGCCCTAAGGCAAATAAAATAGTAAGGCTAAGTAAACAGTGCTGTTGAAGACGACTAGGCATTTTTTGTCCCTTATAATGATAATTTTATTTAGTTATTTTGGGTAACCATTTGAATAAACGAAAATGCTTAGAATAGTCTGCTGAATAGATAATTGATCTTCTCACACCCTAGGGTGAAGAATACTATGATTGGTGTAGATTTGGCAAAAGAAGTTACTTATGTTTGTACTTACTACAAAACCTTGCTCTTCCTTCTAATGTAGAAATAATGCATCATTACTTTCTACTAGTAATAAATAGACTTTCAATACTGCATAAATGTGTTCTGCTATTAGCCTACCGCTTATTTACAGTTTACTTTTAATGAATATTAAGAAAAAATCATGACAGAACAATTACCTATTTCAATTTATGTGTGTGATGATTTAACCAATCAGTTGGTTAATATTAACTCAATCACCAATAAACTTTCAGCACAGTTTAATTTTCAAGCGATGACGGCTAATTGGTATGGTGATGAAGACAATATTCTTTTTATTCAGTTATTGTTAGAAACACCGCAACGTTTTGCTATGCAGAAGGAAAAGCAGCTAGCTAAAAGAATAGAGACGTTTAAAGCTCACTCCGATGATGTCTTTAGTGTTATAGATGATAAAGATCCACAACAGTTAATCTGCACAATAGCGATTACTGACTTTGAACAACAATTATTAGGTCAGCAAGCAAAGTTACTGGCTAGCTTATTACAAGTAAAATTACAAAAAGTACTCAATATCATCGCTCAACAATTAAACCTTAAACCACTTTAAAATTATCCATTATGTCTATAAGTCGCGCTCGATTAGATCGCTTTATTAGCGAAAAATGTCAAATCAACCGGAAAAACGTTCGTCTATTACTGGCGCAAAAACGTGTGACTGTTGATGGGGGGATTGCTTTAGATATTTCTCAAGCAATTGACAAGTTTTCTATCATTAAATTTGATGGTCAAATTATTCAGGAAAATAGAGCCTTATACATTATGTTGCATAAACCTGTCGGCGTGGTGTGTGCAACGAAAGATGATAAACACAAAACCGTGATTGAATTACTCAACTTGAAATTAACACAGGTAGAAAAAGAAAGTTTACATATAGTAGGGCGTTTAGACTTGAACACTTCAGGTTTAGTGCTACTGACCAATGACAGTCGTTGGTCAGAACAATTAACATCCCCTAAAAGTAAGGTAGCTAAGCGTTACTTAGTAACACTGAAAAATCCATTACATCATGATTATATTAACGCGTTTTCTAAAGGAATGTATTTTGCTTATGAAGACATAACCACCAAGCCAGTAAAGCTTAATATTCTTTCTAAGTTCTGCGCCGAAGTGGTATTAACTGAGGGCCGTTACCATCAAATAAAGCGAATGTTTGGGCGATTTGATAACCCTGTTGTAGGGTTACACCGAACTTCAATAGGATCATTTATATTGGATGACAATTTATCTGCTGGTGAAAGTAAAGTTCTTAACAGAGAAATCATATACCCGTGACCATTCAAAGTACTCTGAATCGAGCTGTTTGAATAATTACGGGTATAAACCTGACTTGAATTAGGCTATTGATTGTGTTTATTTCTTATAAGTTGAGCTAAATCAAAGAATACCTTTTTAAGATTTGTTACTGTTAATGTCTATGGATTAATAGTGATGTAGTCATGCCCGTTGCAATAAAAATCTATTTAATACTTAAGCCTACTAGCGCAAGCTAATATAGCTAACTATGCTTGAATTAATGGAATGCCGCCGCTTTCAGTTTCAGGCAAAAACGACCAAATGAGTGAAAACATGAGTGAAGATGTTTTAATCACCCCCCAACAATACGATATTATTGCTAATATTCAACAACAAACCTTAGAAAAGCTTGTTGCAAATGATCCCGTCGCGGATATTTTAAACTATCTTTGTTTATTAGCTGAAAGCGCTTTGCCTAATGCTGTTGCTTCTATCATGATGATTGATGCAAGTGATGGCTTATTAAGTGTGATGTGCGCGCCTTCAATTCCAACTGTCGGTCATGAGGTCTTAGCTAATTTACAACCTGGGCCATGTGGTGGTTCATGTGGTAATGCTGTTTTTCATAATGAAGCACAGTATGTGCAAAATACCTTTGAAGATGATCGCTGGAAAAACCTTCGTCAGGTCGCTTTTGATTTTAATTTATGCGCTTGTTGGTCAATGCCTATTCGAAATGAACATAAAAGAGCGATAGGAACATTTGCATTATCGTCATTTGAACATAGATCGCCTGCGCTATTTCATAAAAAATTACTCGAAACTTGTTCAAGTATTGTTAGTATTGTTTTAAAAAGAGAGCGCAGAGAACAACGTTTATTGTTACTTTCTACTGCGCTCAATAATGCTTCAGAAGGAGTGGTGATTACCGATAAAAATAATCACATTGTCGAGGTTAACCCCGCTTTTGAAAAAATATACGGTTTTTGTGAAAGTGACGTTTTAGGTAAAAATCCCAAGGTTTTATCTTCGGGTGTGCATGGAAGTTCATTTTATCAGCAGTTGTGGCATGAACTTATGATCAAAGATCAATGGCGAGGAGAAATAACCAATAAGCATCAAAGTGGCGAATTAGTGTCTCAGTGGATGAGCATTACGGTTATTAGGGATGAGCATGGGGAAGTACAAAATTATTTGTCTGTCTTTAGCGATCTAACGGAATTAAAGTCTGCCCAACAACAAGTTATTGATATGGCATTTTATGACTCAGTAACGCAGTTACATAATAAAACCTACCTTGAGCAGGAAATACTTGCTAATGAACAAAACTATACGCTAATTGTACTTAATATTAATAACTTTAGTTACATAAATACTGCCTATGGTTTTAATATTGGCGATAAAATATTATCCGCTATTGCGAGTACTTTAGTAAATAACTTCTTTACTCATGAAACCTTTAGACTTAATTCTGATGAGTTTGGTTTGCTATTTGAAGGCGAAATCAATATTGCAGAGCAAATAAAAATTATCCAGCAATATTTCTACACAACACTGATTAAAGTTGATGATATTTCTCTGCATATCGCTTTTACCTATGGTGCGGCACACGGTAAAGACCATATATTGCGTAATTGTGCGTTAGCGTTGAAACAAGCAAAGGGTTTAGGAAAAAATCGTTATCACATCTTTGATGTTGACAATGAGCTGGTTGATAATTCAACACGCGAAGGTTTTATTGCTAGTAATAATTTACTGCATTCTGCGTTAGAGCTTGATCAACTTACGCCTTATTTTCAAGGTATATATGATAATAAAAATCATACAATACAAAAGTTTGAAGTGCTGGCTCGTATAGTTAAAGGTGATGAGGTTATTTCTCCATATCACTTTCTAGATACGGCGAGATTATCTGGTCTATTACCTGAGATTACTCGAGTAATACTGGATAAAAGCTTTAAAATCATGAGTAATCATGACTATTCCTTTTCATTAAATATTACCGAAGATGATTTAAGTCAAAATTATCTTTTAGATTATTTAGAAGAAAAAACTGCACAATATAAAATACGGCCTCAGCGTATTATTTTGGAAATTTTAGAAGGGGTGAGTGCAACAGGTAAAAAAAATCATATCAAGCAGTTAACTGAATTAAAAGCAAAAGGCTATTTACTTGCTATTGATGATTTTGGTACAGAATATTCAAACTTTGAACGCATTCTTGAACTTGATATTGATTACTTAAAAATTGATGCTAAATACATAAAAAACATTGATCAAAATGAAAAAAGTTATGAAATTACCCGGGCCATCACTTTTTTTGCTCATAATGCTAACATTCCTTGTATTGCTGAATTTGTTCATAATGAGTCTATACAAGAAGTTGTCAATACATTAGCGATTGATTACTCACAAGGTTATTATTTTAGCGAACCTGCACCATTTCCTACTATTGATTAATCTTAACCAGAATTCGGGTTATTTTACACCAAGTTCACGTAAACGTTCTAATAAGTAACTGGATTGTGTGTGTTTTTCTGATAACTTTACTTCACTACGCGGATGTAGAAAAAGCGGTAATGAAATACGTGACTTTTGGTTAGCTTGACCACTGGGGTTAATAACTCGATGAGTTGTTGAAGGAAAGTAGCCATTTGATGCCTCTTGTAACATATCACCAATATTGATGATCAAATTCCCAAAATCGCTAGGTACATCTAACCAACTGCCATCTTGACACTTTACTTGTAAGCCAGCTTCATTTGATGCGGGCAATATGGTTAATAAATTAATATCTTCATGAGCTGCGGCTCTAATTGCTCCAACTTCTTCATTACCTGTTAATGGTGGATAATGTAAAACTCGCAGTAAAGTGTTCGGTGTGTTTTTAATCATAGTTGATAATGATTCTGAATAATTTCTTGCCACATGTTCAGGGCTATATTTTTCAACCCAGTCAAGTAATTCACTAGCCAGATCAGATGCTAATTGATAGTAATTGAGTATTTCGTCTTTTAAAGATGCAGGTATACGCCCCCATGGATAAATATGGTAATACTCTTTTATATCTTTTTGTGTATGACTTTTAGCTGTTTCTGATACTTCAGTAGAAAAGTAGCCATCTTGTTTTTCTAAGTCAAAAACAAAGCGATGTTTGTCTTCGCTATTAAAAAACGTTTGCCAGTTTTGATAGATAGATTTCACTAATGATTGTTGAATGGGGTGATTGATTAGTATACCAAATCCCGTTTCCCTTAAGCTTTGAACAAAGCGCTGTGGTGCATCTTTCGCAGTATAATCGACAACAGGTAATGGCATGAAACTCTCGTTAAGAAATGCTGAATACTATAGATTGTAACGGGATTTTCTCTATGTTCAAGTTTGTTAATAAAAAACTACAGCGCCTTGTGCTTTGTTATATACTGTTGAGAATAGTTACTTTAAATTAAAAATAATTAAGCGATTTTAAACATGAAATATACCTCTTTCTTGGCTGCTAGTATCTCTATAGTATTAACTGCTTGTTCAAGTAATAATAATACTTGCGAAGACATTACTTTGGCATCAGAGCAAATTCAACAATGCCAAGCATTACATCGTCAAATCATTAATGCTAAAGGTAAGCCTTTAATTCGTACCGAACTTGAGCGTAGATATCAACAAGACTGTATAGATATTCGATACTATCGAGATGAAAAACAATCTGCCATATGCGGTAATAAACAGCGCGTAGAAGAAATCAAAAATAGTGTAAAGCAAGAAGCTCGTAGCAACTAATATGATAATCAATTCTTAATTATGAATAATGCTGGTTCAGATAAAAACACGGTGAAAGTAGTGGGTAAAATAAGCAGGGATGCGATGCGCACTAAAACTGATAAAACGTTAGCGCCTGAAAAGCCTGACGAGTTGTTGTTGTTACAACAGCAATACAAAGATTTGCAAATGCGTTATACCGCGCTATTTCGTCTTAATCAATTATCACAAGAGTGTGAAGATTTAAACAACTTTTATCCGCAAGTACACCGTACCATTGCTTCTTTAATGACGGCATTTAACTTTTTTATTGTCAGTTATGACCAAACGTTTTCTACAATGGAATTTGTGTATTATGTTGATGAAAAAGATCAAAAACCAGAAGGTATAATTGATTATAGTGATTTTTCTGGCTCGTTGACTCACCTGGTTATTGAGTCAATGCAGCCGTTATTAGTTACTCCTGCATTAGAAAAACAACTGACAGAAAATGATAAAATTAAGCTTTATGGCACAACAGGAACCGACTGGTTAGGTGTTCCTTTATTACACAATGACCTGGTTATTGGTGTAATGGTCGTGCAAAGTTATAGTGAAACCTTACGCTATACAGAGCAAGATCTCAGTATGCTGACCTTTGCTGCGCAACATGTAGTTGGTGCGATGATACGCTTACAAGATAAAGAGCGTTTAACGAGTGCTGTTCATGCGAGAACGCAAGAGTTAATGGCGCAAATTCGTGAACGAGATAAATCAGAATTATTACAAGAGTCTTTATATCGAATATCAGAATTAGCTAACGATGCCAGCTTTAATATCAATGTATTTTATTCCAAAGTACATAATATTATCGGTCAATTGATTCACGCGACAAATTTCTTTATCGCTAAATACGATAAAGAAAGTGATACAATTGAATATGTTTATGTGGTTGATGAGGAATCTAATCATCCGGAGGATTTTTATCAAACACGAAAATCACTGGATCATTATTCTGAGTTGGTTATTCGCCAACGAAAAACTATTTTATTAAGCAAGCAAGAGATGCGAGTTTTGTTTGAAGAGGGTCGTACCCTAGAACCTAGCTCTGATGAGCATTCATGGTTAGGGGTTCCCTTGATATATTCAGGACAACTACTAGGTGTAATGGTTCTTCAAAGTTACACCACCCGAACAACATATACTCAACAAGATAGTGAGTTATTAAATTTTGTTTCTAATCACGTATCCGCTGCGATAAAACGTCGAGAAACTTCTGATATAGAACGAGAAAACCATGAGTTACTAGAGCAACAGGTTAAACTCAGAACGCTGGCTTTAGAGGAAGAAATCGTTCAACGTAAACAAGTAGAAAAAAGGTTGAAACACACCGCATCACACGATAGCTTAACAGGTTTACCCAATCGAACCGTATTTCTTGATTTATTAAATCATGCTATTGCGTGTAATCAGCGTAAGCCTGATTTTTCCTTTGCTATTTTATTCTTAGATTTAGACCGTTTTAAGATTGTTAATGATAGTTTAGGACATCATGCGGGCGACATATTATTAAAACTGATTGCGAGAGAGTTATCTACTATTGTACGTGGTAAAGATACCGTTGCCCGGTTAGGTGGCGATGAATTTGTTATCTTAATTGAAGACCTTGTTAGCAATAAAGAAGCTTTTCACATAGCCCAACGCATCACTGATTTTTTAAAACAACCTTTTACCATTGATAATCAGTTAGTGTTTACTGGTACAAGTATTGGTATTTTATTTAGTGACGCTCGCTACGATAATGCTGATACTATGTTACGTGATGCTGATACGGCAATGTATCATGCCAAAGATAGCGGTAAAGGGCGCTATGAAGTATTTGATGCTAGCATGCACCAAAGAGCTCAAAATGCATTGTCGTTAGAAGCTGACATTAGAGAAGCAATTGAATGGCAAGAATTCATTCCTTATTTTCAGCCCATTATTAAATTAGAAAATGAAGAGTTGCAAGGTTTTGAAGCGTTAGCTCGCTGGCAAAGTACTAGGCGTGGCTTTGTTTTTCCAAACGACTTTATTCCGCTAGCAGAAGAAACTAATTTAGTTCAAGCGATAGATTTACAGATTTTACAAAAAGCATGTCAACAATTAAAAACTTGGCAAGAAAAATTATCAAGATATGATCTTTATGTTAGTTGTAATTTGTTTTGCAGTCAGTTTTTTAACACAACATTACCTGACGATATTGAAAAAATACTGATTGATACTGGTTTAAAACCAGAAAACTTACGAGTAGAATTAACCGAAAGAGCGTTATTAGAAAATACAGATATAGTGTTAACTAATATGAAAGCATTAAAACAATTAGGGGTAAAAATATTACTTGATGATTTTGGTACAGGTTACTCTAGTTTAAGTTATTTACATCGTTTCCCTATTGATGTATTAAAAATAGATCGCTCTTTTATTACTAATGTACATGAGCATGAAAATAATAAAGCGATAATCAAAACTATTATCGACTTAGCGACCAATTTGCATATGGCAACGGTCGGAGAAGGGATTGAAAATAGCGAAGACGCGTTACTGTTAAAGAAAATGGATTGTTTATATGGACAAGGTTTTTACTACGCTAAACCCATGCCAGCTACTGAAATGGAACAATATATTATAGCGAATAATCCCAAAATGTTGCTCAACAAACCTTAGTACTTAAATTCAGCAATGGTCACTGTGGTTTCAATACTCTTACCTTGTCGATACAGCTTGAATACTAAGGGCATATTAGGTCTTGTTTCTGCAACGATATCTAAGGCTTGGGTGATGCTACTAATGGGCTGATCCGCAATTTGGTAAATCACATCACCTACCTGGATATCTCCTTTAAAAGCGGGACTGTTGGGCGTTACAGACTCAACCAAAAAGCCTTTCAAATCGGTTAAATAGCGTTCAGCAGAAATACCTAACCAACCCCTAATAACAATACCGTTTTCAATTAACTGATACATCACTTTTGCCGCTAATTGATAAGGTACAGCAAAGAAAATACCTTGAATGTTTTGTTGTGGGTTTGATTGAGTAAATTTTCGAGAGTTAATGCCTACCAATACACCATTACTATTAATAAGCGCACCACCGGAATTGCCATCATTAATCGCAGCATCCATTTGTAAAAAATTTAAATAATTAGTATTACTTAAACCACTGCGTCCAGTTGCACTAATAATACCCTGAGTAACCGTTTGCCCTAAATTGAATGGGTTACCAATGGCTAAAACAACATCACCGACAAATGATTGCTGATGTAGGTTTTGTGGGATGACGGGTAAATTGGTTTTATTTACTTTTAGCACGGCTAAATCAGTCACTTGATCAAAGCCAATTAGCTCTGCAGGATATTCTCGACCATTTTGCAGTAACACTTTAATAAGGTCGGCATTTTGAATAACATGCATATTAGTTAAAATGTAGCCGCTGCTATCCATTATCACGCCAGAGCCTAATCGTGTTGCTTTAATTGCGCGCCTACCATAACTTGGACTTGATTGAATATCTTCGGAATAAATGTTCACTACAGCAGGGCTAGCTAAACTAACTGCTTTGGCATAAGAAAGTGGTTGAGGTGTTTTTGTTTCCGTATTAAGTAATTGTTTAATAAATACATTATCATTTAATGTGGGCACTAGTAATAGCAAAGCAACTGCGAATAACACGCCATAACTAATAGAATTAACAATATACTTTATCGCGGGCTTTAGCTTCAAAAGGGGATACTCAATGGAACATTACGTTGATGACTTATTTGAGTTTAACACAAAATATATCGGCGACTAAAAATAAAAGGCTGATTTTAAAAATCAGCCTTTACATAATTTGCATAACATTTTATTGAAAAGCTCTTTAGATCAATAATATCAATTGGTATTACCTAACCATCAAGTACTGTGAATAATTATCACGAATAATATTTAGGGCAAAAACGCCTTTCTTATCTTTTAAATACTTACGCAGCTCTGCTACATTATGGATACGGGTTCGGTTTATTGCAGTGATCAAATCACCTGGTTGTAAGCCGATAAGTTGCGCAGGTGAATTGTCAGCGACATCACGAATAATAACCCCACTGTTATTGTTTTTATTTTCTAATTTTGCCCCTTCAAACATGCGGTGAATATTGGCAGCGGCTACATTACTCGCTTGTGATTGTTTTAACTTCACATTAAATTCTTGTTCGTTACCATTGCGAATTATCGTTAATTTAACGTCTTTTCCTGCGCCAATAGAGCCAATTTTTCCTCGTAGTTCGTTAAAGGTTTTGACTGATTTACCATTGACCTTAGTTATCACATCACCTGGCTTTATACCCGCATCATCCGCCGCTGAATCAGGCATAACTTGTTCAATAAAACCGCCTTGATTAGTTTTTAATTCCATCGCTTTCGCAATTTCGCTATTTACACTGCGACCTGAAACACCGAGTACGCCACGATGAACTTCACCAAATTCAATAATTTGTTTAGCTAAGTTATTCATCATGTTGCTAGGAATGGCAAAACCAATACCTACGTTACCGCCATTAGGACCTAAAATAGCGGTATTAATGCCAATGAGTTCTCCACGTAAGTTCACTAACGCGCCACCTGAATTACCACTATTGATGGCTGCATCAGTTTGAATAAAGTCTTCATAGTTTTCAATATCTAATCCACTACGACCTAACGCACTAACAATCCCTGAGGTCACTGTTTGCCCTAAACCAAAAGGGCTACCAATGGCGATAGCAAAATCGCCAACACGTAATTTATCTGAATCAGCGATGATGATTTCGGTTAAATCATCAGCATCAATTTGTAATAAAGCGATATCACTTTCGGCATCTGAGCCTAATTTTTTTGCTTCTATTTGTCGACCATCTTTGAGGGTAATTATAATTTCATCTGCTTGCTCTACTACATGATTATTGGTGACAATATAACCTTCTTTGGCATTAATAATAACGCCTGAGCCTAAACCGCGAAAAGGTCTCTGCTGGGCTCTGTTTGGGCCTTGATTAGGCTTACCAAAAAATCGAAAAACATCAGGCACAGTTTGCTTTACTTTATGGGTGCCTTTTACGGCAATACTGACGACTGCAGGCGTAGACTTTTCAAGCATGGGGGCAAGGCTAGGCATAGGTTGCCCTTCAACACTTGTTGGCCAAATTGAATATGCATGTGCGTTTGATACAACGAATGAGCTAGAGAATAATATGGCGCCAAGAATGGCGGACAACGGAACGAGAGATGATTTTTTCATATGGAAGGGTTACCCTAAAACGTAAATGTTAAACAGATAGACTTTTTCATATAAATTAAGTTCACAAATGCCGTAATGGCATTTGTAACACTTTATTTCTAGTTAATATTTATACCTGTGACCATTCACTACGCACTTTGAATCGAGCATTTTGAATTATTACGGGTATAGCTTATGGCATGCCAGTAAGTTAGTGATCATATATTTATTGGTATTATTCAACACTTGAAGTTTGCTGATGTTTTTTATCAACAAACAATCCACTTGCTTCAGCTGAGTAATCTAATGGCGCCTCTGTGACAGTATCTTCTGATTTTTCGTTGACTTTTTTAGGGTGTCTTAGTCCTACTGTTTGCGCTAATTGATCTTGCGTTTCTTGGGAGAAAAAAGGCATATCATCAGTATCGTTTGAGGTTGCTCGTTTTAATAACTGTGTGCTTTCTTGCATTTGTTTCATTGCAGTTTGGCAGGTGCTATTCATTTGGTCTAATAGTTTTGCTGAGCTTTCAAGGTGGTCAGAAACATCGAGCTTATATTGACTTAATGCCGCCTCACTTTTATTGGCTTGCTCTGCTAATTTACGTTGTTCTTGATTTGATGAGGATAAGAAGTGATTCGCAATAAAACCAAAAATGGCGCCGATAATGAAAACAATTAATGCGGTTACTACGGTCATAAGTTTACCTTAAATTGAGATGGAAATAAAAATAATGAATAATTCAATGTTAAACATAACGGTGTTATGGTTTACAATAATATAGTGCTAGCGTTTTTTTTTATAGCTTTAACTTACCCATATTAAATATATGTTGGTAATTTCTTTTTTTTCAAGCCAATAACGTTCAAATAATCATGATAAAACCTTCTCCTATTGACAAATATAAACAAGATTTAACAAAAGATGACTTTCTTTTTGACGCAGCGCAAGAAAATGCAGTTAAAAATTTGCAACGCTTATATGAAGACTTGCAGGTTAAACCGGTTGAAGTATCTAGTTTTAAGAAGGTATTGAACCGCTGGAAAAAAGTTTATGCAAAGCAAGAAATAAAGCCAATTCAAGGCTTGTATTTTTGGGGAGGAGTAGGTCGAGGAAAAACCTATTTAGTTGACACCTTTTATGATTGCCTGCCTTTTGAAGATAAAATGCGAGTTCATTTTCATCGGTTTATGCATAGAGTGCATCAAGAACTCAAGGGACTAACCGGTCAGTCCGATCCATTAAAAATTATCGCTAAAAAGTTTGCCAGCGAAACTCGAATTATTTGTTTTGATGAGTTTTTTGTTTCTGATATTACCGATGCCATGATTTTAGGCACTTTATTTGAAGAGTTGTTTGCACACAATGTTACCTTAGTTGCCACTTCAAATATTATTCCTGATGAACTATATCGTAACGGCTTACAACGAGAACGTTTTTTACCTGCCATAAAGTTGATTAATGAGTACACTGACATTATTAATGTTGATAGTGGTGTCGATTATCGATTACGCACCTTAGAGCAAGCTGAAATATTTCATTATCCACTAGATCAGCAAGCAAATGAAAATTTGCATCATTATTTTAAACAGCTTTCTTGTGAACCAGGTCAAAAAGGGGGGGATATTGAAATCAATAACCGCCAAGTACCTACTGTGTGTGTTTCTGACGGTGTAGTTTTTTTTGATTTTTCAGTCTTATGTGAAAGCGCTAGAAGTCAAAGTGATTATATGGAAATCAGTCAACTTTATCACACTGTATTAATGGCTAACGTTAAGCAGATGGAACGCGAAAGTGATGACAGTACACGGCGCTTTATCGCTTTAGTTGATGAGTTTTACGAGCGTAATGTTAAACTCATTATGTCGGCTGAATACCCGTTAGAAGAGTTATATACGGGTGGTAATTTAGCCTTTGAATTTAAACGCTGCTTGAGCCGTCTACAGGAAATGCAATCGCACGATTACTTGGCTAGTGAGCATTTACCTTAAACAAAGTAGCCTGAGAAAAATGACGAGACGAAAGTGGTCTAAAAGCTCCTTTGCGTCTCGAGTCTATTTAGTATAAAAGCGTATACAATTTACGACGGAATTTAGTTGCAATAACATCCCCATCAGGTAGTGCTTTTAATACGTCTAAAAACAGCTCTTTACTTTTTTCTTTTGTTTGTGCTTCGCCACTTTGAACTAAACGAAACAGCAATGTTAACGCTTCTTCATGACGATTAACTTGGCTGTATTGTGCGGCTAATTGATGTTTAATTTCAATATCATCAGGTTTACTGGCAAGTTGCGCTTCTAATGCTTGAATTTCAGGCGAGTTAGCGGCTTGGTTAGCAAGTTCAAGTTTAGCGACTAAAGCTTGGTAGTAACTATCTTGATCAACCATCATGATAGTATCGAGTAGCCCTTGTGCTTCGTCGGTATTTCCCGTTTGAATGCTAACATCAATTAAAACGAGTTTAATGTCGGCACGCTCAGTATCAAGTTGGTAAGCTTGGTTTATAGCACTCTGTGCTTCGGCTAACTTATTCTCTGTTAATGCGGTTTGTGCTTGAGCAAGAAATATATCTTGCGCTTTAGGTAAATATTTATCTAAAAAAGTGGCGATACTTTCATCTGTTTGTGGTCCTGAAACACCATCAAGTGGTTGGCCATCTTTTACTAAAATAGCCGTTGGCAAACCTTGTATAGAAAATTGTTGTGCTATTTGTTGTTGGCTTTGACAATCAAGAGAAGCCATCAGCATTTGTTCACTAAATGGCTGCACTTTTGCTGCGAGTGCATCTCTTAGTTGAATACTTTCAGGTACTTGATCTGCCCAAAATGCGACTAAAACAAGTTTGTTTTTCGATTCTTCCAGTACAACTTGTTGGAAGTTTTCTAAATTAATAGCAATCATATTTGAGCTCATAGTTTGTCCGAGTAATGAATTTTTTTAGTATTGGGCCGGCTAATCTAATATAAACCATAATAAGCCAACACCTAAGATTAAACGATAAATAACAAAAGGCATCATGCCTACTTTATTTAACAGGATAAGAAAGTAATGAATACAAGCATAGGCACTGACAAAGGCAAGTAAACTACCAAGACCAATAGCTTGCCAGTCAACCGTTTCAGTTGATAACACTAACTTGAGCGTTAAGTAACTGCCCGCCATCGCAATAGCCGGAATAGATAATAGAAAAGAAAAGCGTGCTGCGTTATCTCGGCTTAAACCTAGCATTAAACCAATAGTCATGGTGATGCCTGAACGAGAAGTGCCGGGTATTAATGCTATTGCTTGTGCTAAACCAATGAGCATAGCCCCTTTAATGCCAAGTTTATTGAGCGGTTTATGTGTTTTTCTATGACCTGCTTTGATATCGGCAAAGCCTAATAAAAAACCAAATAATAAGGTGGTGGCAGCAATAACTAATGCTGAGCGTAAGTGCTCTTCAATAATATCTTTACCCAATAAACCAAATAAGCCGGCAGGAATGGTAGCAAAAAGGATCCACCAAGCTAACTTACCGTCAAAAGAATGGTTGTTTTTTTCTGGGCCAATGTTAATGGTGCCTAACCAAGCAACAGACATTACACCTAATTCTTTTCTAAAATAGGACATTACCGCTAATAAAGTGCCAACATGAACAGCAACATCAAACGCTAATCCTTGATCTTTCCAACCTAATATTTGTGAAGGTAAGATCAAATGAGCAGAGCTCGAAATAGGTAGAAATTCCGTTAAACCTTGTAGTAATGCTAAAATAATTATCTCTAATGTAGACATAGGCTCTTGTTCTATTCCTTTAATTTAATAATATCTGCAGATATTTATTGTCCAAGTGTCGAAAATAAAACTTCGAACTAGCGAGTACTTGCCATGATAATGGGTTACTTCGAAACTATTCAACTCACTGCTCGTAACTTGACGTTTTTCTTTCTTACCAACAGTTAGCGACTATTTTTAGTTGTTGATAGTTTTTGTCATAGTTTTGCCAAAGAGTATAATAATTTTTATTTATTATGGGGTGTACTACCTGTGGTGCTACTTCACTTAATGGCCATAAAACAAACGCATTTTTATTTATTTCATTGCGGGGTAATTGCGCGGGCGAATTGATAATCAAATCATCATAAAGCAATAAATCGAGGTCTAAAGTGCGCGGACTGAATTTTTTTGCATCGTTAGTACGCCCATAGTTGAATTCAATAGCACGTAATTTAATGGCTACTTGTTCAACACTTTGTGAGGTTGTTATACCAATAACCATATTGTAAAAGGCGTTTCCATTAAACCCAACCGCTTCACTTTCAAATAGTGACGAAAGTTTTAGTTGTGCAAAAGGTAAATCGAATGCAACAGCAAGCGCGTTAAGCCCCCGTTGAACATGATATTCGCGCTCAACATTACTGCCTAATGAAATATAGATGTCAGCCATTAACTTGACTTTTTTTGGTTTAGTTGGCCACGTTCAATTTCAACACCAACAGTCGCTGCATTATGTACAGCGCCGGGCTTGCCTATTGTTAAATGTAACCAAGGAATATGAAACTGAGACATTAAGAATGTTGCCATGCGCTCAGCTAATGTTTCTAATAAATCAACAGGATTTTTATTGGCAAAGTCTTCTATGGCGACAGATATTTCAGCATAATCTAACGTTTTAGCTAATTCATCATTTTCTGCCGCTTTGGCAGTATCCCACGCCATAGCAACATCAATAACTAAGGTTTGTTTAATTTCTTTTTCCCATTGAAAAAAACCAATAGTTGTTTGGATATGTAAACCTTTGATAAAAACTTTATCCATGAATTTTCCGTTAAATTATCTTTTGAAGGAATTATACTAATTGAGGTAATGAATTAGTATTGTTACAAAATAAAAGTTGAGTTTACCTGCGCAAGTGTAGAAAAACTAGCAGATAACAAGATAGAATGAAGAATAATGTTAATTTTTGGAAAAATTTAGATTGCCATGTTGCTATTAACGCTTGCCATGATTATTGCTGCTTATTTAATAGGCTCAATTTCTAGTGCCATTTTAATATGCAAAATGCTAGGACTGCCAGATCCCCGCACTACAGGTTCTCATAACCCAGGGGCGACTAATGTTTTAAGAATTAGCAATAAATTAACTGCAGCCACAGTGTTATTTTTAGACATCTTAAAAGGAACAATCCCTGTTTGGGGGGCTTATTTTTTATATGCTCACTTTTTGGAAGGAGAACCTTTATACCTAGGTTTTATTGGTGTCGCTGCATGTTTAGGGCATATGTATCCATTATTTTTTAACTTTCAAGGTGGTAAGGCTGTAGCCACTGCGTTAGGTACATTGCTTCCCATAGGTTTTGGCTTGGGTGCTTTACTTATACTAACTTGGATTACGGTCGCTAAATTGACTAAATATTCAAGCTTGGCGGCAATAGTTACCGTATCTTTTGCGCCACTTTATGTGTTTTTTTTAAAGCCTCTGTATGTGTATCCCACGTTGATGTTGAGTGCGTTAATTATTTTTCGCCATAAAGATAATATTGTTCGTTTACTCAAAGGTACAGAAAATAAGATCGCCACTAAAATCAATTACTCATAAACAGCTATTCGCTTTTTAGGAACTTCATGAAAATATCATTCAAATTATTATGTTTACATATATTAGTGTTGGTTTTGTCTCAAAAGGCTGTTCTTGCACAAGAATTCCCTCCTGCTAATGTTAATGTTGATAGTGCAAAAATGACTGAACTATCACCTGTAGTCTCAGTGTCAGGTACCGTTGTTAGTCAAAATGATTCTAAAATTGCCGCCGAAATTTCAGGGAGATTAACGAGTTTATCTGCAATTGGTGCTCGTGTTGCTCAAGGTGATGTACTTGCACGAATTGATGATAAGCAATTAAAAATTCAATTACGAGAAGCGCAAGCTAATGTACTCAACAGTAAAGCTCACTTACGTTTTCTAGAGGCTGAAGTTGTTAGAAAAAAACAACTATTTAAACAGAAATTATCACCGGAAACCGAATTAGATAAAACGCTCTCTGAGCGAGATATTGCCCAAGGTAATGTGGCTGTTACACAAGCACGATTAGATAAAATTGAGCAGAATCTTGCTTACACAAAATTAAAGGCACCTTTTTCAGGTATTGTTACTCAGCGTATCGCTAATCTTGGTGAGTATGTTGAGAATGGTATTGCTATTATTCGCTTAGTGGAAATAGAGAATAGCGAAGCCAGTGTTTTTGCTCCTATAGTCGCTTTTCAATTCTTAAAAGAAGCTAAACAATTATTAGTTGAATCACCACTCGGCTCAGGTTATGCAATGATTAAAGCGATAGTGCCTGTAGCAAATACTCGCTCTCATTTGATGGAAGTACGGTTAGATATGTCAACATTTGATTGGCCAATTGGTTTGAACTTTAAAGCACAGGTGGCTAATGGGCCAAGTGAAATGTTATTAGCGGTGCCTCGTGATGCTTTGGTGTTACGTCGTGATGGTGCCAGTGTATTTCGTGTTAATAAAAATGATCAAGGCGTGACAGCAGAAAGGATTGACGTTGTTATTGGTGCTGGAATGGGGGGGCTTGTGGCTGTTACTAGTACCGATTCAAATAAAAGCATAGAAGCGGGCGATTTAATTATTATTCGCGGCGCCGAGCGTTTACAAGATGGGCAAAGTGTTGCGATAAAAAACAATAACCATGAACTAATTTCTCATAACAACGGAACAGAAAATACAGCGCCTGAGACTCAAGGAAATCAGCAATGAATTTAACTGTTGCCGCACTTAAAAATCCTACTGCGGTTATCGTTGCTATTTTATTAGTGGCATTGTTTGGTGTTATCAGTGTCTTTCAACTGCCTATTCAATTGACACCAGACATAAGTAAGCCTGAAATAGTTATTTCAACTGGTTGGCGTTCGGCGGCACCAGAAGAAATGGAAGCTGAAATAATTGAACGTCAAGAAGATGTGTTAAAAGGCTTGCAGGGGCTTGAGTCTTTGATTTCATCATCTAATCAGGGACGAGGTGATATTACTCTGCGTTATCGAACAGGTATTAACTTAGAGCGTGCACTAATTGACGTAATGAGCGCGTTAAATCAAGTACCTAATTACCCTGCGGATGCCACAGAACCGGTTATTTCAGTAGGTGGCAATAGTAATTTTACCGCTATTGCTTGGTTTGCGTTAAAACCCTTAGCGGGCAATGACAGAGATATTGTTAGCTATCAAGATTATGTTGAAGAGGTGATTCAAACCAGAATAGAACGCGTCGCAGGTATCTCAAAAACTAACGCCTTTGGTGGTTTATCGTCTGAACTACGCATAACGTTTGATCCCTATAAAGCGGCGGCATTGGGTTTAAATATTCCAGCGCTAGCATCAACGTTAGCAAATAATAGTGATACTTCGGGTGGTTTTAATGAAGTTGGTCGAAGAAAATATACCTTACGATTTTCGGGGAAATATGGCGAAGCGCAATTAGCTGAAATGGTATTAGATTGGCGTGATGGCCAACCGATATTATTACGTGATGTTGCTAAAGTAGAGCTTAGTTTACAAGATAGAACGGGTATTTTAACCTTGGATGGTGATCCCGCTATTGCGATGAATGCTCAGGCTGAGCAAGGGGTTAATGTTATCGCCGTAATGGACGATCTCAAAGCTGCTATGAAGGAGTTAAATGCTGGACCACTCAAACGAGTGGGTCTGGAAATGATACAAATGTCAGACGAAACCATTTATATCAATCGTTCAATGAATTTAGTTCGTAATAACTTATTGATGGGTGTTGCCTTAGCTATAATCGTTTTATGGTGGTTCTTACGTAAATTTCGCGCCACATTAATTGTTGCCTTAGCTATACCTATTTCATTAGTTGCTACCCTTATTGTTATGTTCATTACGGGTAGAACGCTAAATATTATTTCTATGGCTGGTTTAGCTTTTGCTGTTGGTATGGTGCTTGATGCCGCTATTGTGGTATTAGAAAATATTGTTCGTTTACGTGAAAAAGGGGATGAGCCTGAAAAAGCGGCATTAAAGGGCGCTACCCAAGTATGGGGGGCATTAATAGCATCAACTATTACTACGGTTGCTATTTTTCTTCCTATTGCCTTTTTAGATGCCGTGTCGGGGCAATTATTTGCTGATTTGGCGATTACCATTGCTGTTGCTGTTGTCGCTTCATTAATTATTGCGGTAACTGTTTTACCCACGGCAGCACGTAAATTATTAACAGAAGTAAGTGTAGAGGATCCTCATGCCCACTGGTGGCGTAATATAACTAAAGGCGTTATGCGCATTACCAGTACACCAGCAAAACGCTTCGCTTGGGTAGTTGGTTTAATGTTTATTTCATTTGTTGGTAGTTGGCTGTTATTTCCTAAAGTCGATTACTTACCTAAAGGCAATCAAAATCAATTTCGAGCATTTATTATGCCGCCACCAGGGTTAAGTTATCCTGCTGCTCGTTTTGAAATGAGCGATGAAATTAATCGTCGTATTAAACCGTATTTAACCGGTGAAAAAGAACCTAAAATTGCGCATACTTGGATGGGATTTTTTGGTAGCTTTGGCTTTATGGGGGGGCATGCAGAGAATGTCGATGATATTAATGAGATTATTCAAATTATTAATAGTGAGTTTTTGCAAGGCTTTCCCGATACCATGGCCTTTGCCTCACAAGCGCAAATATTTAGAAGATTAGGCGGTGGGCGCCGTATTGATGTTGATATTCAAGGTAATGATGTAGATACACTATTGCAAGCAGCACAAGCAGGTTACGGTGCAATAAGTCAATCGTTACCTGGAGTACAAATTCAACCTACGCCAGGGTTAACTTTAGCCGAGCCTGAATTACGTATGATTCCTAATGAAAGGCGTATGGCGGAGGCTGGTTGGAACCGCTCACAAGTTGGCGATATTACTCGTTCTTTGGGTACAGGACTCTATGTAGGTGACTTTTTTAATGGTCAAAAACGTCTAGATGTTTTTTTAAGAGCAACCGACTGGCAATCGCCTGAAGAGTTAGCAGCAATTCCTTTATATACCCCAAATGCAGATGTTCAACCTGTGGGAGAGTTAGTTGATATTGTTAGAACCGCAGGGCCAAGCTCTATTAGACGAGTTAATCGTCAGCGTACTATTACATTACAAGTAACGCCCCCTGATAATTTAAGTTTAGAAGAGGCAATAGCCGCAATAAAAATAAAAGCTGAACCGGCAATTTTAGCTGTGTTGGAAAATGATAGCGCGAATGATAGTGGTAGTGTCGCCAGTGTTAATTATCGTGGTACAGCTGAAGCGTTAAGTGAAGCGTTAACCAGTATGGGACAAAGCTTTGCTCTAGCATTGATCATCCTTTATTTATTAATGGCGGCATTGTTTCGTTCATTTAAAGACAGTGTGTTAGTGGTGCTTACTATACCGTTAGCAACGATCGGTGGTATCGGTTTTTTACAATTAACCAATTTAGTGATATTTCAACCGTTAGACTTATTAACCATGATTGGCTTTATTATTTTACTGGGTTTAGTGGTTAATAATGCTATTTTATTGGTATATCAAACACGACTGGGTGAGAGTGAGGGGCTGTCTCGACATGATGCCGTAGAACAAGCCGTTCGACTAAGACTAAGACCTATTTTAATGAGTACTTTAACCAGTATATGCGGTATGTTACCGCTGTTATTGGTTCCAGGTGCTGGCGCTGAACTTTATCGTGGTATTGCCGCAGTTATTGTTGGCGGGATGAGTGTCAGCACAGTGTTTACGCTGATTTTCTTACCAAGCTTATTACAAATGGGGCAAAAACAAAAAGTTGCGAGTTAGAAAATTTACGGGTTGCGAAAGCAACATATTAACAGTACGTTGTCTTCGCTACTCGCTACTCGTAGTTTATGACTTACCCTACTGCAGGTAGTGAATCAAGTGACCAACGCGGATTGGCTTTAAAAGTTAAATCTGCGTCAGTACCTGCTTTTAATCGTTGTAATCCGGCATAGGCGATCATTGCTCCATTATCGGTACAAAACTCTGGTCGAGGATAAAAAACACTGCCACCAAGTTTTTTGGTGGTAACGGCTAACTTTTCTCGCAAGGCCGTATTAGCACTGACGCCTCCTGCGATGACTAAACGATTTAAATTCTCTTGTTTTAGCGCTCGTTTGCATTTTATTGCTAAGGTGTCTATTACGGCTTGCTGAAATGCATGCGCAATATCAGCGTGGGTTTGTTTTAGCTGTGTTTCAGCTAACGCGACACATTCTTTTCTAACTAAGGTACTTGCCGCAGTTTTTAAACCACTAAAGCTAAAATCTAATCCCGGTCTGTCTGTCATCGGACGTGGTAATTTAAATCGTCCTGCTATACCAGACTCTGCCATTTTTGCGAGTGCGGGGCCGCCTGGGTAATCTAATCCTAACAACTTAGCCGTCTTGTCAAAAGCTTCTCCAGCAGCATCATCAACTGACTCACCCAGTAATTTATACTGACCAATACCTTCAACACGCACTAACATGGTGTGGCCACCTGAAACGAGCAAAGCAATAAAGGGAAATTCTGGCACATCATCTTCTAGCATGGGAGCGAGTAAATGACCTTCCATATGATGTACAGGCACAGCTGGTAAGTCCCAACCGTAGGCTAAACTCCTGCCAATAGAACAACCAACAAGTAATGCGCCGACAAGTCCAGGGCCTGCAGTATAGGCAACGCCGTCTAAGTCTTGCGGCGTTAAATTGGCATCTTTTAATACGGCCTTAATTAATGGAATAGTTTTGCGAACATGATCTCGTGAAGCTAACTCAGGAACAACACCGCCATAATCAGCATGCACAGCAATTTGGCTATAAAGTCTGTGTGCCATAATGCCTTTGTCGTCATCATAAATGGCAATGCCGGTTTCATCACAAGAGGTTTCAATACCCAAAATTCGCATACAATTTAATCCAAAAAAATAGAAGATCTATAAAACGCGACGATTTTACCCTTTTTGTTTCATTGGCACCAGAGTATTTCTTCTACTAGTTGCAATTTAGTCTTTACATTCCTTAGTAATTGGCAGTAGAATACGTCACCCATTTTTGATAGAGCGGGTGTAGACAAGATTTTTGTTAGTTTAAAAATAAACTCTCACTTCGAAGTCCGACGCCGATTTATATAGATTCATACTAAGGTAAATAAGTACATGCCAGTAATTAAAGTAAGAGAAAACGAACCATTTGACGTAGCATTACGTCGTTTTAAACGTTCATGTGAGAAAGCAGGTATTCTTTCAGAAGTTCGTCGTCGCGAAAGTTATGAAAAGCCAACTTGGGAACGTAAACGTAAGAAAGCAGCTGCTGTTAAACGTGCTGCGAAAAAAGTTTCTCGTGAGAACGCTCGTCACGTTCGCATGTACTAAATCATTATTTTTAATAATGACCTTAGTAACTTCTAGAGCGTATTAGATGTCCCTTCTAATTCAACTCAAAGATGAAATGAAAATTGCTATGCGCGCTAAAGACAAATGTCGTCTTGGTGTTATTCGCATGGCATTGTCTGCGATCAAACTAGCTGAAATTGATCATAAAGCCGAAGCAACAGATGATAATATTATTGCGATCTTAACTAAAATGGTTAAGCAGCGTAAAGAATCTATCAAAATGTTTACCGACGGTGGTCGTGATGAATTAGCGGCTAAAGAAGCAGAAGAAGTAATTGCTATACAGTTCTTTCTTCCGCAACCTTTAACTGATGCAGAAATTAAAGATTTAATTGATAAGGCTATTAACGAAACTGGTGCCGCCTCAATGGCTGACATGGGTAAGTTGATGGCAGTGTTAAAACCTTTATTACAAGGCAAAGCTGACATGGGTGCTGTAAGTAGCCAAGTAAGAGCCGCCTTAAATTAGTATAGGTTAAAAAGCTTTAATAAAGCCGTAATAACTTAGGTTGTTACGGCTTTTTTGTCACTATTTTTTACCGCTGAAATACAGTAAATATATCACAACTTATTCAACTAATTTGTGTAGAATATCTTAGTCTTTTTTAATTGATGAGCTTTTAAGCAATATGGCCGGACGCATTTCTCGACACTTTATAGATGATCTACTTGCGCGTGCCGACATTGTTGACATTGTAGATTCACGTGTGCCATTAAAAAAAGCGGGTAAAAACTACCAAGCTTGTTGTCCTTTTCATAATGAAAAATCCCCGTCGTTTACCGTAAGTCAAGATAAGCAGTTTTATCACTGTTTTGGCTGTGGCGAACATGGTAATGCAATTTCATTTTTAATGGAATTCGACCGACTTGATTTTGTTGATGCCATAGAAGAGCTTGCTAATCATTGTGGCATAGAGGTCATTCGAGAAGAAAGTAATGCCACTCCTGCCGAGTATCGCCGACAGCAGGAAATTTATCAGCAAAAACAAGATGATTACGAATTGATGAATCAAATCAGTCGTTTTTATCAACAACAATTAAAAGCTGCTGCCGATAAAGAAATCGCGATTAGTTATTTAAAAGGGCGAGGTTTAAGCGGTGAAGTGGTTAAACGCTTTAGTATTGGTTATATCAGTGATGCCTGGGATGGTATGATGAAAGCCTATTCACGCAACGGCCAAGCAAATCAGCAGCTTGTTGACTTAGGTATGGCAATTCAAGGTGATAAAAGTCGACCGTACGATCGATTTCGTGGTCGTATCATGTTTCCTATTCGTGATAAACGCGGTCGAGTTATCGGTTTTGGAGGACGCGTATTAGGCGATGAAAAGCCTAAATATTTAAACTCTCCCGAAACGCGTGTTTATCACAAAGGCCAAGAATTGTATGGTTTATATGAAGCAAAACAAGCAAATAAAAGTCTTAAACGTTTAGTGGTTGTTGAAGGTTATATGGACGTGGTGGCGCTAGCCCAGCATGGCGTTGATTATGCGGTCGCTTCGTTAGGTACAGCCACAACAACAGAACAGTTACAAACAATGTATCGTACTGTTAAAGAAGTAATTTGTTGTTATGACGGTGACCGAGCAGGACGCGATGCTGCTTGGCGGGCAATGGAAAATGCTTTGCCATTAATTCGTGATGGTTTCTCGTTGAAATTTGTTTTTGTGCCTGACGGTGAAGATCCTGATTCGTTAATTCGTAAACAAGGGCAGCAGGCATTTGAAAAAATTCTTGATGAAGCAATGCCTTTATCTAAATTTTTATTTGAACAATTAATGACTTATGTCGACATGAGCTCATCAGAAGGGCGAGCTGGTTTCGTCGAATCTTTTAAACCTTTGCTGGCAAAACTCCCTGACAGTGTATTAAAAGATGCCATCATTAACGATATTGCTAATAATTTTGGTACCGGTAGTGAGCAGTTTTTAACAAAATTTCGTAAAACCGTGGCAGGGGTAAGTACAATTAAAAAGCCCAAAGTAAGCACTAAAGTAACGCCAGTTAGGTTAGCCATTGCATTATTGTTAGAGCATCCCCATATAGTTAAAGCATTAGGAGATATTTCAGTATTGCAACCGTTAACTATTCCCGGTGTTGATTTACTAACGCAATTATTAGAGTTATGTCAGCAAAATCCGGCTATAAAAACAGCTCAATTACTTGAGTATTTTCGTGATACTGAACAAGGTAAACAACTGGAAAAATTAATGTGTTGGCAACATCACACTGAAGCGGAAGCGGCAGAGGATGTTTTTCTTGATAGCATTGAAACATTACTGAATAATTTTGTTGAACAGCGTACCGAAGTTTTGTTGCAAAAAGCACGAACAGGGCAGATGTCACAGCAAGAAAAACAAGAGCTACAAGCAATACTCAATGCTTAATGTAGAGTAACGACTATACTTGAGTAAGACAAAGTATTTAATACAAAGTAAAGCAGGCATTTTTTAGTTGGATTGAAGACTGGAAATAGTAAGGGAAATTCGCTATAATTTCCCGCTTTATTTGTGCAGCTTTTGCTATCCAATTTTATAAAATATTGTTTGAATAAACCATATTACCAAACATAGGTGGACACTCGTCAATGGAACCAGCCCCTCAATCTAGATTGAAAGATTTAATAACCAAAGGTAAAGAGCAAGGTTATTTAACGTTTGCACAAGTTAACGATCATCTTCCTCAAGATATAATCGACTCTGACCAAGTCGAAGACATTGTTAGTATGATCAACGACATGGGTATTCAAGTTTTTGAAAATGCTCCTGATGCTGATACGTTGATGATGAGCGAAGCTAATACCGATGAAGATGCTGCCGAAGCTGCCGCACAGGCGTTAGCAACGGTAGAAAGCGAAATTGGCCGAACAACCGATCCTGTTCGCATGTATATGCGTGAAATGGGTACTGTTGAGTTGTTGACTCGTAAAGGCGAAATTGTAATTGCCAAGCGTATCGAAGAAGGTATCAAAGAAGTACAACGTAGTGTGTCTGAATACCCACCCGCCATTAATTTCTTATTGGACATGTGGGATAACTTTGAAGCAGAAGAGCTTCGTTTAACTGACATCATTGTTGGCTTTTTAGACCCTGATGCTGAAGATGAAGAAGTTCCTGCGGCAGCTACACATGTTGGCTCTGAGTTATCAAAAGAAGAGCTTGATGATGAAGATAAAGATAGTAGTGATACTGATGAAGAAGACGAGGAAGAAGAAGATACAGGTCCTTGTCCTGAATTAGCCCGCGAAAAATTTACTGCATTACGTGACGCTTACGAAAATTCGAATAAAATTATTGAGAAAAAAGGCCGTGGTCATAGTGATGCTCAAGAAGCCATTGACGAAGTTGCTGAAGTATTCAAAGAATTTCGCTTAATTCCTAAGTTATTTGATAAATTAGTTAAAAATATGCGTAGTGTTATGGATAGACTACGCGTACAAGAGCGCTTGATCATGAAGCACTGTGTAGTCGGCGCAGGCATGCCTAAAACTACCTTCATTAAAATCTTTCCAGGTAATGAAACATCAAAAGACTGGTTTGAGGCCGAGAAAGCAGCCGGACACAGTTATTCAGCTAAACTTGCTGATATTGAATTAGATGTTGAACGTTGCATTTATAAATTAAATTTAATTGAAGAAGAAACCTTCTTAAATATTCATGGCATAAAAGATATCAACCGTCGTATGTCAATCGGTGAAGCAAAAGCTCGTCGTGCGAAAAAAGAAATGGTTGAAGCTAACTTACGTTTAGTTATCTCAATTGCCAAAAAATATACCAACCGTGGTTTACAATTCTTAGATTTAATTCAAGAAGGTAATATCGGCTTGATGAAGGCGGTTGATAAGTTTGAATACCGTCGTGGTTATAAGTTCTCAACTTATGCAACGTGGTGGATTCGCCAAGCAATTACTCGTTCAATTGCTGACCAAGCGCGTACAATTCGTATTCCAGTACACATGATTGAAACCATCAATAAATTGAATCGTGTTTCTCGTCAAATGTTACAAGAGATGGGTCGTGAGCCAACACCTGAAGAATTAGCTGAACGCATGATCATGCCGGAAGATAAAATTCGTAAAGTGTTAAAAATTGCCAAAGAGCCTATTTCAATGGAAACGCCAATTGGTGATGATGAAGATTCACATTTAGGTGACTTTATTGAAGATGGTAGCGGTGAATTACCTGTTGATTCAGCAACCTCTGAAAACCTTAAAGGCGCCACTCATGAAGTACTTGCTGGTTTAACGGCCCGTGAAGCCAAAGTATTAAGAATGCGCTTTGGTATCGATATGAACACTGATCATACCTTAGAAGAAGTGGGTAAGCAGTTTGACGTTACACGTGAACGTATTCGTCAAATAGAAGCTAAAGCATTACGTAAATTAAGACATCCATCTCGTTCTGAACAGCTGAAAAGTTTCCTTGATGGCGAGTAAATAAACTTTTGTTTATGTTATACAAAAAGAGTAAGTTAGTTATCTAGCTTACTCTTTTTTTTACTTTGTATTGTGAAAAATAAGGAAATTAAATGTTAATTCAACTACGATTATTTAGCCTATTATCTCTACTCTTTATTTCAATAAATGCAAATACAAATGAAAGTAGTTATGTTGAGATAACGCCACTAGTTGGTTACCGTTTTGGTGGCGACTTTGATGCCACTAATGATGAAACTGAAATAACCACAAAAATAAAGCTAAATGAAGATACAAGCTATGGCTTTTTACTTGCTTGGGATTATGACAAAAATCGTCAAGGCGAATTACTTGTTAGTCATTATGCTAGTCGATTTTCCCAAAGCATAAACTCAATAACCAGCAATAATAACCTAGCTATTACTTATGCACACGTTGGCGGTAATGTACCTATTTCTGATGGTATGGTGCCCTTGTTTGTAACAGGTGGACTAGGCTTAACTCACTTTTCACCAGAAGATACGCAATTAAGTGATGAAACGCGTTTTTCACTCAATATAGGGCTAGTGACTAAAATACCCGTATCAGAGAGGATCAGCTTACGATTTGGCGGCCGAGTATATGCAACCTTCTTTAACTCAGACAGCCAAATATTTTGTAATGAAGAAAATTGCGCAATATCGATATCAAGTGATTTATGGATACAAAGCGAAGTAAATGCAGGTATTACTTTTTCGTTTTAATTAATTTTGTACTTAACTTGCTCAACAAATGAGCTAACAGTAAATAAAGACAAAAAATTATAGTTCAGTAGGTGACAATAAAATAAAAAATGCTTATACTGCACGCGCTTTGTTAAGTCGTAGTAATAATTAACTCAGCAGAATACACATTTTAGAAAATGCCCCATAAATGAAAATGGGCCTTTAGCTCAGTTGGTTAGAGCATCCGACTCATAATCGGCAGGTCCGCAGTTCAAGTCTGCGAAGGCCCACCATTTTCATATTATATATCATACCCTTACGTATATTTATCTTCGTTACAGCTTTTCTGAAATATCTGGTGCTATGCTGGTGCTATAGTTGAATAGCATTAGAATAAATCATGAAAAAATTTACTAATAAATTACTCAGTCTTTCCTCTTCCTACTTTCTATATTGATTCCTAGCATTTTTAAAGGCAATATTATTTATAGTATTATTGTCTGGATTATAAAACCTTGTGGAGTAGAACTAAAATGGATGTTGATGATCTAACGAAAGAATATAGAGAAAAGTGCAAAGAGTTCACTCCTGAAAGTAGTAAAAAAGAAATAGACCCCGCGATTGATATTTTTTCTGAACTCCTAGATGTATTTGCTCGTGAGTGCGAAGAAAACAAATACCTTATTTACCTTAATGATAAACCTGATAATTCTGATGATGCAAAATACCTAGCGAAAATACCTGATGGTATTGATGCTTTCGAGGATTGGTCACTTAATGGAATATCTGAATTTGCCGATAAAGTGTTACTTCGGTTAAATGAGCTTTGGACAAGTAATATCGGTTTCATTTATTTTGCTAAATTCTTAGATAATCATAATTTCGATGAGTTTTTCGATATTGCAAAAATTCCTCAAGATCAGCATGAATTAATTCGAGAAGCGTATGAAGAGTATTTTTCGGTTCCGGAATTACAACCGCTCGTAAAAGCGATAGGCTGTGCTTCCATTGGAATGAATAATACCGCGCATGATTTAGTCAAATATTGCATTCAGCAGTTATTGTTTGAAGATAAAGATCTGTTTAATGTAATAAAAGAAGCAAGGAAAATTGAAGCAATAAGTAAACATGTTTCTAACCAAGGAAAAAAAGGGGCTACAAACCGTTGGAAGAAGAAACAACAAGTTAAAGAATACGCAATTAAACTAAGTCATGAAGTAACATATAAAAGCAGTAGCCATGCGGCGAAGAAAATACTTAAAGAAGTTCTAACTTTTGCTAAAGAAATAAAAGAGCCATTTACTGATGACTTTCAAGCCTATGAACGTATTTGTAAGTGGCTAAGGGCTGATAAAAAAAGCCAATAGCAGCTATTGGATGCCTAAACACAGCCATTTGATAGGTCAAACACAGCTATAGCTCGTTACAGCTTCATTAGTACACTCCATATTAACTCCGAAACTTAATTAACATTAATCTACGGAGTTCAATATGAATACAACTTTATTAACCCCAAAAAAAGCTGCGGAAACACTAGGTGTTGCTATAGGTACATTAGCAGTATGGCGCTGTACTGCGCGATACCCTCTACCATTTGTTAAAATTGGTCGTCGGGTAATGTACCGCGAACAAGATATTAATGATTTTATTGAAAATGGCTTGAGTGATTCTTCATTATTGGAGAATAGCTATGCCTGATTCAATCGTAAATAATCATGAGAAACAGTTAACCTCATTTTGTGTTGATTTACTTTCAGAAGAATTTTCTGCACAAGACAAACTTAATCAAGAGTTCATAAAAAAGCAGTTGTTGAGTATTCCTTACGCCTTTCGTGTCATTGTAAAAAACACATATAACCGATTATGGAAATTACCAAAACGGGGTGAGTTTAGCGCGAATACTTATTTTCGTGAATTGGGTAAATTCTGTCGAAATCTACCAATTGACATAACATGGAACGAATCACAATTAAAATTGATTGCTAAATCTCGTGCTGATATGTGCTATGGGGTGGCAAGTAATATGCTCAATCAAGGGGATGAAGATGACGAAGTCCTTCAGCACCTTGAATCTATCCTACTGCAAAACAACTTAAAGGCACGTAAAGGTAAATTCATCAGCGGTGATATTGCGCGTTATTGTTGTGAAAAATGGTGGTCTAAAAGGTTAAGGCGTTTGCAAGCCATATCGATTGAAGAACTAGCACTTTATATTCGTGTCGTATCAAAACAAAGCCAAATATATATATCTGATATCAGTTTTGCTAATAGCCGAGAGAGAAAAAGACGTAATGATGTTTTTCTTAGCTCACTTGAAGCCATTAATGAACAAGGTGATTGTATTGAGTTAGCTGATATTGCCAAGTCAACAACCGCTAATCCTGTTAATCGTCGTAATGAACTAATGGCACGTTTACATGGTTTTGAAGTTTATGCAGATAAGCATGGCTATGTGGCAGACTTTCTAACCATAACTTGCCCCTCAAGAATGCACTCTGTCCATAACTCAGGTAAACCTAATGATAAGTATGATGGAACGACCCCTAAACAAGCGCAAACTTATTTAGGTAGCCAGTGGGCTAAAGCTCGCTCTCAACTCGATAAGCTTAACATCGACTATTTTGGTTTTAGGGTAGTTGAACCTCATCACGATGGCACTCCCCACTGGCACTTATTAGTGTTTATGAAACCCGAACAACAAGAGCTACTTCGCTCAACAATAAAGCACTATGCCTTACAAGTAGATGGTAAGGAAAAAGGTGCTCAAAAATATCGGTTTAAAGTTGAGCCTATATGTAAATCAAAAGGCTCTGCTGTTGGTTATATTGCCAAGTATATCTCTAAGAACATTGATGGTTATGGCGTTGAAAATGACTCTTACGGAAAACCAGCAAACATTTCAGCGTGTCGTATTTGTGAATGGTCCTCGTTGTGGGGTATTCGTCAATTTCAACAATTTGGTGGGCCACCTGTAACTATTTGGCGAGAGGCTAGAAGGTTGGCATTAACCGAACAAGTAGAAATAACATCTGTCTGGTTAGCTGCTGATAAGGGTGATTGGTGTGAATTTATTGAAGCACTAGGTGGTGTACATGTTAAGCGTAAAGATTTACCTGTTTCCATTGTAAAAGAATTTATTGAAGAAGAGGGCGAATATTGGGAGCCTATCGGTTATGTAATAAAAGGATTAGCTTGCCAAGGCGAAATATATTTAAGTCGGCACCATCAATGGAAAATACAGAAAAAATGCTGCTCTAATGAGAACCAAAACACTTCATCTAATCTAGGGCAAAAAGAAACGTCAACCGTAAAACGTTAGCAATTGCCCCTTGTGGGCAATGCTGATGTTTTTCGGTTTTGATTTTTAAGGAAAGAATAATGAATACAAGTCGACAAAATACACCGTTTTCTATTCTATTAGTAATATTGCCAATGACGACGAGCGCCGCGGAGCCTGAGCGAAGCAAGGAGGAATGGCTGTATTACGAAGTCGAGCAACGCGAGACTCTTGGAGTTCTGTAAATAACTGTACGGATACTTTGCAAATATTAATATTAATTAGTTATATTTCAACAAAATAGTGAATATATTTGTAGTAAATGTTTCTTGTTTATTGTTTAATATCGTTAAAATTTACATATTAAAAGGAATTTTATGAGTTACTTTATTACCTATGAAGAAGGATTCTTAGTCAGAGAAATTGGTTCTATTGCTACAAAAGCAGACGTAGCATTAACAGAATTAATAGCTAATGCTCATGACGCAGGGGCAACAAAAGTACAAATCAAGATTCCATCAGAATCAGGTGATTTCTTAACAGTTGAAGATAATGGGATTGGCCTCACAAGTGAACAATTTGAAAATAGATGGCTGAAACTTAGATATGATAGAAGAAAACACCAAGGCTTATATGTAGAGCTACCCGAAGGTAACAAATCAATAAAAAACAGAAGAGCCTTTGGCCGCAACGGAGTTGGACGGCATGCAGGTCTCTGCTTTAGCGATTCATATACTGTTGAAACATGGAAAGACGGTGAATTAAATGTTTTTGATTTAAAATTATCTTCTGGTCAGCAACCGATCAAAGTAGTAAATCACAATAAATCCCCAAAAAATGGACATGGGAGCAAGATTAAAATTTTGGTGGAAAGAAATTTAGTCTCACAAGATGTTATTACAGAGATTATTTCGGCTAGATTTTTATTTAACCCTGAATTTAAAGTTTATATTAATGACCGAATAGTTTCCTTATCTGAGCATCCAGGAATTGTAAGAGAAACCGAAATCAATCCTGTTGGTAATATAAATTTAAAATTAACGCTTATTGATTCTTCTGGTTTATCTAGAACAACAGGGCTACATGGAGTCGCTTTTTGGTTAGGAGGACGACTTCTAGGTAACCCATCGTGGTCTATTCAAGGTGAGCAGATTATCGATGGTAGGCGTTCTTTTGCAAAGCGTTATACTTTAATTGTTCAATCGGATGATATGTTCGATTACGTTGAAGCTGATTGGTCAGGATTCAAGTCTGATTTTAGCGCGATATCTATTATTAGTGAAGAAATCTCCACTTTCATCAAAGCATGTTATTTGGAGTTTTCAAAGACTGAATTAGCTGAAACTAGACGATACGTGATAAACAACCAAAAAGAAGAAATTAATAGCTTGCCTACTTTAGCGAGAAAAGAGTTATATGATTTTATTGATAACATACTTGCAGAGAACCCGGATATAAAAATTGAGCTGTTAGAGTTAGCCTTTAAGGCAGCTATAAACTTAGAAAAGTCTCGTTCGGGAATATCATTACTTCATAAATTAACGACGGTTTCATCCGATGACGTCGAGTCTCTAGATTTAATTTTGGAAGAGTGGTGCGCCACTGACGCGCTAGAAGTTTTAGCTGAAATTGATTCTAGGATGAAGGTTATTGAAGCAATAAATCGATTAAGTAATGATCATTCTGTAGATGAGTTACATACATTACATCCTATCATTGAAAAAGCTCGTTGGGTATTTGGCCCTGAATTTGACACTCCTGAATATGCGAGTAATCGAGGCTTACTAAAGACAATGGAAATTGTTTTTCGACAAAAGCATAAGAAGAAGAGTTTCATAAATTCAGCTAGAAGGCCCGATATAGTAGTGGGTGAAAATTCATCTATCAGCTCACTAGGCTTAGAAGAGTTTGATAATCAAATTAAGAAAACTAAAAAAGTATTGCTTATAGAACTTAAAAAAGGCGGGTTTAAAATAGGCCGTGATGAGATGGATCAAGCTAAGCATTATGTCCAAGATATTTGGCATGCTGGTGTTGATTCGTCACAACCCTATATAAAAGCATTTGTAGTAGGTGACACAATTGATCCGTTAACAGGAGCATATGAATCGGTAGGTCAAAATAGAGAACATAAATTTGGAGAAGTAAATGCTATGACGTATAACGAATTAGTAAGGACAGCAGAAGCGAGGTTATTTTCTCTAAAAGAAAAGTTAAGTGGACGTTATGAAAGTATTGATCAAGATAAACTTTTGAATGAGTTACTTAATATGCCGAAGCAGAGGCCGCTAAACATAGCAGTTGGAGAATAATTAATGTCCACAGATAGAAAGTTATATGTAACAAAAAACTGGGTTATAGTTTTATTTATTTATTATTCATTATTATTTGTAGCAGGAATTTTAGGTGCCCTTGAAGTTTTAATAAATCAAATTGACTCAGAAAATATTCTCAAATCTGCACTTTTAGGCTCTATTTCAATCTCTTTAAGTGCCTCAGCAATTGCATACATAAGAAAGCTTTACAAATTATGCTTCAGTTATTCATCTGACCAAGAAAGTGTTGATCAGTTAAGTTTTAAAAGACTGGGAACTATGTTTTACTTCTTTACTAGGCCTATTTATGCATTATTGTTTTCAGTATTAATTGTTATTGGTTGTAATTCTGGAATGTTAGCATCTTCAAAGAACTTTGATCTTGATAGTGGTTTTATTTACATAACAATGTTTTTTTCTTTTTATGCCGGCTTTTTATCTGGCGATTTTATCAAAAAATTAGAAGAAAGTGGTAAAAAGCAATTAGGAAAATTGGTAAGTTAATTATGGAAATTTCACAAACTGAAAAATTGAAAATAATACAAGAGTTAGAAAAGTTAGCAGAAAAAGTTTTAGCTCTTAAAAAAGAGTCGGTCCCAAGAAGGCCAATAGTAATTGAATTTTGTGGCTCTCCTAAAGCAGGGAAATCGACATGCATAAATTCATTAGAGCTATTTTTAAGAAGAAACGAATTTAGAACGCGACTTTTAACTGAAAGAGCAAGCGTGTGCCCTGTTAAAAATAAATACGATCCTTATTTTAATATTTGGACTGTAACGTCTGCTCTCGCAGAGTTAGTTGAGATATTATCCAACCACTCTAAAGATTATGATGTAGTCATTATGGACAGAGGGATATTTGATGGTTTATGTTGGTTTGTTTTCTTAAAAGATAATAATCACTTAGATAAAAATAATTTTGAGAGTTTAGAATCTCTTCTTTTAATGGATAGATTAAAAGCGGTTATCGATTTAGTCTATATTTTTACGGTGACTCCTGAAGTTTCTTTAGAACGTGAATATGCAAATTTATTAACAGAAAAAACAGGTAGTATTATGCAGCCTGATATTCTTAATTCCTTTAAGGAAAGTATTCTAAAAGCTGCTGAAGTATACAAGGATGATTATCAGCGAATAGAAATATATGACACAAGTAATAAACATCAGAACTATGTGAACTATGAAGTAACTAAAAATATTTTGGAAATATTAAGGGACAATATTGAAGAAACAGTTGGTTATCTCCTTTTAAAGGATATTGATCCGAAGCTGGATGAGTTTTTTACTTTTGAAGAAGCAAACATATCAGATCAACAATTAGAATTTAAAGCACGGAGTGTTGTAGAAAGTAATGATGATTACTTACAACCATTACCAATATTACTAATTAAAGATATTAAAAATAATAAAGCTTTGATAGTTAAAAAAAACAAGGCAAACACGTCAAAAATCTCTCCTGAGTCAGGAAAAACATTATTGTATCTTGGTGGGCATATTCGAAAAGAAGATATGTATCTATCAAGATCGACTAGCTTATTGTCTGTTGCTAAGTATGCTCTATCTAGAGAAATTAAAGAAGAGATTGGTATTGATTATCATCCTCCTGAAAATGATGTAAACCCATTCTGTATTTGGGTGCGTGATAATGAAAGAAGTAAAAAACATTTAGCAATATGTTTTGTTTATGAAGTTGATTTAGAGACATTGAAAATAAATTTAGATAAAAATGAATTTATGACTTACGGAAATACAAAAAGTGGAAAATTAGTAACAATTGCTGAGTTAGTTAAAACTAAAAAGGACTTAGAAAGTTGGAGTAAAATATTACTTGAAAAGTATTTTTGCACTGATGAAGGTAACAACCAAATCGATCTTGGCTTATAACGGTATTTCAAATAACAACCTATTATGGATATAAAATGACACCTGAAGAACTAAAAGCCAGAGCAAATCGTTTTTATAATCGCTACGGAGAAGAGATTGAACAAATAGCTGAACTTCTTGAGATCAAACTTAAGCAATTAGCTTTAGCTTACACAATAAATAATAACCTTCCTAAAGAAGCAATTATAATATCGACAAGGGTTAAAAAAGAACAAAGTTTTATAAAAAAATTAGAAAATAAAGGCTGGCCAGAGTTTTATAAGGTTACAGAAGTAGCAAAAGATATTATTGGTGCTAGAGTTGTTTGTTGGTTTGTAGATGATTGTTATGGCTTTTTAGATTTCTTGAAACAAAGCAATCATCTTACAGTTGTTGAAAAAGATTTAACGGCCATAAAAGACTATATTTTGAATCCTCAACCTGCTGGCTACAGAGCTATTCATGTATTTGCTGATTTAACATATGACAGCGTAAAGAATACGGATGGAAAAGTAGATGTTATACCTAATCAGATGCTTTGTGAAATACAGGTAAGATCAAAATTACAAGATGCATGGGGAGATATAACTCATGAATTTTTTTATAAAGCCAAAAACGTTGGTGTTTCTCATGATGAATACGAAGGACTTTTATCATCTTTAGCTGAAAATTTAGCGGTACAAGATAAAACATTTTTGAAATTTCGAAATGCCTATCAAAAATTGATAGATGAAAAACTGGCTACTGGAGTTAGGGAAGGGTTTAACGCTAATTAGCGTCTGGTTTTTATTAGTCACCTTGATGGGGCGTTGGTTTTTTACGGAGAATATAGTATTTTGTCTGAGTTTTTATCAAATCCAATATGGCAAGGTGTGGGTGTAATCGCCTCTGTAATTATTGCTATCATTAGCATTTTAATAACCAATAATACAAAAAAACGATTATTTAATTCCAATAATTCAAAATTTAATAAATCGAAAGAAAATCCAAAAGAAATACTAGATGGTCAATCAGTAACATTATATGGGAGAATAATAGAAGAGCTGTTTCCGGGTCCTCCAAATTATGAATCAATAAATAATGGTGATAGACCTCAGTTTTATTGGGTCCTTTATATCAATAATCCCGTGGGTATTGTAACTAGGTCTTTTGAGAGTGAGGAACTTAAAGATTTAGGAAATAGTTGCTCATTCCAACTTGTAGTTCCCTCTAAATTCTATGATGATAAAAATGATGTTATAGGCAAATTTGTGAAAGTAACAGGGCAAATGTTTATTGGTCATTCAGGTCACCACAAAACTAAAGCTCTTCTAGATACAAAACTCATCGAGGTTATGTAAAATGCTATCCTCCAAAAAAATAGGCTCCCTATAAAAGCCAATGGTAAATAACACATAGTAATTAACAATTTGAACCTTACCTCTGATAATACTAGTTAGAAAACTCTATGCTGAGTTAAAATATGAATTTGCAGTTGTTCTCCGCTCACTCTGCTGAATTTTATTGGTTAACTATCTGCAACAACACTCTGTGTTTTTCTTCCTCAGAAAAGCCAGATAGCAAATTATTTATTTGTTCTGTAACACCAACCTTTTTCTTTTTCAGCCCTGCTTGAATTAGAATTTCATCTTCTATAGTTTGAGCTGGTTCTCTAAGCTCTTCAGGTGTCAGTACCGTATAACCTGCGGTAACATCGTCCCTTTTGGTTTTGTGATTGAGTAATCTCTTAATTGTATAGGTTCCAACATTCAAACTTTCAGCGGTTGTGGTAAATGTTCTCCTAAGATCGTGTAAGGTAAAATTAATACCTGCGCTTTCACCAATTTTAGCTATTACCTTTTTGGGTTCTATTACTCGTCCATATTTACCATTTGAATTAAAGACATAGTCACTGTCTGTTCTTTGCGACAATCGGTTCTCTAAAATAGTTAACAATCTGTCACCTATCGGTAATTCCAAGGGAGTACCATTCTTTGTTTTTGAAATAAAATATGAACGGTCAGCTAAGTTAATTGCATCCCAATTTAGGTTCAATAGTTCTGATTTCCTTAAACCAGTAAATATTGCCACTTCCACAAAATCACAAACGGATGAAGTAAACAGATCACCCAATACTTCTGCTTCTTTCCTAAAGACTTTAATAGTAACGAAGAAGTTACCAAGTTGAGATTTACTTATACGAGTTTGCTTACGAGGGACATGATTCCAGTTGCGTAAATGGCTAAGTATTTTAACGGGGTTCTCTTTATAAATTATTTCGTTTTCGTTGCCACGGTATTCATATTTAGCAAAGTTAAATAAAGCCCTCATAACTCTCATTGCTAAATCAGCTTGCGCCTGACTTGTAGTGGAAACGACAGAATGTATTTTTTTTATAACGGCTTCATCAAGGCTCTTTAATGGTTTTTCTCTATAGTCTTTGAAATAACAATTAATAACTTGGCGGTATCCCCTTACTGTTGATTTTTGCAAGTTCCTTTTCTCAAGATAATCAGTAAAAACAAAATCTAGTGTGTAGTTTTCCTGAAGTTTTATCTGCTTTTCTTTGATTGGGTTTTTACCATCAGATATTTGCAGTAAATGCATTTTGGATTGTGCCCTAGCTTGCTCAATAGTCATGCTAGGAAATTTACCAAGCGTTATAGAAATAGGGCGGTTTTCACTTGCCAGCCATTTATATACTCTAAACGACATAATGAGGTTAGGGGAAACGTCAACAATAAGCCCTTCAATAGCATCATCATAGTATCGTGTTCTACTGTTTGGTTTTGGTATAGCTTCAAGTCGTTTTTTGGTGAAACGAAATTTACGAGTTGTCATGAAATTCCCCTATTTAACAAATTCTGGTGCTATGCCCGTGCTATGTGGGTGCTATAATTGGCATTAACATGCATTAAAGTCGATAAATAGAAATATATACCAAAAACCAGTATAAACAAGGGGTTGTATAGCTTGGTTAACAACTGTTAATGACCATGCATTACAAATAATAATGGGAATTTAAAACTCATAATCGGCAGGTCCGCAGTTCAAGTCTGCGAAGGCCCACCATTTTCATTGATCAATAAGTTTCATTCAAACATCTCTGTCAACCTGATCAATAGATTTAGGCTATTTCAAGCTAATCCAATGATATTTCGGTAAGTCTTATTTTTATAATGGCTCCAGCTACCTATTTAATATGCGTCTATTTTATTTACTGATTTAGCATAATTTTCCACATTTCTAATAATGGAAGGGTTTAATTTTTTTAAATTCATGAACTTAGTTCATATATAAAATTTATGAAAACTATAATTTGAATATATTATGATAATCATTGGTAGCCGTATATAGTTAGCTTAACTAAATGAATATTTATAGGGATAACCATGAGTAAAAAATTAACTTCATATAATTGGCAAGATCCAATGTTTCTCAATAATCAATTGACTGAAGAAGAGCGAATGATTAGAGACACTGCCCATGATTATTGCCAGAATAAGTTACTACCTCGTGTATTAAAAGCAAATCGAGATGAAGTTTTTGATGTTGAAATAATGAAAGAACTTGGCGATCTTGGTCTGCTAGGTGCTACTTTACCTGCCCAATATGGCGGTAGTGAAGTGAACTATGTTAGTTATGGTTTAATAGCGCGTGAAGTTGAGCGTGTTGACAGTGGTTATCGTAGTGCTATGAGTGTGCAATCGTCTTTGGTTATGCATCCTATTTATGCCTTTGGCAGTGAAGATCAAAGAACTAAATATTTACCAAAACTTGCTAGTGGTGAATGGATCGGTTGTTTTGGCTTAACTGAGCCTGATTCTGGTAGTGATCCTGCTTCTATGAACACTAGAGCCATCAAAGTTGATGGTGGTTACACACTAGTGGGTAATAAAATGTGGATAACCAACTCACCAGTTGCTGATGTTTTTGTTGTTTGGGCTAAATTAGACGGCGTGATACGTGGTTTTATTCTTGAAAAGGGCATGGCGGGTTTAACTGCTCCTAAAATTGAAGGTAAATTTTCGCTACGTGCTTCTATTACTGGTGAAATAGTAATGGATAATGTTTTTGTGCCAGAAGAGAATATGTTTCCAGAAGTAAAAGGCTTAGCAGGGCCTTTTGGCTGTCTTAATAAAGCGCGTTACGGTATTGCTTGGGGAAGTTTAGGCGCGGCAGAATTCTGTTTTGAAGGTGCTCGTAATTATACCTTAGATCGAAAACAATTTAATCGACCATTAGCTGCTAACCAGCTAATACAGAAAAAACTAGCGGACATGGAAACCGATATTGCTTTGGGTTTACAAGGTTGTTTGCAAATGGGCCGATTAATGGATAATGATGAATGTCCTGTTGAGCTTATCTCTATGATGAAACGTAATAATTGTGGTAAATCATTAGATATTGCACGTATTGCCAGAGATATGCATGGTGGTAACGGTATCAGTGATGAATTTGGTATTATTCGCCATGTAATGAACTTAGAAGCCGTCAATACCTATGAAGGGACTCATGATATTCATGCCTTGATTTTAGGTAGAGCAATTACTGGAATACAGGCCTTTTATTAAAGAGGATATTTTCATTGAGCAGTAGATAGACTCAAGTAATAATATTGTTTGGCGCTTCAGCGTTTAATTTAAAGCTAACATCATTGTATGTTAGCTTTTTTTTTAGTTTTTTCTATGTCATTATTATATAAAGTCAGAATAATCTAGTGTAATTATACTTGTGAGCAAAACAAAATCTTTAGATAGAATAGATTTAACCATCTTAAAAACGCTTCAAAGCGATGGTAGGATTTCTAATGTTGAACTGGCAAAAAAAGTTAATTTGAGTGCTAGTCCATGCTTAGATCGGGTTAAGCGTTTAGAGAAAGAGGGCTATATTAAACGCTATGGTGCTTTGCTTAATGCGAATAAATTAAATTACTCCATGACTGCCTATATTCAAGTAACGTTAGACAGAACAACGTCTGATGTGTTTAAGTTATTTAAAGTAGAAGTGGTGAAAATAAAGGAAATAGTTGAATGTAACTTAGTTGCAGGCGGTTATGATTATCTACTTAAAATTAGGTTTGCTAATATGGAGGGTTATCGCTTGGTATTAGAAAAAATAGGTGGACTACCTGCTATTTCTCAAACGCATACCTATATGGTTACTGAGCATATAAAAGAAGATAGCGGTATACCTTTCTAATATTTTGATAGATAAGTGGTAAATAGTAAATTGAATAGTGTTTTACTCACTAGTAGATAGGATGAGAATATGATGAATTCGCGTGAATACGCCTTACAGGCCAATGGCTCTTTTGCTTTACCTGATGCTTGTTTTAAGGTAAAAGCTTTGATGGAAGATGAAGATTCAGCGATTAGTGATTTTGCTGATGTGATCAGTATTGATCCTTCAATGACGTCACGATTGTTACAAATAGCAAATAGCGCTATTTATCGCTTTCCGGGTGAAATTAGTACTATTTCTCGGGCTATAACGGTTATTGGTACACAGGCTATCTATAATATGATGCTGGTGGATGTGGCCGCTTCGGCCTTTAAACACTTTGCAAACCAGGCGATTGATCTTAAACGCTTTTGGCGTATGAGTATTTATTGTGGCTTAGTTACTAAAAACTTAGCAATAAAAACAGGTGTAAAAGACATTGAACGCCTTTTTGTTGCTGGTTTATTACAAAATTTTGGCGAGTTATTAGTCGCTAAAATTACCCCCGAAATTGCCCAGCGCTGCGAACAATATAATCGTGATAATTTACCTTGGGATTTACAAGAGTTAGCGTTAGGTTTTACTTACACTGATATTTCAGCTGAATTACTAAAAATTTGGCAACTACCTGAAAAAATTATCATCCCTATTCGCCACTTTAATCAAGCACAAAGTAATCAAATAAATAAAGATGTTAAAATATTAAACCTAGCTTCAAGGTTAGCATTACTTGATAGTCATGAGGAAGAATTTAGCTATGATTCTGTGATTGATCAATCACTATGCGACAGCTTAGGATTGAGTAAAGACGATATAGATGAAGTAGCTGAGATTGCAGCAAAGGATGCTATTGGTATTTTAACAGTGATGAATCCTAAATTATTTTCTAGGTAGTTTTGTACAGCTAAAACACAAAGTGGAAAAAATATTATACACTTTACGGCAATTAATGTTTTGCGCAATTCGTGTAAAGAAGACAATGCTAGTAAAGCTTGCTAGCATCAAACCATCATCTATAAAAATTATAATAAATAAAAGTGAAGGACGTTTATGAGCGCATCTAGAGAGCATTTTAGCTCACGTATTGGTTTTATTCTTGCAGCCGCAGGCTCTGCAGTAGGTATTGGTAACTTAGTAGGCTTTCCGGTAAATGCGGCTAAAAATGGAGGTGGAGCATTTCTACTTCTGTATGCATTATTTGTTTTTTTAATTTGTTTACCCGTAATGATTGCGGAAATGGCGGTAGGTAGAAAAACTGCAAAAGAACCCGTTGGTGCTTATAAGGCGTTAAGCCAGAAAAGTGGTTTATGGGGCGCAGCAGGTTTTTTGGGGGTACTCACTCCTTTCATGATTGCGGTATTTTATATGGTGATAACCGTCTGGATTTTTGGCTACATTGCCTTAACCTTAACGGGTAATTTAGACTATTTAGCGAGTAGTGGCGGTTTTGGCGAGTTTATTAATAGCCCTTATTTATTTCTAGCTATGGCTGTTGTTGCTGCGATTGTAAACTTTATTTTAGTCGCTGGTGTTAAAGAGGGTATTGAGAAGGCAGCAAAAATATTAATGCCGACATTATTTGTAATGCTTATTATAATGGTTATTTTTGTGTTAAGTCTTGATAATGCCATGGCAGGTGTGAAATTCTTCATAGTTCCTGATATCAGTAAAATAACGCCAAGCGTTATTAATGGTGCTTTGTCACAAGCCTTCTTTTCCTTGTCTCTAGGTATGGGGATTTTAATCACCTATGGCTCATACATTAACAATCAAACAAATATTCCCAACTCGGCAAAATTAGTAGCGCTTACCGATACAGGCGTAGCTTTTATCGCTGGTTTAATGATTTTGCCTGCTGTATTTTCGTTTAATCCTGACGTTAATCCGAATGAATTAAGCGATAGTTCGGTATCATTAATTTTTACTTTTTTACCAAAAATATTTTTAGCGCTACAAGTCTCTATTGGTTATATTGGGGCTAGCGCAGTAGCGGCTTTCTTCTTTATTTTGATATTTTTTGCGGCAATCACTTCGTTGGTCTCTATTCTTGAGGTGCCGGTTTCTTATTTAGTTACTGAGAAAAAGCATAGTCGTAAAAAAGCGTTATCAATTCTATTAATGACCGCAGGTATTTTAACTTTGTTTGCTACTGTATCGTTTGGTATGGTTACTTTCTTTACCGAGTTTACTTCGTATGCAGGTGGCACAAAATCCTTCTTTGATGTGGTGTATGATGTTTTCTACGACACTATTTTACCTCTGAATGGTTTCTTACTTTGTGTATTTGTTAGTTACCGCTGGAAGAAAAAGAACTTGTCTGAGGAATTAAGTATTGGTAACGATGGTTATATTGGCTCTTGGGTTGAGAAGTACATCAACTTCTCGTTAGGGACTTTTATTCCTGCTATCGTGCTGGTTATATTTATTAATACGGTTTCTCAAAAATTCTTTGCTGTAAGTTTGTTTGGCTTTTAATATAGATAAAATGAAAAATAAATTATTTTGAGTAAGTGAGCCGGTCAATGTTATTATTGACTGGCTTTCTTTTACCCATTACTGAACCTTCTTTCATGATTAAACACATTACTGCTACGAATTTTACTCATTGCCAACGTCTTTTTCATGGACGAGGGCACGCCTACGAAAACTTATCTCATGTAAATGTTGATTGGCTATCTCCTGTTATTTTAATCACGCTTTATCAAGCGGTAGATGAAACTTGGCTATTAACACAAGCAAATGAATTGCAAATGTTAACTAGCGAATGTCGAAGTGTGCAAGTACAACGCAGATATGAAAAATTTTCCCCAACACATGTATTGCTCGGTGAAGCTATCGATAAGACTGTAGTGACTGAAAATGATTTGTCTTATCATATTGAGTTTGGTAAAGCACAAAATAGCGGTTTATTTTTAGATATGAGTACCGGTCGTACTTGGGTAAAAGAACATGCTCAAGCTCAAAGTGTACTTAACTTATTTGCTTATACCTGTGCCTTTTCTGTTGCTGCTACCGCAGGTGGTGCCAGTAAAGTCGTTAACATAGATTTAAGTAAAGCGTCTTTAAGTAAAGGACGAGAAAATCATCAATTAAATAAGCTAGCAAAAAAAGACGGTAAGAAAATTATTTTTGAAGGGTTAGATATTTTTAAATCTAATAGTCGTATTAAAAAATACGGAAAATATGATTTATTGATTTGCGACCCGCCATCTTTTCAAAAGGGCAGTGTTAATATTGCCCGTGATTACGCTAAAATCATCCGCCGAATCCCTCAATGGATGAATGCAGGTGCTAAGTTGATGTTATGTTTAAACTCACCTGATCTTGATGAACAATTTTTAAAAGAAGAGGTTGCGCGTGAGTGTCCAGATTGTATTTTTGAACAACGACTAGCTAATCCTGAAGTGTTTAAAGAAGCACATCAAGGTAAAGGTTTAAAAGTATTAATTTTTTCTTATCAGCCAAAAGCTAGCGTTTAGGCGTTTGTTCTCTTACTCTAAAGAAGCGGGCAAACCTAGGTATGCCTGCTTTAGTTTTACCATTGTATTTAAAAGTAATTAGGCTGCCAATGACGGGTGGTTTATGCCGTTCTTTATCATTAAACCCAGAGCCGATTTTGAAGGTAATGCCTTCGGTTGTTTTTACCTGAAGAGCGCCTAACAAACCTTGGTATTTACCTTTACCTCCAATGTGTGCCATCACGACAGCTTCAGCATCATAATGCTTTTTTAGTTTCATTATATTGTTGGTTCTACCAATATGATAATAAGCACCACCATGATGTAGCATTAATCCTTCGCCGTTGTTATCGACTATTTTATTCAGGGTTTGATGCAATTCTTCAACTGTGGTTAGTTTAAATTGTTCGATCATTGATAAGTATGACGAGTTTATTTTTTTCGTTAATTGCTTCATGGCTGTTATTCGCTCGGTAAATGTGCCGTCATGTTTAGGTAGATCAAATATCATAAAGTGAACCGATTGCCAACAAAGCTCATCAATAAGTTTTCTTCTGATACAGGACATTGTCTGTTGAAAGTAGTCTCTTTTAATCCATAATTCGCCATCCATAGGAATATTCGGCCAGCTTTTGGTGAACCATTGAGGGTTATTTATTACATGACCTTGGCGAGTTAATAGTTGTTTTCCATTCCAGTAACCACGCATGCCATCTAATTTTTCAGAAAGCCAATATTGGTTAATCTCAGCAATTGCTTTATAAGGTGTTGCTTGTTGAATAGCAGGCTTTAACTGAGGCGCATTTTGAGCGCTTACTGAAAAGAGTATTAGTAAAGCGATAATGAATAATTTCATCAATAACATCCATGTTCAGGTAATTAATTTAATCATAGTCTATTTTTTAGTCTAATATTATTGTTTACAGAAGATGTTTTAGAAAATAATTATAAACATTATTCATGGAAAAATAATTCAAGGATTGAATGAATGGACCTCATTAAGTTAATAGTTTTTATTAGTTTGCTACTATTGTTTACTCCCGTAGGTGAGGCCAAACAACGCTGTAAACCTTTATTAAAAAAATTACACAATATTCAAGCTATGCAGCGTAATGGTTATTCTTCACAACGGGGAATGAGTTTACGCGCACGAGAAGATAAAGCTCGCGATAAATGGTGGCAATGTGAGCAAGGACGAGATGGGAAAGCCAAGAAAAAAACAAAGAAAAAAAGTAAAAAACAAAGGGCTATTTATAAACAGACTAGGCAGATAAAGATACCTGCGGGGACACCGTTTAAGACTACTAATGTCATTGTTATCAAATCAAAATACCAAGGAAATAAAAAACAAGCATGGCTTAATTTTTATCAACAGCCTGCTCAGTGTAATCGTCCTAAAAGTTTAGCTGTGTTTGCGTCTTGTAGTGAAGATAAACAAGCACAACGAATTAACTTTGAGCAGGTGTATAAATAACCCAAGTAGAGGTTAAATAAGCCTGTAAGTTATCAGCAGCTAAATCTCAGGTTGTGAAATGTGTAACTGCTTATTTACTACAATATTCGGCTTTTGAATTTTTATACTGTGTCACCATACCATCAACACTGTCTTGACAATATTCACGTAAGCCACTTAACAGCATATGTTTTTTACCATGGCCAACTATTTCACCGTCACTGACTAAGTCAAACTCAAGCCAAGCATCACCACGTTTTCCTTCGATAGATAAACTTGTTTTTGCTAATTTCAGTGTCAAAGTGGTAATGTTCAGACGTTCTAAGCTTATCTTCATACATTGGTACATAACCATAGGGCGAGTTGGGTTAATCATGACATTATTTTCTGTCATTAATTTTACTAAAATGTCAGGAAAAGTATGACCAGAAAAATCAACATAAGCTTTTGTTAAGGCATTTATTAACGATGCGCAGTGAGTTTTTTCACCACTTGCTTCAACAGACAAATAGGTTTTATTTTTGCTGTCTACAATATCAAAGTCGTTGATAATTTCATTAGGAAAAGTTAATGCTATACCATCGTTAACCATGCCTGAAAAGTTAAAACTCATTTCTTTATGTAGGCCTGATTTGGCAATAATTACTGAAAACAGTAAATCCCCTGGTACACAAAATCGCTTGGCTTCAACATTATGCAAGGGATTAAAATCATCAGCGACTTGTTTGGCAAAATCACTTCCTTGTTGACGAGTAAAGCTTATTTTCTCATTATTAATAGGGCAGTATTGTTCAATAAACATTTTTTCTTGCGACATAGTTACAACTTTTATTTTTAGATAAAATTTAGTACTGATTTAATGCTCATTTAGTACTACGCTAAGGAACAGGACATTCTAACAGTACTCAGCTCATAAATCGAAAAAAATGCTGTTAAAACTAACTCAGCAGACCTCTAATTTATGAGAAAGAGAATAAGCCGACACTATATTTTCTTTCTGTTTTTTAGTTAACGTTCGTAATTGGTATTCTCGTTTACTTGCTGTACTTTTATCTGCAGCAGTTTCACTATAAACAAGTACTACTGGTCGCCTTGCTCGCGTATACTTTGCTCCTAGTTTAGTCTTATTATGCTGGTGCAGGCGTCGTTTGATGTCGGTGGTAATACCGGTATACAAACTATTATCGTTACAGCGAAGAAAATAAATAGTCCATGTGTTGATTTGAGTCATAAAGCGAAAATATTAGTTATTTTAAATAATGGTAAATAAAAGTGTTAGAGATATCAAATACTGTTAATTTAGCAGATTGGGAAATTGAACTTACTGGAATAAGAGCCACAGGTAACGGAGGGCAACGAGTCAATAAAGTAGAAACTGCGATACACTTACGTTTCGATATTAAGCGATCGTCATTACCTGCCATTTACAAAGAAAGATTATTAAAGCTATCAGATAGTCGCATATCAAGTGATGGTATTATCATTATCAAAGCGCAATCATTTAGAACTCAATCAATGAATAAAGACGATGCGCTAAAGCGATTGAAAGCGTTAATTATATCAGCAATGGTTGTTCAAAAAACTCGACGACCAACTAAGCCAACAAAAGGCTCAAACTTAAG